>ENA-OFCE01000966-OFCE01000966.1-metagenomes-genome-assembly--contig:-NODE-966-length-16242-cov-2.261506_pt1 | contig 16242 bp, 14 predicted proteins | sample MGYA00153388_OFCE01 | MGnify analysis MGYA00153388
TCAGACCTGGCTTGGTCGTGATCGACGGCGGTGGCGTAGTCGGGCAACTTACCACTGTGGGCGTGCTCACGTCAGAAGTCACGCTCTCGACCGAAAAAAATCAGTCTGTGCCGGTGATCGCATTACGCGGTGGTTTGCGCGCGATTGCGGTCGGTAATGGTCGCGACGGCACGATTGATATTCCTTTTATTCCGGTCGCAACCGACATTCAGGCTGGCGATGTGCTGGTCACTTCCGGCATCGATGGTACTTATCCGGCCGGTTTGTCGGTTGCCACCGTGACCAGCGTGGATCGGAACCCGGGGTTTCAGTTCGCGCGCATTACCGCAGCACCCGTTCCCGGTATCGACCAGCAACGCTTCGTGAAGGTGCTGACGCAGGAAGAATTGAAAGACTATCCACAGCCGGACGTAAAAGCGCCGGACGGCAAACCTGATCGCGAGCGCGCCGGACCCAAGCGCCGCGAGGTGAGATAGCACACCATGGACTTGTCCCCGGTTTCGCGCGATTCGATGCGTCTGCCAGCGCCGTTACGGCTGCTGGTCGGCTCATTCATGATCGCCCTCCTGCTAAATCTGTTGCCCTGGAGCGGGGTAGCATTGCAGGTGCGCCCGGATTTCGTGTTGTTGATCCTGCTTTATTGGTCGGTGACGGAACCGCGCTCGGGCTGTTGATGGATGTTGCCGACAGCGCGCTACTGGGCCAGCATGCGCTGGTTTATGTCGTCGTGATATTTTTTGCGCAGCTCTTGCGCGTCCGGGTATTGCAACAGAGCCTGCCCGCGCAGGCACTGCATGTGTGCGCTGCCCTCATCCTGGCGCAATTGATTGCCGTGTCGCTCAATTTGTCGTTGGGGCGCGAAATACCGGGCGTCTGGATCGCCTTTGCCCCACTGGCCGGCGCTTTCCTCTGGCCTGCGATCAGCATGATCCTGGCCTTGCCAGGGCTCAGACTTCGCTCGGGCCAACGCATTGGCTAAATCATGATCGGCACCGCCATAAAGAACCGCGAAGCGGAACTCCATACCTTCCGCAATCGTGTGCTGGTGGCGGGTATTGCCATCCTAATCGCGTTTGGCGCACTTGCATCGCGCATGTTTTATATGCAGGTGATCAAGCGTGATCATTACCACAACCTCGCCGAGGCCAATCGCATCTCGCAGGTTCCGCTGGTGCCCAACCGCGGCATCATCACGGATCGACACGGCGTCGTGCTGGCGGCCAATTACTCGGCTTACACGTTGCGCGTCACCCCCTCCAAAGTAAAAAACCTCGACGCCGCCTTCGATGCGCTCGCCGGTATTGTCGACGTCCAGCCGCGCGACCGGCGTCGTTTCAAGCGCTTGCTGGAAGACAGCAAAAACTTTGAGTCTCTACCGTTGCGGAACCGCTTGACCGACGTCGAAATTGCGCGCTTCGCGGTGAATCGTTTTCGTTTTCCGGGTTTTGAAATCAGCGCCGGCCTGTTTCGCAACTATCCCTTTGGCGAGGTCGCCTCGCACGCAATCGGCCATATCGGGCGCATCAACGACGCCGACCTGAAACGCATCGAAGCCAATGGGCTGACCGCCAAATACAAGGGCACCGATCACATCGGCAAGCTCGGCATCGAAGGCAGCTACGAATCCGAATTACACGGCACCACCGGGTCCGAGCAGGTCGAGATCGATTCTGGCGGTCGGGCGATCCGCTCGCTGGCGAAGTCCGAATCCATCGCCGGAAATAATCTCACGCTCACGCTCGACATCAAACTGCAAAAGATTGCAGAAGAAGCGTTCGGCGAATTTCGCGGTGGCTTGGCCGCCATCGACCCAAATACCGGCGAGGTGCTGGCACTTGTTTCCAAGCCGGGTTTCGACCCGAATCTGTTTGTTGACGGCATCGACCCACAAAACTGGGATCTGCTCAATAATTCGCCCGACAAACCACTCCTGAACCGCGTGTTGCGCGGCGCCTATTCGCCAGGCTCGACCATCAAGCCGTTCCTCGCGCTGGCGGCGTTGGAATCGGGCAAACGGATACCGTCGCAAAGCATTCGCGATCCGGGATACTTTGGCCTGCCTGGTGTGGCGCACCGCTGGCGAGATGACAAGGAAGGTGGACACGGTGTCGTCGATATGCACAAGTCGATCGTCGAATCCTGCGATACCTATTACTACCAGCTGGCGTCCGAAACCGATATCGACAAAACTGCCGAGTTTCTATCGATGCTCGGTTTTGGCGCGAAGTCGGGTATCGACATCGGCGGTGAAATGGAGGGCATTGTTCCTTCTCGTGCGTGGAAAGAAAAGCAGCATTCGCGGGGTTTGGCAGATTCCCCTAAGTGGCATCAGGGGGAAAGTATTTCGACAGGTATTGGTCAAGGTCAGAATAGCTACACGCCGATGCAGCTTGCCCACGCCGTCGCTGCCATCGCCAACAATGGCGTCAGCTATCGGCCACATCTGGTGCGAAACGTGGTAAACGCCGGTGCCGGGCTGGTTCGTAACGTGTCGGAGCAACCAGCCGCATATCCCGCAAAGCGCCTTCCCTTGAAGGTCGAAAACATTGCCATCATTAAGGCTGCCATGGTCGGCGTCACCGTCGAGCCTGGTGGCACGGGCGTTCGCCCGTTTGCCAAGGCCGGATACACCAGTGGCGGCAAAACCGGAACGACGCAGTTATTCAATCTGAAGGGCGAGATATACAAGGAGGGTGCCGTCACGCAGCGTCTGCGCGATCATTCCTTGTACATCGCTTACGCACCGGCGGACAAGCCAACCATCGCGCTCGCCGTTATCGCCGAAAACGGCGGTTTTGGCTCAGTGACGGCGGCACCGATTGCGCGCGCCGTCATCGACTATTACCTGCTCGGCAAAGTGCCCGAGCCAAAAAAACCCATCGCCCCGACCAATGAGCCCAAGAACCGCGGTTGATCGCGTTTTCGATATTCTCGCGCGGCGGCTGGATGGCCCGCTCATGGTCACGTTGGTGGTGCTGGCAGCGTTGTCACTTGCGGTGGTGTATTCGGCGAGCGGGCAATCGAGTGATCGCACGCTGGGGCAGGCGCGCAATTTCGCTGTCGCGCTGGTGGTGTTGTGGGTGGCCGCCAAGATTCCGCCACAGCAACTGATGCGACTAGCGGTGCCGATTTACCTCGCGGGGCTTGGACTTCTCATCAGCGTGGCGTTGTTCGGAGATATCCGCAATGGCGCGAGGCGATGGCTGAATCTGGGATTCGTCACCGTGCAGCCCTCTGAAATCATGAAGGTCGGCGTGCCGTTGCTGCTTGCGGCGTACTTCCATCGCAAGGAGGAGGGGCTGAGCGTCAAGGACTACGCGATTGCAGGATTAATACTCATGCTTCCCACGGGGCTGATCATGCGTCAACCCGATCTAGGCACGTCGGTGCTTATTTTTGCATCCGGTTTTTTCGTGATTTTTCTGGCCGGGCTGTCCTGGAAACTTCTTATCAGCGGCGTCGTCGCCGGGCTCGCCGCATTGCCTTTGGCATGGCCGATGTTGCACGACTATCAGCGCAACCGCGTCCTCACATTGCTCGATCCCAACTCAGATCCGCTCGGTGCGGGCTATCACATCATCCAGTCGACGATCGCCATCGGCTCCGGCGGCGTATTCGGCAAGGGCTGGCTCAATGGCAGCCAGTCTCAGCTCGATTTCATCCCCGAGCGATCTACTGATTTTATTCTCGCGGTGCTGGGCGAAGAGTTCGGCCTCATCGGCCTCCTGCTGCTAATCACGTTGTACATGATCGTCATCGGCCGCGGCCTTATGATCGCCTTGAATGCACCAACCACTTTTTCACGCCTGCTCGCCGGTGCAATCACGATGACGTTCTTTACCTATGCGTTCGTCAATATTGGCATGGTGTCGGGTGTGTTGCCGGTAGTGGGTGTGCCGCTGCCACTGGTGAGCTACGGTGGGACGGCGATTTTGTCGATGTTTATGGGCTTTGGTATTTTGATGAGCATTGCGTCGCACAAGCGGTTGGTGTCGACGTGATGATTGTTTGTGCATTTAAAAACGTAAAACGCCATCTGGCGGGGTGTTTGAAGTATTTTTTGTCTGGGGAGCTTGCCAGTGCTGGTGTTTTGTTTTTCCGTCATTCCCGTGCAGACGGGAATCCAGCGGCTTTCACGAGGGGGGACGACTGTCGATTGATTGGCTGGGGAGGCCGGGGGTTGCCCGGCGGCAACCTTCTTTCTTTGCTTCGCCAAAGAAAGAAGGCAAAGAAAGGCGACCCGAGGTTCATCGCCCCGCAAAAGCGCGGGGTTCCCTTCGGAAACCGTTGCATTGGTTTCCGGTTCGGCAAGCGCGAAGCGATGCTTCGCGAAACCCTTGCCTCACCTCGAAACGACAGGCCGCTGCGGAACTCGGGCTCGTGGCATCATCGCGCGAAAGGATTGGATCGGCGCTCGCCCTCAAACAGTCCTCGCGGAATGCTCCTGTCGTTCCTGCGTTACTCGGCGACTCTCATCGGGACCGACTCGTTCGCCCATCAACTTCTCCATGAACAACGTTGGCGCGTCGCTTTGTCCATAATCGTGCTCGCACTAGCCCTCGCGGGCTGCGGCTCCAGTCCCAAAAAAATCGATCCGCCAAAGCAGTCACCTACGACAACCACCAAACCCGGTGCCTACTACCAAGACGATGGCCCCGGCGACGGCCCGTTACCGAATCTCGACAAGATTCCCAACGCCGTGCCGAAAACGGAAAAGCTGCACAGCGGTGCGAACCGCACCTATACCGTGTTCGGAAAAACTTATGTTCCTAATGTATCCAGCGCACCGTTTCGCCAGCAGGGTATCGCCTCTTGGTACGGTCGCAAATACCACGGTCAGAAAACGTCCATCGGCGAGACTTACGATATGTACGCCATGACCGCTGCACACCCGACGCTGCCGCTACCGTGCTATGTGCGCGTATCCAATCCCGCCAACGGAAAGTCGGTGGTGGTGCGCGTGAATGATCGCGGGCCATTTCATTCTGACCGGATCATCGACCTTTCTTATGTGGCGGCTGCAAAGCTCGACTTTGCGCGTCGCGGCAGCGCGCTAGTGATTGTCGAGCGCGTGTTCACGGGCGAACGCGAAGAACGTGCAATCCTGCCAGCTGCGGTTTCGGCGGGGAGCATATCGCCGCCCGGCGTGGTATCGATGCCTGCGCCCGTCGCTTCGGCCGTCACGGTCTCGCCTGTGGTTTCGGATTCTGGCGGACTTTTCCTGCAGCTCGCCGCCTTCAGTTCCATGGAAAACGCGGAAATTTTCCGTGCTCGCATGGCGCGTGAGCTGGACTGGAACCGCGAACCGCTGCAGGTTTCACGCGTAGATAATCTCTTTCGGGTCCGTATGGGCCCATATAAAAACCGCGAGGAGGCCGAGTCGATCGCCTCACAAGTTCGACGTTCGCACGATTTTTCACCCGTCATCCAGCAACCTTGAAAGTACAAATCACAGTGTCAAAAACATCAACTGTTGCAAAATTCTCCGCTTCGCTCGTTACGGCGCTCACCATTTTCGCCAATGCCAGCTTTGCGCAGTTACCCGTCATCAGCGCCGACATTCCAGCACCGCCCATCGCGGCACGCGCTTATGTCTTGTTCGACGCCGGTTCGGGCCAGATACTTGCGCAGCAAGCCGCGAGCGATCGTTTTGAACCAGCCTCGTTGACGAAATTGATGACGGCCTACATTGCTTTCCAGGCGGTGAAGGACAAGAAACTCACTCCCGCACAAACATTGCCCGTGTCCGAGCGCGCCTGGCGCGCGGAAGGCTCGCGCATGTTTATCGATCCCAAACAAACACCGACCGTCGAACAATTACTGCGTGGCATGATTGTTCAAAGCGGTAACGATGCCTCCATTGCGCTTGCCGAAGGCATTGCCGGTTCTGAAGATTTGTTTGCGCAACTCATGAACAAGCAAGCGCAAAAACTCGGCATGAAAAACAGCAACTTCACCAATGCGACAGGGCTGCCGAACCCGCAGCACTACTCGACGGCCGAAGATATCGCCATTCTTGCCGACGCGCTCATGCGTGAGTTTCCTGGCGATGTCGGCTATTACAAGGAGCGCGAATTCACCCACAACAAAATTACCCAACCCAACCGCAACCGCCTGCTATGGCTGGATCCTACGGTCGATGGGTTGAAAACAGGACATACGGAAGCCGCGGGATATTGCCTTGCCGCCACCGCAAGGCGCGGTGAAGGCGACAAAACGCGTCGCCTGATTACGGTGGTGCTGGGCACGACTTCCGACGCAGCGCGTACGCAGGAAAGCCAGAAACTGTTGAATTTCGGTTTTCAGTTTTTTGATTCGCAAAAGCTTTACAAGAAAGGCGAGCCAATTGCGACACCGGAACTTTACAAAGGCACCCAGAACACCATCAAGCTTGGCTTTGACCGGGACATCTGGCTCACGCTGCCCAAGGATAAATTTGCCGGAATGAAAGCGACGCTAACGACGATGCAGCCGTTGATTGCGCCCTACACGCCCGGCCAGAAAGCGGGCGTAATGAAATTGACGCAGAATGACAAATTGATCGCCGAAATCCCGGTTGTTGCGCTGGAGAATGTGCCCGTGGCGGGCCTGATGGGTCGCGGCTGGGATGCGATCCGGTTGATGTTTAAGTGACGAGCAGTTAATTCGATAGTTATCACTCACCCTGCCCCCTCTTTGAGGAGAGGGGGCTCAAAAAAGCCCTTCTCTCCCGGGAGAAGGGCGGGGATGAAGGGTATACAGCCACAAAACAAAGAAAGTCCCACCGATGATCAGCAACCTTTGCCTCCCCACCGTCTACCTCAACGGCAGCTTCATGCCCATCGAAGAAGCCAAGATTTCACCGCTCGATCGCGGCTTTATTTTCGGCGACGGCGTTTACGAGGTAATCCCTTTCTATGCCGGTTGTGGATTGCGTATGCGCGAGCACCTTAAGCGCCTGCAACGCAGCCTTGATGAGCTCGAGATTGAGAATCCCTACACTATCGAGCACTGGGAAACGACGATCACGTCGCTGATCGAAAAGAATGGTGGCGGCAATGTTGGCGTGTACATTCAGGTGACACGCGGTGTGGCCAAGCGTGATTTCCCGCCGCCAAAGGGCCTGACGCAGACGGTATTCATGATGGTCAATCCGCTGGCAACGCCAAAACCGGAAATTTACGCCAAAGGGATTTCCTGCGTCTCACTAGACGACAACCGTTGGCTTAAATGCCAAATAAAATCGGTCGCTTTGCTGGGTGCGGTGCTGTTAAAACACGAGTCGAATCAGGCTGGCGCGGACGAAGCGGTGTTGTTTCGCGATGGCTATCTGACCGAGTCGTCGGCCTCCAATATTGCAGCAGTCAAAAACGGGGTGATTCTTTGCCCACCGATGGATAACCTTATCCTGCCCGGCATTACCTACGAGCTGATGATTGAGCTGGCAAGGAAAAACAAGATGCCGCTGGAAATTCGCCGGGTCGCACGTAAAGAGGTCAAGAAGGCGGATGAATTGTGGATCATGTCCTCCACCAAGGAAGTTGCGCCTATCGTGATGCTCGATGACAAGCCCATTGGAACCGGTCAGCCTGGCCCCATATTCAAACAGATGTACCAGCACTTCCAGGACTATAAACGTACGTTGTCGGCGGTGTCGGCGGCGGCTGAAAAGTAATCGCGATGACGACAACGCAACATCCAAAAAACATCGGTGAAGGCGAGGAAACGCTGCTCACTTTTCCGGCGCTGTTTCCCATCAAGGCGATGGGTCGCATGAAGAACGACGCGTCCGATGAAAGCTTTGCGCAGGTCGTCCTCGCCGTCGTGTTGAAACACGCGCCGGATTTTGACGGTTCCACCGTTGAGATGCGCCCGTCCAAAAACGGGAATTTCATTTCGGTGACCGCAACCATCAATGCGCAATCGAAAGCGCAGATCGATGCTATTTATCTGGAACTCACCGGCAATCCTCTGGTGCTAATGGCGTTGTAGTTTTTTGCATATGCCCATCATCAAGCGTTTGGGTCTTGTCGAATTCGAGCCCACTTGGCGCGCGATGCAAGAGGCCAACAAATCGCGGACTTCTGAAACACCCGACGAAATCTGGCTACTCGAACATACGCCGGTATTTACGCTGGGCCTTGCGGGCAAGCCCGAACACGTACTCGCGCCGGGCGACATTCCCGTCATCAAAATTGACCGCGGCGGGCAAGTGACGTATCACGGCCCCGGGCAACTCGTTATCTATCTGCTGCTCGATATTAAGCGCCTGGGTTTCGGCGTCAAAGCACTTGTGAAAAAAATCGAGCAATCGGTGATCGATTTGCTCGCAGAATACGGTATTGAGAGTTTTCGCAAAGGCGGCATGCCAGGGGTATATGTGAAATCCCCCTCCCCCTCGGTCCCTCTCCCACGAGGGGCGAGGGAAGAAACTCTAGCCCCTCCCCCCCCGTGGGGGGGGGGTTGGGGAGAGGGGGCTCAGAACGAATGGACGACTGATGCAAAAATATCGGCCATAGGCTTGCGCGTCGCCAATCACGCCACGTACCACGGCCTCTCGCTAAACATCGATATGGACCTCGAACCATTTACCCGCATCAACCCTTGCGGCTATAAGGGCTTGGCAGTCACGCAGATGCGAGATTACGGGGCTGACTTTGGCAACGAGGATAAAATGCAGGTCATTGGCGATAAGTTAGTAACGCATCTGTCGCAACAACTTTACGGAACGCATCATGGCTGAAGCCGGCGTCAAGCAATCCTCCGAATCAAAAATGGCCCGCATCCCGATCAAGGTGGTGCAAACAGAACGCCTGAAAAAGCCCGATTGGATTCGCGTCAAGGCGGGCTCTATCAATTCGCGCTTCTATGAAATCAAGCAGATTCTGCGCGACGCCAAGCTGCACACGGTATGCGAGGAAGCGTCCTGCCCCAACATCGGCGAGTGCTTCGGTAATGGCACAGCCACATTTATGATCATGGGCGACCTCTGCACGCGGCGCTGCCCGTTCTGCGATGTCGGCCATGGCCGCCCGTTGCCGCTGGAGGCCGATGAGCCGCGCCATCTGGCTGAAACTATCGCAAAGCTAAAACTCAAATACGTGGTCATCACCAGTGTTGACCGAGATGATCTGCGCGATGGCGGGGCCGAACATTTTGTGAGCTGTATCCGCGAAACGCGCGCGTTATCGCCGAACACTAAAATCGAAATCCTCACGCCCGATTTTCGCGGCCGACTTGATCGAGCACTGGGTATTTTGCGCGCAGCCCCACCGGACGTGATGAACCACAATCTAGAAACGGTACCGAGGCTGTACTTGCAAGCGCGCCCAGGCTCGGACTATGCCCACTCGCTGAAGCTGCTCAAGGACTTTAAAGTGGAGCATCCCAAAGTGCCGACCAAGAGCGGTCTGATGTTGGGGCTGGGCGAAACCAACGAAGAGATTCTGGACGTGATGAAGGATTTGCGCGCGCACGATGTAGACATGCTAACGGTGGGGCAATATCTGCAGCCATCCGGTCATCACCTACCGGTGTTGCGATACGTGACGCCGGATGAGTTTGATATGTTTGCGCGGGAAGCTAAAAAGATGGGATTTGCAAATGCGGCATGTGGGCCGATGGTGCGGTCCTCTTATCATGCGGACCAGATGGCGCATGAGGCGGGGATTCCTCGGCAAGAGTGACGCTCTTGTTTGGGCCGAGTGTATGCATTGAAGAGCAAAGCATTGGGGCCTTTCAAAATAGCATTCACCCTACTCACTTCCCATTAATCGCCCGACTAACCGTCGAATAATGCACGCCAAACGCATCTGCGATCGCTTGCAGTGTGTAGTCGCCCGTCGAATAGGCCGCAACCATGCCCTGTTTCGCTTCTTCAAACTCATCACGGTAGTAGATGAGGGACTTTGCCAGCGCTCGTCGCTGCAAGCGCGGTATTTCCCTGTTCGCGAATTTTACATCGGCCTCCAGGCGCTGGCGCATGGCTTCGACGAACAGGTCTGTGCCGAGATAGACCTGCCCTTTTAGCTGTTTCCAGACGTCCACCCCACGTAAGCCCTGCTGCACGAATTCAACATAGCGCTCAATCTGCCGCCCGTGCTGGTTGCCGAACTGGCTCAGGAGCCATTCAGTCTGCAACCAACCCGGCGTGGGCTCGGTGCCCACCATTGCGTGATAGGAGCTCCATTTCCATTGTTTCGTATGCTTGACCATACCTGCGCGCACGGGATTGAGGACGACATAGCGTGAAAGCTCAAGCAGGTAGCTGTCGCGCTCGACCAGAATGCCTTTGTACCGCCCTTGAAACACATGCCCGGTACGCTGGTGACGACGATTGACGGTTTGGGTATAGACGCCGTTGAGTTGCCGCATGCCGGCGGACAAATTGCCTTCAACCGTTTCGACGATGAGGTGGTAATGATTGCTCATCTGGCACCAGGCGTGAATCTGCCAGTTGAAGCGTTCACACGACTGCGCAAGTATTGCGAGCCAGGTCAGCCGGTCGGCATCGTCATGGTAAATGTCCTCGCGCCGGTCCCCGCGCGAAGTTACATGGTAAAGACCACCGGCAATTTCTAGGTGAAGGGGACGAGACATTATTGATAATTTAGTTTGGGTTCTCGCCTTCAGCGAAACGACGCCAAATCTAAATCCCCGCCCTGACCGCCCGCGTCTGCAACGCCTCGCTCAACCGCGCCTGCGTAACGAGCCGCGATAACTGCGAATAACTGCGCGAAAGTGATTGCAGCAGATTGCACTGGATCGCATGCTGCGTTTTCACTTCGGCACCAGACGTTCCTTTGTACAGCGCCAAGAAATCCGCCGCCGTGAACTCCAGCAGTACCGAGTTCTCCCGTGCCACTGTGTTGGCGTTGTGCGGCGTATCAGCGAGGATTCCCATGTAACCCACGAGGGAACCGGGACCGAGAATCGCAAGACGCCGCACATTATTTTCAATGTATACGTTGGCCTCCACCGCCCCGCGAACCACCAGGTAGCACGCGTTAGAGGGCTGCCCGGCTGAAAAGAGCCACTGTCCGCGTGATACTTCCATTATTTTTGCGGACGCCACGACGCAATCTATTTCTTCCCTCGTAAATCCGGCAAAGAATGGCAGCAGCGACAAAAAGCGCTGGTAATCGAAATTTTTGTCGATGGTCCGTGGCGTATCCGCCAGCGGGTCGCCAGCGGGCGCTGAAATCAGCACTCTCCTGTCCTCAGGCGCAACCTGCCTTTGCAGCTCGCCATTCATGATGCCGAGCCGCGCGACCAATCCGGAGGTGATGGTGCGCTGGATCGCGAGCGCGGCGGGATTTCTGCCGGCGATCAGTGCACGAAATAAATTACGCTCGATAAACCAGCCTTCAACATCGCTCACTGCAAACACGCTAGCGATGGATTGGCCATTATCAAGCAACGACATTTCGCCAAACATGCTGCCATCGGCCAATTCGACAACGGTTTTTTCACCGCCGCCGGGCAAGGTTAGGCGCGCTTCGATGCGGCCTTTGCGGATCACATACGCGCCACGCGATGGCTCTCCGTGTCGGACCATACGACTGCCTGCGCTAAACGATACTGGCTGCGCCATCGCCAGCAACTGTGCGGCTTCGGCTTTATCGAGCCCGCAACAGATGCCGGTAGCACAGAAGGCTGCCAGACTCGTATCTGGACAGGCGTCACCTGCGTTCATCGCTGCGATAGGAAATGCATATGCGTTAGAGTTTACCGCGTTCATTGTGCTTCATAATCTTCGCCATACAAATCATGTGCCGCGCCCTCCTCTATCTCGGCCAGCCTGTGCTGCTGGATCACCTGCTCTACCAGCCCGATTCGGCGCTGGTGCGGCAAAGCTACATGCCGAAGATGCTGCATTTGTTGAACCTCGCCGGGTTCGGTCTGCGCGCGTGGGACCCGGGCTCACATTCCCCTGCGTCTCCTTTCATGTACGGCTCGCCATCGCTGCCGGTGTTCGATCGCAACCTGAAGAACATGGCCGAGAAAGTGCGTGCCTCGTGTGTGCTCGGGCATGTACGCGGCGTGGCGTACAGCACGACGGTGGATATTTCGCTGCAGAACGTGCATCCCTTTCAATTCCCCGGCGTGCCGTTGGCGCTGGCGCACAACGGCGATCTTGCGCGCATGTCGGAAATGAAGCCTTTACTTGTGCCGTTTGTGCATCCGCACTTTTTGCCGGAAATTCGCGGCACGACCGACAGCGAATGGATTTACGCGCTGATTGTTTCCGCACTACCTGATCCCCGTCGCCACCCCACGCGCGAAGAGTTGTTGGCTGCCATCGAGCGCGCAATGGAAATTTTGCGGGCGGTACGGGCGCAGCTTGGCATTTCACTCTCGTCATCGGTAAACCTGTTCATCGCGGATGGCTCCCAGCTGGCTGCATTACGTTACTGTTTCGATTTCGGTTGCTACGCGACCGATGATCCCGACCGCGTGCATGAAGCCAATCTGAATTACTTAAGCCTCTGGTACACGTTGGGGCGCGGCTATGGCATGCACGACGATGGCCTGGGCAACAAAGAGTGGCGCATGAGTGGCGGCACGGAGAACGCGGACTCGATCATCGTGGCCTCCGAGCCACTTACCCGCGATACCTCTACCTGGGTGGAAGTGCCGGAGTACGCGATTCTGCATGCGGAGCTGACTGGTGGTGCACCGGTGGTGACGGTGCGATATCTGGATTGAGACGCAGCCGCCCCGCAGCGTTTTCAAACTCTAGCACTGGTGCGGCTTTCCGCGAGAAAAATGTCTGCAATCCCCACCAGTGCTAGTGTTCACAATAATTTCCGATGTCCAAACGATTTCTCTTTCTCCAAGGCGTAAGCAGCCCATTTTTTGCACGGCTGGCTGACCGTCTGGTCGCTGATGGCAACGAAGTCTTCAAAATCAATTTCAATTGCGGCGACGCTGTCTACTGGATGTCGCGAAACGCGTGGAGTTTTCGTGATGATTTGTCGGCGTTGCCGGGTTGGTTGACACCAAAATTTGAAGCGCACGGGTTTACGGATATCGTGTTGTTTGGTGATCGCCGCCCGATACATGTTTCAGCAGTCGTCTGCGCTAAACAATTCGGCTCGACGGTTCACGTTTTCGAAGAAGGCTATTTCCGACCGAACTGGGTAACTCTGGAGCGCGGCGGTGTGAATCGGTTTTCCTCACTTCCGAGAGATCCGGATTGGTACCTGCGACAAGCATCAAGGGTAGCAGAGGTTGTGCATCAACACGTCCATACGCCGCTTTCGGTACGCGCGGCCCATGATATCGCCTATCACCTCGCCAATGTAGGTAACTCTATCGGCTTTGGTGGTTATCGCACCCATCGGCCCTACAATGCGTTTGTTGAATACGCCGGGTTGGCCAGGCGGTTTGCGTCGCTCAGGTTTCACGAGAGCCGCGATAGAGCCATTTGTAACCAACTCATTAAAGGGGCAGAAGGGAAAACGCCATTTTTTCTGCTACCGCTTCAACTCGATAGCGATGCGCAAATACGTGAATTTTCCCGATTTTCGGACATGGTTGAAGTGATAGACACGGTCTTGAGATCATTTGCCCGCACAGCGCCTGGTGGCACTCATCTGCTCATCAAAAATCATCCGCTTGATACGGGATTCACTGACTACACACGGGTCATTGCACGCATTGCGGCCGAATGCAGCATCAACGGCCGCCTACACTTCATTGAGACTGGCGACGCGAATCCACTACTTGAACATGCGCAGGGTGTCGTGTTGGTGAACAGTACGGTAGGCACCGCAGCGCTCGAGGCGGGCCGACCGATCAAAACACTTGCCGATCCCATTTACAATCTGCCGGGGCTGACGTTTCAAGGTGATCTGGACGATTTCTGGAACACGGGTGAAAGGCCGGATGTAAACCTGATGGCTGCATTTCGCAAAATTGTCATGCATACGACGCTGGTGAACGGCGGGTTCTACACGAAGGACAGCATGGAAATGGCGGCGCACGGTGCACTCAGGCTGTTGACGGCGGCGAAATCACCGCTTGAGGCATTGTTGTGAGCGTTACTTCCGGCATTCGCTCAGTGCTTATCACCGGTGCAACAGGTTCCATCGGCTCGGCGCTTGCCAGAATTTATGCAAAACCGGGCGTCACACTTTTCTTGCAAGGGCGAAAAGCCGATCTTCTCTCGCTGGTCGGCAGTCAATGCGAGGTGTCAGGCGCGCAAGTACGAACGGCAGCCTTTGATCTGCGTGAACGCGAGCAACTTTCACGCTGGCTAGAAAACGTGTGCGCGCAAAGTGTTCCCGACCTCATCATCGTTAATGCCGGCATCAATATTCATGGCGGCGCGGAAAACGCAGGCGAAAACTGGCAGGACGTGGAAGCCCTGCTTGAAGTAAATATCCGCGCGGCACTAGCTACCGTGAATGGCATACTGCCGTCGATGCGGGAGCGTGGGAATGGCCAGATTGCCCTCATCAGCTCGCTTGCTGCTTACCACGGACTGCCGATGACGCCCAGTTATTGCGCGAGCAAGGCGGCGCTCAAAGCCTATGGAGAAGGACTGCGCAGCTGGTTGGCAGATGAAAACATCAAAGTCAACGTGGTGATGCCGGGCTATGTTGAATCGCAAATGTGCGACGACATGCCCGGGCCCAAACCTTTTCTATGGAGTCCTGAAAGAGCGGCTGACACGATCAAGCGCGGCCTGGCAGCAAACAAGGCGCGAATCAGTTTCCCGTTTCCGCTCAATCTTGGTACTTGGTTTTTGGCCGTACTCCCGGCTGCGATGTCGCAACGACTATTGAGGCTGTTTGGCTACTCTATTTGAGATCGGTGGCGTGGTTTTGGCTCCGCTGTTTGTTGGCATCCTCATTTCGTTTTGCGTTGAGCAATTGCTTCGGCCCAGGCCGCTGCTACAAAACCGGCGCTTACAGGCATTCGCGATGCATTTGGGCTTGTGGCTGTTGTTTTTTGCCCTCGGCCTGGCGGTCTGGCAGCGGCCGATCTTTGCCAGTGGCCTGAATGTGGCGGGCTTACTACCCATCGTGCTGGTTAGCAACGCGAAATTGGCTTCCCTGCGCGAGCCGTTCCTGCTGTCCGATTTCAGGTTTTTTAAAGCGCTACTGCGTCATCCGCGTTTGTATCTGCCGTTTTTCGGTGTGGCGCCTGCAATTGGGTGCGCGGTCATTTTTGCCTTTTTTTGCGTTTTGGCTTTACGGAGTGAGCCGTCAATCTGGTCGCGACTGGGCATCATCGGCTTTGTTTGGTGGTGCTTGATAACGGTGGTTGCAGGTGCCGCACTGCTTTGGATTGGATCACGCAGATTAGTCCCGATCACGCTTGATCCCGTCAGCGATCTGCAAACGTTAGGCCTTCTGGGTAGTTTTGTCCGCTACTGGCAAGAGGAGCGTGCCATCAGTCCCAAAGCGGCCGCCGAAAAACTACAGGGTGTATTTAGCGTTCAGGCCAAGCCCCGGCTTCCGCAAGATCTTCCTCATCTCGTTGCCGTGCAGTGTGAATCTTTTTTTGATGCGCGCCGCGTTTTCAAAGGTGTCCATAGCGGGGTGCTCAAACATTTTGATGCGTTGAGAAAGGTATCAAGCCTGGCAGGGTGTCTGAATGTGCCCGCCTGGGGTGCCAATACAGTGCGGACTGAGTTTGCCTTTTTATCCGGTATCGCACCCACCGCGCTAGGCGTGCATCGGTTCAATCCTTACAGAAAGCTCGCGCGTCAAGGTGTGCCGACGATTGCAAGTGAATTGAAGAAACAGGGTTACCGGACTGTGTGTGTGCACCCGTTTTCGGCTGAGTTCTATGATCGCGATAAGGTGTTTCCTGCGCTCGGTTTCGACGAATTCATCGATATTTCGGCATTTTCTGCTGAAGAAAATAGCGGTCCCTATATCGGCGACCTGGCGGTTGCAGAAAAAGTACGAACCTTGCTTCGTGCCGCGACCAAACCCCTGTTCATTTTTGTCATTACGATGGAAAACCACGGGCCTCTGCACTTGGAGAGTGTTGCAAAAGGCGATGAAGAACGCTTATACGCATGTGCACCGCCCGCAGGCCACGAAGAGTTCACCATCTACCTGCGTCACCTGCAACACACCGACGTCATGCTTGGCGAAATACATGCGGCGATCAATGCCACCGCACGGGGCGGCTGGCTCTGTGCCTACGGTGACCATGTGCCGATTTTGCCTGGTGTCTACGGTGCAAACCAATTCGCCGATGGCCGGACGGATTACGTGATCGTTGGACCCACCGGGACGCCCA
>ENA-OFCE01000967-OFCE01000967.1-metagenomes-genome-assembly--contig:-NODE-967-length-16216-cov-26.413836_pt1 | contig 16216 bp, 17 predicted proteins | sample MGYA00153388_OFCE01 | MGnify analysis MGYA00153388
GGTTTCCATTGCATAGGTATTGCCTTGAGCATCGGCAAAATCTACTAGATAAGCGCGATCGTCAAAGCTCATGAGAATAGTGCCAACTTGTCCGGGCCGGAGCAAAATTGGCTGAGAGGTTTCTTTATGGATTGCCTGAATTTCTTCGGTCAAGGCAACAACATCATATTCGTGTAACGTCATTATAGTATTCTCACTTATTAAGCTGACAATATTGACGTGCCACCTCGATAAAGCGCATCAACTACGTTGCGATCGTTAGTATGAGCTCTTGAGGATTAAACAGTTGACGTTTGGAGGCATTGAGAAATTCGATAGTAACAGGTTCGTCAGTTTCGTCATAACTGACAATCACGCCTCCAGGTTCAGAGATAGCATTGGTTGGAAACGCATCACGGAAGATAAAAATCAGAATGTCTGCTTCTGCATCGTATTTAACTTTCATTGGGATTCTCCTGCCAATATCGCTTAACTTGATTTGTCCAGTACAGAGTTAAGATTCGTCTGGTTTTGCCAATTTCAACAAAGGGTACTCTAAGAAGACCGTTACCTCGTTTGATTTGAGCCACCAAGACATCATCTTCCACTATAATCTGTTGAGGATTGGTGACAGCCGCTTCAACCTCTTCCCTGGTAATTTTCAATCGCTCCTCCCATTGTAGCTGACGTTCCTGGGCGTGTTTTGTCCAAACAATTTGCATATCTCCTCATACTCCCGATTCCTCTGTAGCTTCCATTTTAAAACCTGTCTCTCTAGCTTACTTGATTTATCGCCCCAAACTCACACCGCGATATAATTCTGCGATCTCCACTTCAAGCTCAATACTCTGAAATATCGCCATCCAAAGCCTGCAAAAGATGGACACAACTACTTGCTTCGGCAATAACTACGGTAGGGGGCGTTGACGAATTTGATCGCGCTCCACCACCGTAAACCGTTCCTCAAATTGCAATTCTTCGGTCTGTAATAAATTTAACAGTATTGATGCTGGTTCTTCCGGCGTGTGAGGACGAAACCGCAAATAAATGACACCTCTTGGCGATCGCAGCCGCAAACGATAAATGAGTTCGCCGTAATCGCGATCGAAGGTCAAAATCACCCGTTGCTCATCCGCCGCACGAGCCAAAACCTCGGCATCCTCAATACCTGGAGAATCCTCGGTAACAGAAGCGACTTCCAGATCCGCTTGTCGTAGCAGTCGTACACTCTGTAGTGGAAAGTTTTCATTTGCCAGAAACCGCATTAACTTGCCTCAGCAAAGAGTAAAGGTGTGTAAAATACATCTTCTTTGAGGCATTCCGCAGCGAAAGCAAACACTGCTTGGATAGATTCAGGATTAAGCGTTGGGTAGTTTTCTAGAACTTGTTGCTCAGTCCAACCTTCTGAAAATAGCCCTAAAACGAACTCCACTGATATTCGCGTTCCCTTAATTACAGGCTTGCCAAGCAGAATTTTAGTATTTGAGTGAATGTGTGCTTTCCAGTTCATAACCAGTTCGCCTCTCTATGGTTTTCATCTATTATGAGTATAGTTAAGATTTTAAAATTAACTGTCACTGTCTTTAAAGGTTCATCAAGGATGGTGTAAGTCATGTCGATTTATTTGCCCGTTGTGCCATGTATCGATCGAAAGTTGTGTAGTCTCCAGCTTTGTAGTCAGCACGGGCAGCTTCTATTTCGGCAATGTCTTCGGGAGAATCGTCCTCATTCGGGAATAATTCAGCTTCCAAAAATTCCCATATCTTGTATCTTTCAGCAATTCCCAGTGACGAAATAGCTTCCAGCAGTGATTGAAATGAGATGTCTACTTTCACGGTATTCTCAGTCATCAAAACTTTCCTCCACTTTTGATTTTATATTTAGCATATTTCTTCAAAACTTTCAAAATAGTTATATCGCGTTCCACCGCCGCAAACCGTTACCGCCCGAAACTCACACCGCGATATAATTCTACGATCGCCATTTCAAGCTCAATACTCTGCAACATCACTAAATCGCCCACACCATAAACCACCGTTTCCCAACGTTCCCCAGCCCCATCTTTCACCCGACGGCGACACTCAACTCGCATCTCATCTTGTGCGATTAAAAAATACTCTTCCAAGGATTCCAACTGTCGATAATCCTCAAACTTATCAGTGCGATCGAACTTTTGAGTCGAAGGTGAAAGTACCTCAGCAATCAACTTAGGATAGCGCTTTACATAGCGATCGCTCTTATCGCGCGGATCGCACGTCACAAAGGCATCGGGATAATAGAAAAACGCATCGGCATAATTCACCTTCACATCACCGGAAAAAAACTGACAGTCCCCATCACGCAGGTGAAAATTAATAGCCGTTAAAAAATTAATCGCGAGACGGCTATGATCGTCGCTACCTCCCGCCATTGCGTAGACTAAGCCGCGCCGATATTCATGGCGGACTGTATTGTCATGTTCGATAGAAAGGTACTCTTCGGGGCTAAATCCAGAGGGGATGGCAATCATAGTATTGCGGGCAAATTTGATAGCTTAATTGTATGTAGCGAGTTTGAAACCACTACCAGGTATTATTTGTTCGTTCAAGGCAACAACATCATACTTGTGTAACATCTTCGTAATTATAATTATACTATAATTATAGAGATCAGTCCCTTCAAACTTCCATAGTTTATGACCACAGCAGTATCTATTGATATTGGTACGCTCATTGCACGCACTCCCGGGTTGCATGGTGGATGTCCCCACATCCTCGGTAAAGGCGTTACCGTTCGTCGGATTGTCACCTGGTACAAGCGAGGATTGAATGCTGAAGATATTTGCGATCGCATCGGACATCTTACCCTCGCCGAAGTCTGCGCTGCACTCACCTACTATCATGCCAACACCAAAGAAATTGAAACTGATTTGATCCATCAAGCAGCAGAAGCCAAGCGTCTGGAAGCTTTGTACAGTAACTTTGGTAAAGAAGCATAAGTAATATTAGGCTTTTAAAATAGCTAAATCAAGAAAATGGTTTTACAATCAAAATATTCTGGTTTAATTTACCTGATATATATGCTAGAACCAAACCCAAAAATGGCAAAGCAACCGATGCCTATATTAAACCTCTACGAGACTGATTTCTACGCTTGGACACAGGAACAAGCAACATTACTCCGTAGCAAATATTGGAGTCAAATCGACCTACCAAACCTGATTGAGGAGATTGAATCTTTGGGTAAGCAGCAACGCCAGGAACTTCGTAACCGTTTGAGCGTGTTGATTGGGCATATGCTGAAATGGGAATATCAATCACAAAATCGTAGTCGGAGTTGGCTGGCAACTCTTCGCATACAGCGTCGCGATACGTTACGGCTACTCAAAGATAACCCAAGCCTCAAGTCTTATCTTGATGATGCACTGCAAGAATCTTATGAAAATGCCAGAGACTTGGCAATGGGAGAAACTGAACTACCAGAGCAAACCTTCCCTTTGAGTTGTCCTTATAGGTTGACTGAGATTTTAGACGATCGCTTTTATCCTGGTGAACCGAGTGAATTGGTAGATAATTCAGACTTTATTTAACCGCAGATTAAAGCAGATGCACGCAGATTGGATAATGACTATTGCTATTTTACCATAAACAAAACCCGCAAGGTGCGGGCTTCATTTTAATCATGGCAATTTAACTGATTACTACATCACAACTGCACTAATCAAAGTGTGCACATTTTGGACAACAGCAGTAGTAAAGTTATGAGTCGCAGGCAAACTGTCAACCACTATTCCAGCGCACAATAGCATCAGATACAGAATAGAGTATTTGAAGAGCGATCGCGCCACGCTCTTATCTTCTGGAGTCTGCAACAGCAACCAAGCTTTTTGGGCAAAAATAGCACCCAGGAAAATGGCAGTACCAGCATACACCGGGCCGGCTAAATTTAGGGGATACACTAGCAGCAAAGTTGCAGGAAGCATCAATAAGGTGTAAATCCAAATTTGGCGGGCTGTCTCTTCGTCGCCTTCAATTACTGGCAACATCGGTACGCCTACTCCCTCGTATTCGTCGCGAATCATCATTGCTAATGCCCAAAAATGCGGCGGTGTCCATAGGAAGATTATCCCAAACAACATCCACGCACCCCAACTCAAATCTCCCGTTACCGCAGCCCAGCCAACTAACGGCGGAATTGCTCCTGCTGCACCGCCGATGACGATGTTTTGCACGCTGTGGCGCTTCAACCAGTGGGTGTAAATTAGGACGTAGAAAACGATGCCCGACATGGCTAGCAAAGCTGCTAATAAGTTGGCAACTACTGTCAGTAATGTAAAGGAGATTGTCGCTAGGGCGATCGCAAATATCAAAGCATCCCGTTTCTTGACACGCCCGGAAGGAATCGGCCGCCAGCGGGTGCGCTCCATAATATAATCGATGTCGCTGTCGTAAATGCAATTAATCGTATTAGCCGACGCGGAAGCTAAAGCACCTCCGGTGATAGTTGATACCAGCAATAGCGGATCGACTTCTCCTTTGGCTGCCATCCACATTCCTGCTGATGTGGTGATTAGCAGCAGTAAAATAATTCTCGGTTTTGTGAGTTGATAGTAACTTTTCACCACTTGCGAAAAGTTTTCGTGGAGGCGAGGGCTATTGTTTGTAAGAACTTCTTGCATTGGTTATTAATTGTTAGTTGTTAGTTGTCATTTGTGATTTGGCTGTAGGGGCGGGTTTTACGAGAGATATTTGCTGTAGGTAAAAGGATTAATAAACCCGCCCCTCTTAATCCGCGCAGGCGGACTTTGTTTGTGTAGTAGCGGTTTCAACCGCCGATTAATCAACCCGCCCATTTCAAGCTGATAAAACCCGATCGCGCCAAGCGAAAACACTAAAGGCTATCAAAGTTCCCAGCAAAGCAGCACCGACTGCTTGGTGGGCGACTGTCAGTGGTTCTACCTGAAGATGCAGCCGGAAAGTTGCCAATCCCAAAACTAATTGAGCAATTAAGCAAACACTCGCCAAATTTCCTAATTTTCGCAAGTTTGCACTGAGTGCTGGTTGCCGCCAAGCGATGATTGCTACTACTAAAGTGGCTGCGGTAGCTGGTACTACGCCGATGATGTGGCTGTTCATTACCGAACACAATTCTGAGGAACCAAAACATTGGTGCAGCGCCCATCTAGAGCCGACTAATGCTCCTAACAAACTTTGCAGGTAAACTAATAATGCTGCGATCGAACTTATCCAAGCTAATTTACCCGTATTGCCTGTAGCTTCGTAGGGAGTCAGCATGAAACCGATGACTAGCAGGGCACTGAAAAACAATAAAGCCGTTCCCAAGTGAGCGGTAACGATGTCAAATCTCAGCAGTTGTGTCACAGTCAAGCCGCCCAATACGCCTTGAAAAACGATTAAAAATACTGCCCCAGCGCTGGCAATCGGGAGCCATGTTGGGAGGCGGGTGCGGTAAAACAAAGATAGTCCTAAAAGGCCGATCGCACTTAAGCCGATCGCCGCCGCATCCAAACGGTGAAACCACTCCAGAAATACCTGCAAATTCATTTGCGCTGCGGGTATTAATTGACCGTAGCACAGCGGCCAATCCGGGCAAGCGAGCCCCGCGTTCATCACCCGCGTGGCACTGCCTACAGCCATTAATAGCCAGGTGGCGATCGCAATTTTCCACACTAAGCCGCGGACAATATCTTTTGGCTGCCACTGCACTCCTGCTGCGGTTGGCTGATTTAAAACTGAGTTTGCCATAAACGTTACCTTAGCCTTTGTTATCGATGGAGCTTAATTAGATACTGAACTTTTTTTGGTGAGTTTCTTTGAGCTTAAGACTCTTTTTCTGTGACAAACCGTCAATCGATTTTAGAGGTTGCCGCGCAACGCTTCGCAATGCTTGGCAATTTTAGATTTTAGATTGGAGAATTGACCCCATAGTACAAAAGATTTCTGTTATTTTGCTAAACTTAAAAAAAGCTTAATCTTTCCCCCCAACTCTTTATACTTAACCAATCCCTACAGTCCAGTTTTAGCACCAAAAATAAAGATATAATTAAGAAAAAAAGATTTCAAAGTTTTTATGATATGAAGCCAATTTTAACCTAGATGATAGTCAACAATATAGAATTTATAGATGAAGATGCCGAGCTTTTTCCAGACGGTTCCGTTTATGATGCCATACTTGCCCAGGATACCATCATTCAGGACATTCCTTGTGCTGGCAATCGCAGTGTTGTTTTCTACTCTTCTGGACAGCTTCAACTCTGCTGGCTGTCCTCGACAACTATCTTGAATCACCTTCCATGTGCTGGTGATTTGGTACTGTACCTCCATGAGAATGGTCGGTTGCTAAATGTGTCGCTTGCCTCAGATTACCAGATAAACCAAGTTTTGTACTCGTCAGGTAGCCGTCTAACTTTTGATGAAACAGGAGAATTGCTGGAGTATTCTGAGTCACTAGATATGGATCGAGTGGTTGAGGGATTACCTTGTAGTTCACAGTTTGTTGTGTGGCGATATGCCAATGGTAGACCCAGTTTAATTGTGCTATCATCGAGCCATGTAATTCGTAGAAAAGAATATCCACGCGGTGCCAAAGTGTTTTTGAATGAAGATGGAGAAGTTATCGATTGGCGATTAGTCGATTTAGAATCGAGACAGCGTTATAAGTAGCGAGTGTTTGGTGTGTTTGAGGCAGCATACTGGTAGGGTGCGTTAGCTCATAGATACTTAATTTGTCGATCGAATAACGCTATCTAACGCACCCTACTGCTGCAAGATTGATATCCGGCATCTGATGTGAGCCTATTTATGCTGCGGAGTGCCTGGCGGTTAGTCTAAAATAAATTAAGAAAAGTACAAAATTTATAAAATCTAAAATTGTACAGTTATGTCCCAAAAAAACGAAACTGCTGTTCTCGTATTATCGCTCCTAATTACGATCGGGCTAGCAGGTGCAGGTATTTGGTGGCTGACAAGCCGCAAGGATACTAATATCGGAGGTTTATCGCCAGAAAATCCGACGATATCCAAGTCCCCGACGGGGAATTCGCCGCAGTCAGAGCAGCAGATTCAGCAGCGTCTGAGTGCTGGAAAAAAACTATTAATTCCAGAGAAAGCAACAACAACCAAACAATCAGCAATACAGGCGATCGCATCTAGCAACTACAACGCAGCTATTTCGGACTTACAAGCTTCGCTGAAAACCAATCGCAACGATCCCGAAGCACTAATTTACCTCAACAACGCCCGCATCGGCGATCGAAAATCCTACACAATTGCCGCTGCGGTTCCCATTGGCGCCGATATAAATGGTGCTCTAGAAATTCTGCGGGGCGTGGCTCAAGCTCAAAATGAAATCAACCAAAGCGGTGGCATTAGCGGTACTCCATTAAAAGTGCTAATTGCTAACGATGACAACAACCCAGAAATTGCCTCACAAATTGCCAGTGCTTTAGCAGAAAATTCGGAAATTTTAGGAGTAATCGGGCATTTTAGTTCTGACACAACCCTAGCAGCCAGTAAGATTTATCAGCAAAATCAATTAGTCGCAATTTCTCCGACAAGTACGTCTGTGCAGCTTTCTGGAGTTGGGAGTAATATATTTCGGACAGTCCCGAGCGATCGGTTTGCGGCTAATGCTCTCTCCCGCTATATGCTGACTAAATTGCAAAAGCAAAAAGCGGCTGTATTTTTCAATTCTGCCAGCGGTTACAGCAAATCTTTGAAAAGTGAATTCACTACTGCTCTTTACGGAGATGGAGGACAAGTAGTATCAGAATTTGACTTTTCTAAGGGCAATTTCAATGCTACCGAGAGTGTCAAAAGCGCGATCGCCCAGGGAGCCGAAGTGATTATGTTAGCAGCCAATTCAGCCACCCTCGACCAAGCTTTGCAAGTAGTCCAAGTAAACGCCAAACGACTGCCGTTATTAGCAGGAGACGACGCTTATACTGCTAAAACACTGCAAATCGGTGGCGCAGCAGCAGCAGATATGGCGTTGGCAGTTCCTTGGCACATTCTTGCAGATCCGCAGTCAAACTTTCCCCAAACATCCAAACAACTTTGGAATGCAGAAGTCAGTTGGCGCACAGCTTTAGCCTACGACGCGGCGATCGCATTAATTGTCGGTTTAGGGCGCAATCCAACTCGTGCAGGCATTCAACAAGCTTTATCTGCATCGGATTTTTCGGCAAAAGGAGCATCGGGGTCGATTCGATTTTTACCTTCGGGCGATCGCAATCGAGCAGTGCAATTAGTAATTGTTCAACCGGGAAATCGCACCAGTTACGGTTATGAATTTGTGCCGATATCTGGTTTGTAAACTATTTGCGAGTGCGGAATATAAGTTATAATATTCAGTGGTAAGTTCTGATAATTTATGATGTACAACAGGAGGTTATTGTTCAATGGCTATAGAGCAATATCGGCAATACATTCGTCATCTACTTTCAGAACGGCGAGAGCGGGCTTCGAGACAATACAACGCCCAAGAATATGAAGTGCAAACTCTTTTCGATAGTGAGCAAGATCATTATCAATTGCTGTATGTTGATTGGCGTGGAAATAAACGCAGTTTTGGCTGTATTTTGCATCTTGATATCAAGGGTGGAAAAATTTGGATTCAGCATGACGGTACTGAAGTCGGAATTGCCAACCAACTCGTCGAATTGGGAGTGCCTAAACAAGATAAGTAGTAGGACACAATTAATTACACAAAACTCTGGGCTACAAGCTTTGTCTAGTAAAGAATCAGCAAAGAATCAGTGTGTAATTAATTCTGTCCAATTACTTATTGTTTTAGCATTCCATGAACCGGAAATACGCCTATACTGATTTTGGGACAGGAGAGGATCTCGCTCTCAGTCTCGGGTAAGTGAAATAGGTGCGATCGATCGCGTAAATGAATTATTTCTGCTAGATAAAATTGACATAAATCTCATATTTTAAAGTCATGTCCCAAAAAAATAAAGCGCCGGTTGTCATTTTATCGCTGTTAATTACGATCGCCCTAGTAGGTGCAGGTATTTGGTGGCTGACTGGCCGCCGCAGCCCAAATCCCCCAGTTTCATCGCCACAAACCCCCAATCTGCCCTACGCCCCGACGCCAAAGCCGAAGCAGTAAGTCGATTTTAGATTGACTCCGCCACTGTCTTCTCGTCTTTTAGGAAACAGACGCAAGTATACAGGGAATTCGATCTAAACTTGCGAAACTCCGATCGCCCTAACTGGCCGATTTCTCTCAAAAACCGCCCTCGGTTTAAACGCAATTCTCAACAACAGCCACAGCGATCGCCATTCTCCCGGAGTCTCCTGTCGCTTCCACTGGCCAGGCCGACAGTATAACATTTCGATCAAACAACGGTGTTGGCTAATACTCAGGCGATCGAACGCAATTCGCACCGTGGGAAATTCCGCAAAACTGCACGCCGCCGCATCCCGAAAACCCGACTCCAACTGAGATTTATCGCTCACCAACTCAATCTTAGCCACAGGAATAAAACATTTCTCTTCCATAATTTCCAGAGTCGCCGAGTCGCAATCAATCAAATTTTTGGCAAAACGATGCTCTGTGCCCAACTCAAGCATTGACTGGACTGGCGATCGGCTCGATTTGACTGTTGTACCCTGGGAAAAACTTCCCCTAACAGCATATTTTGGCAAAGTTTCTCCTGCGATCAAAGCATCTTTTCTGCCTTGATTTTTCACCGCAAAAGTTGGCCGCTGTGTCAGAGCAACTTCAGCACCACTTTCCGAAATTACAGTAGTTATTCCCCAAAAACTTTGACCGCCCACCTTCAACTGCACCACCCGGCCCAAATTGAACCATTCGTAAATATCCGGCTTAGGAATATCCACCAAAATCAGCAGCGCAATCCCCAGCATCAGCAGATTATAAGCGCTCCAAATCCAGCCCAAACTCACACCTTTTAACAAATCTGCACTTTCTGATATGGCCTGTAAACTACCAACATTTTTAAGTAAATGAATGTTTAAATTATGCCACAAACTGAATGCTGTAGCTGCGAACAAGACAATCAAAGGCAATCCCAAATTCCAGTTAAAACTAAAGCGATCGCTTGCAATTCCTTTCGGCGTCACCTTAAACCCTTTCTCAAAGGGATTCAGCATCGCACTCACCACCGTGATTGCTAAAGGGATACACTGGACGGACGAGTAAACATCGGACAGCAAAGCCGATCGCGATTTGCGGTTTAGCCAAGAAAACACAGTCACTTGCACCAAATAGTAAGGCAAGAAAAAGTATAGTAATTCCCGCGCATTTGTCCGCAAAGGAAGTACCCCTAGAAACGAATAAGCCAAAGGCATCAACAGAAACAAAACCCTAGTTAAACTGGTAAACCAGTGCAGCAATCCTTCTAGGTGAGACAACCTTTGTACAAATCTGAGGCCGCGAATCGTCAAAGGATTGGAATCAATAAAAAATGCCTGAAGTGTGCCTTGCGCCCAGCGTAGCCTTTGAGTTAGATGAGCTTCTATATTTTCAGCCGCCAAACCAGCGCTCAATTTTTCATCTAAATAAACTAAGCGATATCCAGTTGCTGACAGCCGAATTCCGGTAAAATAATCTTCGCAGACTGAATCAGTGACAAAGCCTCCCACTGTTTGTAGGGCGCTGCGCCGGACTACAAAAGATGTACCGGAACAAATCACGCTATCGGCGCTATCTTTGATGATTTCAATTTGCCTATAAAATACTTCTTCTTCCGGCGCGAGCACGTTTTCTAGACCTAAATTGCGGGCGATGGGGTCGTGGTTGTAAAAACTTTGGGGTGTTTGAACAAGGGCAATTTCGGAATTTTGAAAAAAGCCAACTGTTCTGGTTAAAAAGTTGGTAGTTGGAATGAAATCTGCATCGAAAACTACAATTAGTTCTCCCTTAGTTAAGGCTGTGGCGTGATTGATGTTTCCAGCTTTGGCGTGAATATTATCGGGTCTAGTTATATAATGACATCCCAGTTCTTTTGCCAGCAATCTGATTTCAGGACGCCTTGTATCGTCGAGCAAATATACTTTTTTGTTCGCATAATCTAAAGCTTGACAGCCGATGACAGTGCGCCGTAAAATAAAAGCAGGTTCGTTATAAGTTGGAATCAAAATATCTACGGACGGGGCAAAGTTTCCCTCTACAACTGCAACGGCCATGCGATCGGCTTCTCGGCGTCTGTCTTTCACTCTCAGCATTAAATACAGTTGAATGCTGGTGGTGAAAACCATTAACATTTCTAGAAAAAACAATCCTAAACTAAAGATACCGTTGAGAGGATCGCTTAAATTGAGAGTAGCGAGCGATCGCCACAAAACGTAGCGAATGGTTAAAGCCAGAACTATGGCAACTACAACAGCACGCGACCATTTTTGTGGCTGAGGCGAAATTTTGATGATAGCTAAAGCGGCCGAGACGAGTACAAAAGTCGGCACTAACAAATACATCTTGCTCGCAGCAGGCACTTGCAGCCAGATAGGCGGGTTTTGCTGCCAAGTGTTGAGTGTGGCAAAAATGTCGCTAACATTGCCTTCATGGGCAAACCAGGCTACGGCGATCGCACTTACGAAAGCAACGCTCCCCAACACGACTAGCGTTGCCGCCTGCACGCGCAAAATCCTTAAAAAAAAGCGGCGTTTCAAGTCTTGAAGGTTAAATCTTGAAGTTGTCATATAATGTGAAATCCCCGATCGTGCTTGCGACAGTCAGGGTTTACTGCTGTCCACTTTTTAATTCAGTTGAAAATTCCGACACACCCCAATTACTATATTTACATTTTTTAACATTCTGACGATTATATGATAATTCATCTTGCTGGCTGTTGCCAAACCGTTCAGCGATTCCAATCCGGGCAAGGTATAGCAGAACACAAGAAGAAATCTTCAGCAATTCATAACTTCATAACCGTCGGACGCGGTTGCTATCGTTCACAAAAAATTACCTTGTCTACACATCAAATAGGATTGCTATATGAAACTATAGCAATCCCGATCGCTTAAAAATTACAGGACTTACACAGAAACCATCTTTGTAGGGTGTGCCTAGCAAGAACCTTATATCAAATCATCTCTTCATCGGAATTAATATTATCCGAAATCAGGACACGGCAGTGCCGTTTCCCTACAATTAATCGGGGTAGGGAAACGGCACTGCCGTGTCCGACCTATCATTCCGATGCCACCGGAATTGATATTACTATCGGTAGTGTGAAAATTAATAATTTGCGTAATTCCTGAGTCCGACGAATTTTACATCTAACTAAAGGTAGATTAATTTTATATTAATTTCAAAAAATTACCGAGTTCCCAACACAAAAACTCAGGCATCAAATAGCTAATCAGAAATTGCTAATTGCGAGATTGCATAGCGGGCGACAGCCAAACCAACTCTCGCCTGTTCGATTTCCGACAATTCGGCCCAAGGTCTTCTAGAAGCCATGACCAATTCCACTCCTTCCGAATCAGCCTCTCGCATGGCATAAGCCAAAGGACGCGCCAACACCTGCAAATCTTCCTCATCCCACTGAGGCAAAATATCTAACACGCATTCAACCATTTGATCGGCTAAAGATTGATATTTAACAGTTGCGTTTTGGACGCTTTTAGCGATGCGGGCCAGAAAATCTTGAGGAACGCGAGCAAATTTCTCGCCCAAAGACTTTTGCAGAGAAGTGGCCAGCCAAACTTGTTCTAATTGCGCGAATAAAACTTGTGATTTCTGGGCAATATCGCTGTCACTGAACGAATCAAACAGTGCAAATTCTTGGTCTAGGTCAGCCAAATAAGATTCTGATTCAAGCTGTGCGGGATTCCAGGGATAAGCAACATCGGTCTGAACAATTGTGGCGAGTAGTTCCATCTCAGCCTGAGTTTGCGAATCGCGAAAATATTGAGAATCAGGAGATTGGGTAGCCATGATGTAATACCTAAGTGGGAAAAGGAAAATACAGAAGGTGGACTCCGCCAAGTGCGAGTTGTCAGTGCTAAGTAACTCTTTTAACTTCAGACTTGAGACACGGGCGCCCAGAACTTTGACGGTGACGATCGCCGATCGCCTTCATTAGCTACACCCGCACCTTAATTCGTTCCGCAATCAGTCTCACTGTAGCCCGAAGTTTTTTCAACCTCAATAGTGAACTCAAAAATCTGACCTTGAGAACTACCAAATTTTAGCTGAGTACCGCTGTGCAGCAGCAATTCTTGATGATGAACTCTCTGCCATCCTTGAACCCCCAAAACTAAAGTCCCGTAACGAGAAAAATCGCGCAGGAAGTAGCTAGATTCGCCCCGGCTATCGCCAATACTGTTGCGACAGAAAATCTCGGCGTGTTTTTGAGAAACCCACTGTTCTCGAATCACTACGTCGTTTTCTTCCCAGCGTCCAACTCGAACCATACCGGCACGAATCGGCCAAACCTGATTGGTCGATTCGGTGGATTTGACATTAGGTCGATCGCGCCCCCGCAAATAAGCACAAGACGGCAAACGTCCCAGCCAAGTAGAAGAATTTAAAGGCAATTCAGTTTTCAGGTCATCTACCGGCTCAGTCAGTTGACCGTCAAACTCAGGGTGCATATACAGCACAGGCAACGTCCAAGCCGGTTGATTGAACTTGTAGAGCGTTAGTAGCTGCTGTCGGGCGATGGCCACAGCCCGATCAATCGACATTCGCCCGGCCAAAGCTTGAGCAAAAGTTTGGATAAAACTCAGGGCCTCGCGATCGGCGATCGAATCCCGCATCCCCAACACCGCCGGCACTCCGTGATGGATCAGTACCTCAGCCAAACTGCTGCGGGCGATCGCCTGTTGCTGACCGTTAATTAAATCAAGCCTCTCCACCGCCGGCTGAGCTCCCCAGCAGGCATTAAACACAGCCAGAGTCACGCGACACCGAACTAAAACCTGAGCCAGTTCAGTACCGTTAATCGCCGTATCCGGCCTCAAAAACAGCAAGCCACCGTCAGGGCCAGGTATCCCGTGGCCCGCGTAGAACAGAATGTTATAGTCTTCCGTTTCCAGCCGAGAAATGAGTTCCGCTGGAGTCGGTTCGATCAGAGTATCAACGCGAGTCGGAACGCTGATATCGAAATATTTGTCGCTGTCGTCGGTTTGAAAGGCACCTTCGAGAACCCCAGCTAGGGCGAGTGCTTCCGCTTCCAACTGCAAACGATGGTTATTGCCACTGGAAAATGCAGAATTAGCACCGAGGCCGGGTTCTGCTTGTCCCAAAACTAGCAAAATATTCAGCGATTCCGCAGGACGCAGGGGCTGCAAAGGCTCTACATTGCTCGTAGTACGACTGAAAAGCAGTTGCTGCGACAGAGAAATTGCCGGTTGACCGGCTTGAGGCTGCATAATTTCCCAAGGTAAAGCAATTAAATACGGTTCGCGCAAGTCTATGCGCACTCGTAGCGGTACACTTTGCCCGATCGCGATACCTTTACTTTCCTGAAGACTACCCTGAATCGGCCCTTCAAACAGCCATTGCCAAAGATTCATCCCCAACTGCTGCATCAGCCGACTGCTGTAGCTAGCTGGTGGTGACTGTGGCTTCTGCTCTCCCCTGTCCACCCATCCCCCTTGAGCGAGGTGGAGCGGCACAGAGGACATCGGTGGAGGTATCTGTAGCGACTGAGGGGTTCGTTGTTGAGTTTCTGTCAGTATATTCTGGTTGTTTTGGGGCGAGACGAAACTGCCATCAGGATTGAGAGGCAATTCGTGAATTGTCCCGGAGGGCGAAAACATTTCCTGCCAAGCTTTCCAGGATTGGGACAGGGTATCGGGCCACATACAGTCGTGGTGAACGTACCCGCTGGGATAGGGAGCTTGTAGAACCCAAGTGGCAAAATGGTTTGCCCCAGAGGTTCTCAGGCGAGCGATCGCTATACTGAGGCAAGGACTTTCAGGGCGCGCCATTCACAACTACCAACTCTGGATATAGAGGTCGATCGACTTTAACTATTCGTAGTTTATCGGGTTTGGGGTGCGATCGAGTGCGAGAGATTGCTTTCGGAGTTTTTACTTTTACCTAACGCCCAAAAACTTATCTAAATTCGGTACATCTACCCAAGTTCCCGTAGCATTCGACTCCTGAGTCAAATCCATCAACAACTGCGAGTAAACGCCTTCTCTCAGGGACGGTATCAAAGATTTTCCCGCATCAATTGCTTCAACCCACCTATCTACTACTCGAATAAACGGCGCAATTCTCCCGTCTGAATAAACTTGAGGAAACTCCAATCTTTGAGGAATTTTGATTTCGGCTAAAGGTTCTCCACCTTGGGAACCCCACAAGCGAAATCCGTGGACGTAATCTTGCTGATTGTCGCTTCCCAACACCAACGTACCCTTACTCCCGTAAATTTCCACCCAATGTCCGCGCCCTTGATAAGTAACAGAACTCAAGCAAACTTGACAAGGCGTTCCCCCACCTAATTCCAACATCAACGTACAAGAATCGTCTGCATCTACGGGTTTTAAATTTCCTGAATCCTGCGGATCGGGCCGCGCCGAAATTCCTGTAATCAATTGCCCAGAGAGCCTTTGCACCGGGCCGAACAGCCAGCTAATATAATCAAAAACGTGAGAACCTGTAGCGCCCAAAACTCCGCCGCCTTGCTCTTTTCGCGCGTACCAATTCCAAGGGCGACTCGCATCAGCCCGGCCCGATACCAGCCAATCGATCTTAATTAAACGGTTTTCTCCGACATATCCTGCTGCTAATAATTCTGCTAGCATTTGCCATGCGGGGATGAAGCGAAACTCAAAGTCCATTGTGGCAATTGCTCTCGAACCACCATTTTTAACATCAGTTTTAGACTCGCTGTTTGCTAAGCGGTAAAGTTCCCGGGCTTCATTTGCTGTGAGGGCTGTGGGTTTTTCTAATAATAAATGCTTGCCTGCTTCTAAGACGGTTTTTGCCATTTCAAAATGCAAAAATGGCGGCGTGGAAATGCTGACGCCCGCTACTTCGGGGATGGCAACTATATCTGCGATCGAGTTGCAAGCGTAGGGGATATTGTGGGTAGTGGCGATCGTCTTTGCTGTCTCTAAATTCCGGTGGTAAACAGCCACAACCTCAGTTCGGTGATGTGCCTGAAACCCGGGAAGGTGCACTTTTTGACCGAAACCTGTACCGACTACTGCAACGCCAATTTTAGACATAGTTTAATAATTGGGAATTGGGAATTGGGAATTGGGAATTGGGAATTGGGCATTGGGAATTGGGAATTGGGAATTGG
>ENA-OFCE01000969-OFCE01000969.1-metagenomes-genome-assembly--contig:-NODE-969-length-16175-cov-4.894169_pt1 | contig 16175 bp, 11 predicted proteins | sample MGYA00153388_OFCE01 | MGnify analysis MGYA00153388
GTGAGCCCGCCGGGCCGTCCCAAGGGCGAATACCGCAGTGCGCAGCACGAAGGTACTTCAGTGAGCCCGCCGGGCCGTCCCAAGGGCGAATACCGCAGTGCGCAGCACGAAGGTACTTCAGTGAGCCCGCCGGGCCGTCCCAAGGGCGAATACCGCAGTGCGCAGCACGAAGGTACTTCAGTGAGCCCGCCGGGCCGTCCCAAGGGCGAATACCGCAGTGCGCAGCACGAAGGTAAATCTGTCAGCCCGGCTCACATCGTCTCGGAGAACAGCTCGCGGCCGATCAGCATGCGGCGGATTTCCGAGGTGCCGGCGCCGATCTCGTAGAGCTTGGCGTCGCGCCACAGGCGGCCCAGCGGGTAGTCGTTGACGTAGCCGTTGCCGCCAAACACCTGAATGCCCTCGCCAGCCATCCAGGTGGCCTTCTCGGCGCACCACAGGATCACCGCAGCGCAGTCCTTGCGCACCTGCCGCACATGGTCGGCACCGAGCAGGTCGAGGTTCTTGCCCACCGTGTAGCAAAACGATCGGCCGGCCTGCAGCACGGTGTACATGTCGGCCACCTTGCCCTGCATCAGCTGAAACTCGCCGATGCTGCGTCCGAACTGCTGGCGGTCGTGCAGGTATGGCAGCACGTTGTCCATCACCGCCTGCATGATGCCGATCGGACCGGCGGCCAGCACGGCGCGCTCGTAATCGAGCCCCGACATCAGCACCGCGGCGCCGCCGTTGACCGTGCCCAGCACGTTGTCCACCGGCACCTGCACATCACTGAACAGCAGCTCGCCGGTGTGGCTGCCGCGCATGCCCAGCTTGTCGAGCTTGCGGGCCACGCTGAAGCCCTGCATGCCGCGCTCGACCAGAAACGCCGTGATGCCGCGCGCGCCGAGTGCGGGTTCGGTCTTGGCATAAACCACCAGGGTGTCGGCGTCGGGGCCGTTGGTGATCCACATCTTGCTGCCACTCAGCAGGTAATGGTCGCCCTTGTCGAGCGCCCTCAGCTTCATGCCGATCACGTCGGAGCCTGCGCCAACCTCGCTCATCGCCAGCGCCCCGACATGCTCGCCCGAGACCAGCCTGGGCAGGTATTTGGCGCGCTGCGCGGCGCTGCCGTTGCGGCGGATCTGGTTCACGCACAGGTTGCTGTGCGCGCCGTAGCTCAAGCCGACCGACGCGGATGCGCGCGAGATCTCCTCCATCGCGATCATGTGCGCCAGGTAACCCATGCCGGCACCGCCGTATTCGTCGCCGACGGTGATGCCCAGCACACCGACATCGCCCATCTTGCGCCACAGGTCCATCGGGAACTGATCGCTGGCATCGATTTGCGCCGCGCGCGGCGCAATCTCGGCCTGCGCGAAGTCCCGCACGGCATCGCGCAAGGCATCGACGTCTTCGCCCAGTTGGAAGTTGAGGCCGGGCAAATTCATTCAGCGCTCCTGAGAGACGGGGTACGAGACGGGGTACGAGACGGAGTACGAGACCGAGTACGAGACGGACTGCAAGGCGGGCTACGACGTGGGCAACAAGGCGGGCAACGAGGCGAAGGAAACGGCGGGGAAAAGGCGAGCCAGCAAATAGCCTAACAGTCGGGCCGGTCGAGCCCGGGAACGGTTCCGCTCGCCGCCGGTCGCGCTTCAGGCACAAGACAACCTCGCGTGCACACCCGACTGCTCGTGCAGATGGCATCCACCCAGCCACGCGCTTGACGCAAAAACGCACGTTGTCTGAAAAAGTTGCTCTTATTTCTTCGAGCTTGACGACCGGCCCCCGCGCCGACTGGGTCAAAGGATTTCGGGCATGGATTCGCGGCGTCAGTGACCGATCGCCACCGGCTGTTTCTGCTAGGCTGAGAGTGCTGCGACCGATCATTGGACCCAAGGCCGCCATCGGACCCGGGCCGTCGATCGCAAGAAGCAGTGGCGTCGAATCCTCGCGCGGCGGCACATTCTGCCGGTTGCGCACAAGGCAGAAAAAGCATGGACCTTCTCGCCTCATTCCTCGGCCGCAACGGCTACCTGCCGCACGGCTACTGCTTCGCCTGGTCGCCCGAATTGCTGTGGTCGATGGTCGGCGCCGACGGCGTCATCGCCGCATCCTATTTCACGATCCCGCTGGCGATCGCGAGCTTTTCGCGCAAGCGCAGCGCGGGCCCGATGAGTTCTGTCGCCTGGCTGTTCTGCGCCTTCATCTTTGCCTGTGGCGTGACCCACGTGATGCACATCTGGACGCTGTGGCAACCGGTCTACGGGCTAGAGGCTGCGGCCAAGGTCATCACTGCGGCGCTGTCGGTGGTGACCGCAGTCGCCTTGTGGCGGTTGATACCGGCGGCATTGCGCATCCCGTCGGTCAGTCATCTGCAGTCGGTGATCGGCGACCTGGAATCGGAGATCAAGAAGCGCCGCACCGCCGAGGAGCACCTGGTAGACGTGCAGCAGAGCCTGGCCGTGACCTTGGCCACCATCGGCGCGGCGTTCATCACCACCGACCGGGCCGGGCGCGTGACGCGCATGAACGCGGTGTCCGAACAGCTGCTGGGCTGGACGCAGGACGAGGCGCGCGGTCGGCCCCTGTTCGAAGTGTTCAACCGCGAGGACCGACCGGCCGCCCACGCGGCGATGAACCCGATCGATCTGATGATCGAATCGCGAATCACGGCCGACACCGCGCACGACGTGGTGGCGATTGCCCGAAGCGGCGTTCGCACGCCGGTCGAGGTCAAGGCAGCACTCACCCATGCCGAGGACGGCAATGTGCGCGGCCTGGCGATGGTGTTCCGCGACATCTCGCAACGCGTGCGCGCCGAAGCCGAATCGAGCCGCCTGGCCGCCATCGTCGAATCGTCGAACGACGCGATCATCGGCAAAACGCTGGACGGCACCATCACGAACTGGAACCACGCGGCGCAGGGCATGTTCGGCTACAGCGCGCAAGAAGCGATCGGTCAGCCGATCGGCATGCTCATTCCGGCCGATCGCGACGCTGAGGAAACGCGCGTGCAGCTCAAATTGGCGCAGGGCGAGGTGGTGCCGGTGTTCGAAACAGAGCGCCTGGCCAAGGACGGCAGCCTCGTCGCTGTATCGGTCACGATCTCGCCGATCCGCGACTCCCAGGGGCTGGTGGTCGGCGTGTCCAAGATCGCCCGCGACGTGTCGCACCTGCGGCGCGCTGAAGCAGCGCTGCGCGACAGCCAGGATCGGTTGCGCTTTGCGCTCGAATCGGCCGAGATCGGCGACTGGGACTTCGACCTCGCCACCGGAAAGGTGCAGCGCTCGTTGCGTCATGAGCGCTGTTTCGGCCACGAGCAGTTGCTCCCCGAGTGGACCTTCGACACGTTCATCAACCACGTGCACCCACAAGACCGCGCCGAAGTGCAGCGTGCCTTTGAAGCGGCGTTGTCCAGCCTGGAGCCGTGGCACTTCGAATGTCGCGTGGTGTGGCCGGATCAGACGGTGCACTGGATCTCGACGCATGGCACGATTCAGCGCGAAGGCACCGGCGGCGCGCACATGCTGGGCATCGTGAGCGACGTCACGCGGCGCCGGCTGGCCGACGAGTCGCGCCTGCAAACGCTGCAGCTGGAAAGCGATAACCGACAGATCCAGGAGGCGAACCGCCTGAAGAGCCAGTTCCTGGCCAACATGTCGCACGAGTTGCGCACGCCGCTGAACGCGATCATCGGTTTCGCCGACCTGCTGCACGGTGGCGCGGTGAAAGCCGACTCGCCGAAGTACATGCTGTTCCTGGGCCACATCGGCACCAGCGGCCGGCACCTGTTGCAGCTCATCAACGATGTGCTCGACCTGTCGAAAGTGGAATCGGGCAAGTTCGAGTTCTTTCCGGAGCCGGTGGACCTGCCCGCGCTTCTAAAAAGCGTGGGCGACGTCATGCACTCCCAGTTGCAGTCGAAGCACATGCAGCTGTCGATCGAGATCGACCCTGCGCTGGACCGGCTGGAGCTCGACCCCGCGCGACTCAAGCAAGTGCTGTTCAACTATCTGTCGAATGCAATCAAGTTCACCCCGGTCGGCGGCCACGTGACGCTGCGTGCGCTGGCCGAAGGCGACGAACATTTCCGCCTCGAAGTCGAAGACGACGGCATCGGCGTCGCCGAGGCCGACCTGCCGCGACTGTTCGTCGAATTCCAGCAACTCGACGCCGGTTCCACCAAACACCACCAGGGCACCGGACTGGGGCTGTCGCTGACGCGCCGTCTGGTGCAAGCGCAGGGCGGAACCGTCGGCGTGCGCAGCACGGTCGGGCGCGGCAGCGTGTTCCACCTGGTGCTGCGCCGCACGCCGATCGTGCCGGAACCGGCCGAGCGCGGCATGCCACGGCCGCCCGTCGCCGAGGCCTGCCGCCTGCTGGTGATCGAAGACGAACGAATCGACCGACCGCGCGCGGCGCTGGCATTGAAGGACGCGGGTTTTCAGGTCGACGCGGCCGCCACCGGCGCACAAGCGCTGCAGCACGCGAGCAGGGCCGCTTACGACGCCATCACGCTCGACCTGGTGTTGCCCGACCAGACCGGCCTGGCCGTGCTGGAGCGCATCCGTGGCGAGGGTGAGAACCATGGTGCCCCAGTGGTGGGCATGACGATGCCGGCTACGGACGGCGGCGCCGCCAGCTTCTTCATCACCGACGTGCTGTGCAAACCGATTCGCATTGCCGAGGTCGTCGCAGCGATGGCGCGCTTGCGCTGGCCGGCGCCTCGAAGCACCAAGATATTGGTGATCGACGACGATCCGCTGGCGCTCGACCTGATGAAAGCGACGCTGGCGGGCATCGACATCGACACCGTCTGCGAACTCGATGGCCGTGTCGCATTGCGCGACCTCGGGCTGCACCGCCCCGACGGCATCGTGCTCGACTTGATGATGCCGGGGTTCGACGGCTTCGACGTGCTCGACGCATTGCGCCAACTGCCCGATTGGCGCCACACGCCGGTCTACATTTGGACCAGCATGCAACTCACCGACGCCGAGTACGACAGCTTGGCGCATTCGGCCAGCGCCATCCTGAGCAAGGGCGGGGGCTCGTTCATGGCGGTGCTGGCCGACCTGCAGCAATGGCGCCCGGCGCGGGCCCGCCAGACCGACCGCGCACCGACATGAGCAGCTCTCGCGTGTTGATCGTCGACGACAACCGGCTCAACGTCGAACTGGCCTCCTTCGTGCTCGAGACCGACGACTTCATTGTCGACTCGGCCGCCGATGCCGCGCAGGCGTTGGTGCGCATTCCGGAGTTTCGGCCCGATCTGATCCTGATGGACATCCAGATGCCCGGCATGGACGGCCTGGCGCTGACCCGTCGGCTGAAAGGCGACCCCTCGATGCGCCACATCGTGATCGTCGCTTTCACGGCGTACGCGATGAAGGGCGACGAGGTTCGCTTGCGTCAAGCGGGCTGCGACGGCTATGCCTCCAAACCGATCGACGTCAGCACCTTCGCGGCGACAGTGCGGCGCTCGATCGCCGATGGCGTCCGCAGCGACCCGGACCGACACTGAACGCTCGGCGTGCAGGCAAATCGATTTTTGTGCGGTGCCGCCGTGAACATTCACCGCGAGCCCCGGCCGACCGTAGGTTGCGCGCCATCAACACATTCAACCACGGTGCTTTTTAAGCTCCGGAAGTGGTTGGGGGAACTTGGCGACGTCACCGCATCGACAGAAGCGGTGACGTCGTTTTTTTCAACTGACCCTCCCGGCACCGCGTTCAGCGTGATCGCGTGCCGACCACAGGCGCCGCTGAGGCGCCGCCACCCAGTTCCTGCAAGGCCTCGCCGGCCAACCGGCAAATGCGCCATTCAGGCATCACCATGGCGCCCATGCGCTGGTAGAAACGGATTGCCGGCTCGTTCCAGTCGAGCACGCTCCACTCGAAGCGACCGCAGTTCCGTTCCACCGCCAGCCGTGCCAGCCGGGTCAGCAAGGCCTCGCCAATGCCGCTGCCTCGGTGCGCCGGCTGCACATAAAGGTCCTCCAGGTAGAGGCCTGGCTGCGCCAGGAAAGTCGAAAAGTTCGTGTAGAACAATGCAAAGCCCACCACCTCGCCGCCGACTTCGGCCACCCACGCTTCGGCGGCCGGCTTCTCGCTGAACAATTGCGGCCGCAGCTTCTCAGGTGTCACCTGCACCAAGTGCAAAAGTTGTCCAAATTCCGCCAGCTCGCGGATCAGTTGCACGATCACGCCGACATCGCGCAACTCGGCTTGGCGCAGCGTGTGGGCGTTGGTGGTCGCTGTCGTTGGGGCTTGGTTCATTCCGCGATTGTCTCAGCCCGCCACAGGCCCTGCGGTGCGTCGCGGACAAGGGCACTCCAGTTTCCGCGGCGTCGGACGAAAAAGCGCCAGGGGCGGTGCTCGTGCCCGGGCCCGCCTTTCGACCATCACAGGATTTCAATGCCGTTCACCCAACTGACCAGCGTCAAGCACCGCGTCGTCATCGGTTCACCCTTGCCTTTCAACGTGCGCAACGCAGACCACACGCTGCTGCTGGCGCGTGGGCACGTGATCCTTCACGCCGCGCAGTTGCAGGCACTGTTCGAGCGCGGCGCGCTGGTCGACCTCGACGAACTGAAGACGCCGCTGGACAGGGTGCGCGAAGCCACCGCGCAGCAGTTGCCGGCTTTGTGGGAGCACTGCATGGGCCGGGTCGGCGAAACGCTGCAGCACTGCAGCCACGCCGGCTTCGGTGCCGCGCTGGACGAAGTCTCGCAGCCGGTGCTGGGTCTGGTCGAACGCGACCCCGACCTGGCGATCTTCCAAGTGCTGCGCCAGGACGCCAACGCCCACACCGCTTACGGGCTGAACCACTCCGTGCACACCGCCATCACGGCGTTTTTGGTGGCGCAGCGGCTGGGCTGGGACAGCCACAGCGTGCAAACCGTGTTCAAGGCCGCGCTGACGATGAATGTGTCGATGCTCGAGTTGCAAGGCACGTTGGCGATGCAGAACGAACCCGTCAGCGCCGAACAGCGCAGCGCCATCCACTCGCACCCGTTGCGCAGCGTCGAGATGCTCGAGCTCGCCGGCATCACCGACCCGTTCTGGCTGCAGGCCGTGCTTCAGCACCACGAGGCGGATGACGGCAGCGGCTATCCGTGCGGCGCGAAGGAAAGCAGCGATTTCGCGGCGCTGCTGCGGCGCGCAGACGTCTACACCACCAAACTCAGCCCGCGCCGCACGCGCACGGCCCTGGCCGCTGACCGGGCCGGCCGCACGATGTTCATGTCCGACCCGGACAATTCGATGACGTTGGCGCTGGTCAAAGAATTCGGCGTCTACCCGCCGGGCTGCTTCGTCAGGCTGGTGTCGGGCGAAACCGCCGTGGTGCTCAAGCGCGGCCGCACCGTCACCACGCCACGCGTCGCGGTGCTCACTACCGCCAACGGCGCCGCTCTGACGCAGCCGCTGCCGCGCGACACCGCGCTGCGCGAAAACGCGATCGCTTCGATCGTCGGCGAGCACACGGTGAAGGCCAAGCCGACACCCGCCACGCTGGCGATGCTGGCTGGGGCCTGACCCCGGCCCGGGGCGCGCCGCGGCGACGGCCAGCGCGCCTCGCTTGCTCGCGTTACACCGGGCCACGCCGCGGTCGGGCCACACGACCCGCCACGCCAAGCAACGGCCCCAGTGTCCTACAGTGGGCCGATGAGCTTCGCAACGACCTACCAGCCGCAGCGCCCCTTCAAAAGCCAGCAAATGGTGCTGCGCGGGTTGCGCCATCACGTGCTGACATGGGGCGAGGCCGCAATGGCCAGCGCCGATCGCGCGCCGCTGGTGATGCTGCACGGCTGGATGGACGTCGGGGCATCCTTTCAGTTCGTCGTCGACGAGCTGCCCCCCGACCGCTTCGTCGTGGCGCTGGACTGGCGTGGCTTCGGCCTTAGCGAGCGCACAGCATCGGACAGCTATTGGTTTCCCGACTATCTGGCCGACCTGGATGCGTTGCTCGACGCAATGTTCCCCGCGCAGGCGGTCGACCTGCTCGGCCACAGCATGGGCGGCAACGTGGCGATGATCTACGCCGGCGTGCGCCCGGCGCGGGTGCGCCGGCTGGTCAATCTGGAAGGCTTCGGCATGCCGCAGACCGACCCGGCCCGAGCGCCTGCGAACTACGCCAAGTGGCTCGATGAACTGAAGCAGCCGGCGGCGCTGCGCAGCTACGAAAGCGTCGAGGCCGTGGCCCGGCGGCTGCAGCAGACCAACCCGCGGCTGAGCGCCGCGCGTGCATCGTGGCTGGCTCAGCAATGGTCGCGTCTGCATGACGACGGCACGTGGCACATCCTTGCCGACGCGGCTCACAAGCGCCGGAACCCGGTGCTTTATCAGGCGACCGAGGTGCTCGAATGCTGGAAGCGGATCAAAGCGCCCGTGCTGTGGGTCGAAGGCGACCTGACCAACGTGGATCAGTGGTGGGGCGATCGCTATCCACGCAGCGAGTTCGAAGCCCGCCTGGCCGTGGTGGCGCGGCTCGAGCGCGAGCGGCTGTCGCCTGCCGGCCACATGGTTCACCACGACCAGCCCGAGGCGTTGGCGCGGCGGCTCGACGCCTTTCTGCGCGGCTGACCGAGCCAGGCCGCACCGCGACAGGGTGCATGTCAAAATCGCGCTCCTTTGTACCTGCGAGATCGCGATCATGGACGTCGAACACATCAATGCCATCGGCAACCGTCTGGCCGACCTGACGCACCGCACCGCTGATCTCCGGGGGTATCTTTGACTACGACCGGAAAGCCCTTCGGCTGAACGAAGTCAACGCGGCGCTCGAGAACCCCACGGTCTGGAACGAGCCGAAACGTGCGCAGGAACTGGGCCGTGAAAAGCGCAGCCTGGAGACCGTGGTCGAAACGATCGACCACCTGACCAGCAACCTGGCCGACAACAGCGAGCTGTACGACATGTCGAAGGCCGATGCCGACTTCGACGGGCTGTTGGCGATCGAGGCCGATGCCGCCAAGCTCGAAGAAACCGTCGGGCAACTTGAGTTCCGCCGCATGTTCAACAACCCGGCCGACCCGAGCAACTGCTTCGTCGACATCCAGGCCGGCGCCGGCGGCACCGAGGCCTGCGACTGGGCCTCGATGCTGCTGCGCCAATATCTCAAGTATTGCGAGCGCAAGGGCTTCAAGACCGAGGTGATGGAGATGAGCGACGGCGACGTCGCCGGCATCAAGAGCGCCACCATCAAGGTCGAAGGCGAATACGCGTTCGGCCTGCTGCGCACCGAGACCGGCGTGCACCGGCTGGTGCGCAAGAGCCCGTTCGACTCGAGCGGCGGCCGCCACACCAGCTTCGCCAGCCTGTTCGTCTATCCGGAAGTCGACGACACGATCGAGATCGACATCAACCCGGCGGACGTGCGCATCGACACCTTCCGCGCCAGCGGCGCGGGCGGCCAGCACATCAACAAGACCGACTCGGCGGTGCGCATGACGCACGTGCCGACCGGCATCGTGGTGCAGTGCCAGAACGACCGCTCGCAGCACCGCAACCGCGACGAGGCGTGGCAGATGCTGCGCTCGCGGCTGTACGAGCACGAGATGCGCATCCGCATGGCGGCACAGCAAAAGCTCGAGGACACCAAGACCGACGTCGGCTGGGGCCACCAGATCCGCAGTTACGTGCTGGACCAGAGCCGCATCAAGGACCTGCGCACCAATGTCGAGATCAGCAACACGCAGAAGGTGCTCGATGGCGACCTTGATATGTTGATAGAAGCCAGCCTCAAGCAAGGCGTGTGATGGACAGCGACGCCACGATGCAGGCTTTCTTGTTCGACCTCGACGGCACGCTGATCGACAGCATGCCGCATCACCACCAGGCCTGGGTGATCTGGCACGCGCGCCACGGGCTGCGCATCGACGAGGCCGGCTTCTTTGCGGCCACTGCAGGCCGATCAAACCCCGAAATTCTGGCCGACCTGCTGCCGCACGCAGACGCCGTCGAGATCGCCGCGCTGGCCGACGAGAAGGAGTCGCTCTACCGCGAACTGGCCGACGGTTCGCTGGCGCTGGTGCCCGGCGCGCAGCAATTCGCTGCCGCTGCGCGGGCAGCCGGGCTGCGGCTGGCAATCTGCACGGCATCGACCCCCTCGAACATGGCGCTGGCGTTTGACCGGCTCGGCGTCGACCGCTGGGTCGACACGGTGACGAGCCCGGCCGACGGCCTGCGCGGCAAGCCGCATCCCGACATCTTTCTCGAAGCCGCGCGGCGACTGCAGGTCGACCCTGCGCGCTGCCTGGTGTTCGAAGACGCGCCGCTCGGCATCGAGGCTGCCCGTCGCGCCGGCATGCGCGCCGTCGCGCTGACCACGACGCTGCCGGCCAGCGCGTTCGCATCGTTCGATACGTTGCGCGCCATCGCACCAGATTTCGGGCCGCTCGACCTCGCAAACCTGATGAAGGCACACCACCATGCGTGAAGGCAGCTCCCCCCTGATCCGCCGCGAAGACTATGTCGCGCCGGCTTACTGGATCTCGCAAGTCGACCTCAGCTTCGACCTCGATCCGGCCAGGACGATGGTGATCAACCGCATGCAACTGCGGCGCAACACCGACCTGCCGGTGCAGCCGCTGCGCCTGCACGGCGTTGAACTGAACCTGACGCGCGTGCTGGCCAACGGCGTGTCGGTGTCGTTCCGGCACGAGGACGACCTGCTGGTCATCGACAACCTGCCCGACGGCGAATTCACGCTCGAGATCCGCAATACCTGCGCGCCCGACAAGAACACGCAGTTGTCGGGCCTGTACACCTCGGGCGGTGGCTTCTTCACGCAATGCGAGGCCGAAGGCTTCCGGCGCATCACCTATTTCCTCGACCGCCCCGACGTGATGGCGGTCTACAGCGTGACGTTGCGCGCCTCGAAGGCTGCGTATCCAGTGCTGCTGAGCAACGGCAACCTGGTCGAGCAAGGCGAACTCGAAAACGGCCGGCACTACGCCAAGTGGCACGACCCGTTTCCGAAGCCGAGCTACCTGTTCGCGCTGGTCGCCGCCGACCTGGTCGCGCGCGAGCAACACATCCGAACGCGCGCCGGGCGCGACCACCTGCTGCAGGTCTGGGTGCGCCGCGGCGACCTCGACAAGACCGAACACGCGATGAATTCGCTGGTGGCCAGCCTGGTGTGGGACGAGGCGCGCTTCAAGCTGCCACTGGATCTCGAGCGCTTCATGATCGTCGCGGTCGGCGACTTCAACATGGGCGCGATGGAGAACAAGGGCCTCAACATCTTCAACACGAAGTTTGTGCTGGCCAACCCGGCCACCGCGACCGATGTCGATTACGCGGGCATCCAGAGCGTCGTCGGCCACGAGTATTTCCACAACTGGACCGGCAACCGCGTGACCTGCCGCGACTGGTTCCAGCTCAGCCTGAAGGAAGGGCTGACGGTGTTCCGCGACCAGGAATTCAGCATGGACATGGCGGGCAGTGCCAGCGGCAGCGCCGTGCTGCGCATCGAGGACGTGCGCAACCTGCGGCAGAACCAGTTCCCCGAGGACGCCGGCCCGATGGCGCACCCGGTGCGACCCGACCGCTATGTCGAAATCAACAACTTCTACACCACCACCGTTTATGAAAAAGGCGCCGAGGTGGTGCGCATGATGCAGACGCTGGTGGGTCGCGACGGATTTGCCAAAGGCATGAGCCTGTACTTCGAGCGCCACGACGGGCAGGCCGTGACTTGCGACGAATTTGCCCAGGCGATTGCCGACGCCAATCCCGGCAGCGAACTGGCGCGCACGCTCGCGCCGTTCAAGCGCTGGTATGCCCAGGCCGGCACGCCGCGTGTCACGGCGCGGGGGCAGCACGACGCGCAGGCCGGCACCTACACGCTCGAACTGTCGCAACGCTGCGCGGCGGCGGCGGGCGCGGCGGCTCCTGAGCCGTTCGTCATTCCGCTCGGCGTGGGCCTGCTGTCGCGCGACGGCCGCGCTTTGCCAGTGCAGCTGCAAGGTCAGTCGCAGGCCGCCCCGCAGCAGGTGCTGGTGCTGCAGGAAACGAGCACCCGCCTGACATTCGTCGGCGTCACCGAGCCACCGGTGCTTTCGCTGCTGCGCGGATTCACCGCACCGGTGGTGCTCGACGACGGCCTGGACGACGCCGATCTGCTGACCCTGCTCCAGCATGACAGCGACCCGTTCAACCGCTGGGAAGCCGGCCAGCGGCTGGCCATGCAGCGCCTGCTGCGGCGCGTTCATTTCGACCAGCCCGAGCCGCTGGACGATGCGTTCGTCGACGCGATGCGCGGCGTGCTGCGCCATGCCAGCCTTGACGCCGCATTCAAGCAGTTGGTGCTGACCCTGCCGAGCGAAAGCTATCTGGCCGAGCAACTCGAGGTCGTCGACCCGCAACGCATCCATGCGGCGCATGAATCCATGCGGCTGCAACTGGCGCAGGCGTTGCGCGACGACTGGGTCTGGGCGTTCGAGACGCACCAGGTCGCAGGCGGCTACACGCCCGATCCGGTCTCGGCCGGACGCCGCGCGCTCGCCAACCTGGCGCTGGCGATGCTCTGCCTGGACGCGCAGCAGCGCGGCGACCCGGTCTGGCCCGGCCGGGCCTACCAGCGCTTCAAGTCTGCCGCCCACATGACCGACCGCCAGGGCGCGCTGCAGGCCCTGCTGGGCGCCCACAGCGAGTTGGCCGAGCCGGCCCTGCAGCGCTGGCACGAACTGTTCAGCCACGACGCTTTGGTGCTGGACAAGTGGTTCATGTTGCAGATGAGCGCACCCGAGCTCGACGGTCGCGTCTTTGCCCGCGCGCTGGCGTTGCTCAAGCATCCGGATTTCACGCTGACCAACCCGAACCGGGCCCGCAGCCTGATCGGTGCGCTGTGCTCGGGCAACCCGGCCGCGTTTCACCGCGCCGACGGCGCAGGCTATCAATTCTGGGCCGATCGCGTGTTGGAACTCGACGTCGCCAACCCGCAACTGGCAGCCCGGACCGCCCGCGTGATGGACCGTTGGGGCCGGCTCGCGGCGCCCTACCGAGACGCCGCGCACGCAGCCATCGGCCGCGTTGCGGCTCGCCCGAACCTGTCGAACGACGTGCGAGAAATCATCACTCGGGCGCTGGCCGATTGAGCGTTTTCTCCCGCCGTTTCCGTCGCGCCGCAATCACGCGAGAGATCGGATCGACTAAACTGTATTACCTAATACGTCAGCTGTGGCTGTCGCAAAGAAACGCCGGTGTAGCTCAGTTGGTAGAGCAGCTCATTCGTAATGAGAAGGTCGAGGGTTCGACTCCTTTCTCCGGCACCATTGACATCAAGGCCTTGCTCTCAGGACGGGACTTCGTTGTTCGTGCAGCCCATGTAGCCACCGCGCTGCAATTGCGGGCAGTTCGCATAACGGCCTTGCGGCGCATGGATCAAGACATTTCGATCCGTGATCGTCCCGCACCGGCCGCCGATGGCACAAGGCATTGGGTGAGGCTGGGGACGCATCGCCGACACCCGCCTGCGTCGCGCGAATCGTTGGATCGACCGAACGGTGCGCACCACGTGTCTGCTGCGGCTGCGATGGGCCCGGCCGTTCAAACGGTTGTTGTCGACCTCGATCTGCCCGCCGTCTCGCGCTGATCACAGGCGGCCTGCAGCGCCCCGGAAAGTTAAGGCACCGGCGTCTGCTTGCTGCTCAAAAAGCGCAACCAGGGTGTCATCGCCGGCGAGCCGGTCGCAGACAATCTTGTCGTGCAACTCGACCGCGACAAGCGGGGTCTCGGCCTGACCCTGTGAAGCGACGAAATCGACCCATCGACACCACGGACGTGACCCCACCATGAACCCCGCCGCTGCTCCCCGATACCGAGGCCTGTTCCCGGTCGTGCCGACGACCTTCACCGAGGCCGGCGAGCTCGACCTGCCCAGCCAGTTGCGCTGCGTCGATTTCATGATCGATGCCGGCTCCAACGGCTTGTGCATTCTTGCGAACTTCTCGGAGCAGTTCGTGCTGGCCGACGACGAGCGCGAACGCCTTGTCACGGCGATCCTCGAACACGTCGCGGAGCGCGTGCCGGTGATCGTGACCACCACGCATTTCAGCTCTAAGGTGTGTGCCGAGCGCAGCCGCCGCGCGCAAGACGCCGGCGCCGCGATGGTGATGGTGATGCCGCCGTACCACGGCACCACGTTGCGCGTGCCGGAAGAACACAACGTCGAATTCTTTGCCCGACTGTCGGACGCTCTGGCGATTCCGATCATGATCCAGGATGCGCCGGTCAGCGGCGTGACGCTGTCGGCGGCGCTGCTGGCGCGCATGGCGCAGCAGATCGAACACGTGAAGTATTTCAAGATCGAGACGACCGGTGCGGCCTCGAAGCTGCGCGAGTTGATCCGCCTCGGCGGCGCGGCCGTCGAAGGCCCGTGGGACGGTGAGGAAGCAATCACCCTGATGCCCGACCTGGACGCCGGCGCCACTGGTGCCATGACCGGCGGCGGCTATCCCGACGGCGTGCGACCCATTCTGGATGCCTACGCGGCCGGCCGGCGCGATGCTGCCGCGGCGCGCTACCAGCAGTGGCTGCCTCTCATCAATTATGAAAACCGCCAGAGCGGCATCCTCACCGCCAAAGTGCTGATGAAGGAAGGCGGCATCATCGCCTGTGACGCGCCGCGTCATCCGTTCCCGGGCATGCACCCTGCCGTGCGTGCCGGCCTGCTCGAGACCGCCCGCCAACTGGACCCCCTCGTCCTGCGCTGGGGCCACTGAAACGAAAGCTGATCGCCATGACCAACGACACGACCCCACGCCACGACAACCTGATCGGCGGCCAGTGGGTGGCCGGGCACGGCACCGCGCCGAACCGCAACCCGTCCAACTTGGCCGATGTGATCGGCGACTACACGCAGGGCGACGCCAGCCAGGTCGACGCTGCGGTGCAAGCGGCGCGAGCCGCGTTCCCGGCCTGGTCCACCTCCGGCATCCAGGCGCGCTCGGATGCGCTCGACAAGATCGGCAACGAGATTCTGGCGCGCCGGGAAGAGCTGGGCACGCTGCTGGCACGCGAAGAAGGCAAGACGCGGCCGGAAGCGATTGGCGAGGTCACCCGCGCCGGCCACATCTTCAAGTTCTACGCCGGTGAATGCCTGCGCCTGGCCGGCGAGACGCTGCCCTCGGTGCGGCCGGGCATCGGCATCGAGATCACGCGCGAGCCGGTCGGCGTGGTCGGCATCGTCACACCGTGGAATTTTCCGATCGCCATTCCAGCCTGGAAGGTGGCGCCGGCGCTGGCGTTCGGCAACTGCGTCGTGCTCAAGCCGGCCGACCTGGTGCCGGGTTGCGCCTGGGCGCTGGCCGAGATCATCAGCCGCAGCGGCATTCCGGCCGGGGTGTTCAATTTGGTGATGGGACGCGGCAGCGTGATCGGCGATGCGCTGGTCAACCATGCCGGCGTGGACGCGATCAGCTTCACCGGCTCGGTGGGTGTGGGCGGCCGCATCGCCGCGGCCTGCGCCGCCAGCCTGAAGAAGGTGCAGCTCGAGATGGGCGGCAAGAACCCGCAGGTGGTGCTCGACGACGCCGACCTCGGCAGCGCCGTCGAACTGTGCGTGCAGAGCGCGTTTTTCTCCACCGGGCAACGCTGCACGGCGTCGAGCCGGCTGATCGTGACCGACGGCATCTACCCGGCCTTCATCGAGGCGATGCAAAAGCGCATGGCCGCCCTGACCGTCGGCGACGCCTGCGGCGCCGGCGTGCACATCGGCCCGGTGTCGTCGCAGGCGCAGCTGGATCAAGACCTGAGCTACATTGAAATCGGCCGGGCCGAGGGCCAGGTCGAGACGTTGAGAGCGATGCTCCTCAAGCTCGTCGCGCGGGAGGGCTTCACCCTCAGCGAGGAAGAGCGGGCGCGGATCGACGGGTGCGACGATCCGGCCGTGCTCGATCGGTGGATCGACAACACGTTCGAGGCGAAGACCGCGGCGGACCTGTTTCAGTAAGCCCGCCCGCGCCTCGCACCTCGGCGCGAGCCGGGTCGCGTGCGTCGCGATACGGCTGATCGTCGCCGAACCAGCTTGGTGATCTCTCCCATGCGATTCCTCCCGCCGGCGCGCTGGCTGCCGACCGCGCGGACGGTACGGTGGGCGCGTCGTACCTGTCAACGCGCCGGCATGAGCCGCTGTCGGAGCCGAGGGTGGCGCGCGAGCTCGGCGCCGGCCTGCCGCCCGAGGCC
>ENA-OFCE01000972-OFCE01000972.1-metagenomes-genome-assembly--contig:-NODE-972-length-16150-cov-6.053060_pt1 | contig 16150 bp, 18 predicted proteins | sample MGYA00153388_OFCE01 | MGnify analysis MGYA00153388
GATTTCGATTGGGGAGAGGGAGTGGGAGGGTGAGGGTTAAAACTGAAAAAGCTACTTAAAAGCATGCTTTCCATTCTTTTTCCAGCGATGTGGGTAATGTAGTCCCTCGGGGAGGGGCAGGGATGAGGTTAAATATTCCTAGTTTAAAATTCGTTATTTATTCCTTCTCCACTTTTAACGGAATTACCATATTCCACGTTCTGGAGGCGTTTGCGAACCCTCCTATGCCGTCTGCCGTGGCTGCAAACAGATGCGTGGGCTTTCCATCCTGAAAGAGAAGGAAAGGACGTTCCAGGTTTCCCATAACCCGCTCCTGGCCGTCATCCCACAATACTTTGCGGGAATATGCCCTGGAGTTTTCTACCATGGTCCAATTCAGGCCATCCTTTGAAAATGCATGAACTCCACCATGCTTTTCACCGCAGATGTTTCCATCCATGTCTTTTGCAATCAATTCATACCCCTCATCCGTTTTCCAAATAAACGGATCCTCGATATGGACTTTCTCCGGCGGAAATACAGGCTCCTCCGTTAGAACCTTATAAGGGCCTTCATAATGATCGGCATGAGCAACACCAATAGTCATTTTCCCATGGGTATAGCCCTCATAGCGTCTAGCCTTGTAGATAAGCAGCACCGAACCATCCTCATGTACGCAGGGTGCAGGGTTTGATGTCAGAAAACTGTCAAACTTTCCGGGCCTTACAGGCAAAATGGGTGCATCCAGCCTTTTCCACGGTCCATAGACACTCTTTGAAGTAGCAATTCCAACTCTCTTGTTTGAGCGTCCTACGACGCATCGAGGGTCATCCATGGCTAATTTTTCTTCCGTGGTAACATCTGCAAAAGGATGGGTAGAACCCGTATAAAAAAGTATAAAGGTATCTTTGTGTTTGGTTATGTGCGGATTGTGTGTCATTCGACCATCCCAAAACTCAGCTCCTCTTGCCGGAAAAACCACTTCCTGAAACTCATAGGGTCCTTCGGGAGTATCCGAAACAGCTCTTACAATCTCTGATGCCACAATCCATCCTGGATGCATGGGCATATGCTTGGGCCAACGGGAAGCAAACATGTGAAAACGCCCATCTTCCCCTTTAACCACTGAGCCGCACCAAACCCAATAGCCTTCCATCCGGAAACCTCCATTTTGGGGTGCAGGCAGCATTTTTTCCGTAAGGCCTTGTCTCATTTCCTGTGTCATATTCATCTTCCCTCATTATCATAATAGTAATCTACTTCCAAATTACCTTAAGTATAAATCATAGAAGTAGCAATGACAATACAATCGGAGCGAATTTATTCCTGTAGTGACAGGATAAAAAGAATATGAAAGAAAAAAGCAGGATTACTTAGCTAATCCTGCTCTGTCAGCACCCATGGTCCCTCTTTCGTTACAGCAACAGTATGCTCATACTGGGCGGAGAGACTTCCGTCGATGGTCCTTACCGTCCAACCGTCAGCGTCGATTCGCACCGGGTAACCTCCCCTATTCAGCATCGGCTCTATGGTTATTACCATTCCCTCTCTCAGTATGGGTCCCATACCCGGCAAACCGAAATGCGGCACTTCCACTCCCTCATGGATAGCGGTTCCGATTCCGTGCCCGCAAAAGTCACGCACTACCGAATATCCTGATTTTTCAGCATGCTTCTGAATAACAGAGGAAATATCTCCGATGCGGTTCCCTTGCACCGCCTTCTCAATACCCAGATACAGGCACTCCTTCGTAACCCTTAACAGTCGCTTTGCATCCTCCGATACAGTGCCAACCTCATAGCTCCATGCGGAATCTGCAAGCCATCCGTTGCAATTTACCACCATATCGATGGTAACGATATCTCCATCTTTCAGGGGAACATGATCCGGAAAGCCATGACATACGACGTCATTCACAGCCGCACAGGTTGCATAAGGATAACCCCTGTATCCTTTCTGTTCCGCTTTCGCGCCATGCTTATGGAGAAATCCTTCAACAAACCGGTCCACTTCCAGGGTAGTAACCCCCGGCCGGATGATTTGCCTGAGTTCTTTATGGCAAGCAGCCAGCAGCTTTCCCGCCTCAGCCATAAGGCCGATCTGTTCGGGTGTTTTTATATCCGACATACCATCGCTCCAAATCCTGTTTTATAAATTCATCGCTTCAATCGATAATTTTCGAGGTAAAGGGATGCGCCTGGTTACAGATTGAAGCTCCGTTAAAATAACTTTTGCTATAAAATTATATTACATTGCAGATAGCATAATGCCATCTGCGACTGAAAAAAGATGTTCAGCCTTTTCCATGCCGACATCTTTTCCTTTTGCGGGTTTATTATTCTATATATACGGCAGTGCCACTGGCCGTCACCATCAGCATGCCTTCTCGAATCACTTCGTAGTCAAGATCCACACCAACAACTGCGTTGGCTCCTTTTCTCTGTGCATCGTCACACATTTCCGCAATAGCGACCTCTCTTGCTTCGGCCAGCTTCCTTTCATAGGCGGCGGATCTTCCTCCTACAATGTCCGTTATGCTCGCAAACAAATCCCGGACAATGTTTGCTCCCATAATGGCTTCACCGGAAACTACCCCGAAATATTGCCGAATGCTTTTCCCTTCAATATTGTTTGTAGTCGTTACGATCATGTTACCTACATCCTTTCGCCATTCATCTATAATTAGTATACATTACAAAGCTTTGTTTTATTCCCTGCGGCCATTCAGTATACTTATACTACTTTACGAGGGGCTGATAAAAAAGTCTTGTGGTAACATAAATTTATTCACTATCCGATATAACTCATCATGTACCTGCTACATAATGCTTTCACATAATAGGTGTACGTAGTCTATCACCCTAATCGCAAAATATAACTTTCAAAACTCAGAAGGAGGACCTGCAACTAAAACTCCCTACTCTTATAAAAGGCTACTGCCAATCGATAAGAAGCAAGCTGAATCGCAGCAATTACAAGGATGATCAATGCTGCGATCATCCAATCCGGCTGTTGACTTAAAACGACTATATATTTATTTAAATTTTCCAGAACGCCTCCACTCACAAAAGCATTTCCCAGAAATCCTGCAAAAGCAAAGGCACCAAAAAATAGAATAAAATTCACAAGCTTTGATTTCATATATCCGAATTTAAAAAATATCGGAAGGAATACGCTGCTCAGTAAAGCGGCTGCAAAAACACCGGAAATGAAAATTTCACCACTCAGAGGGTATACCGTTATAGGAGCCTTCAGCAACGGAAGTACAGTAGTTGCTGCGCCATAAGCCACTGCACTGAGAGCAATATACACATAGACCGAAACGTATTTCGCTAAAACAACGGTTTGCCTCCGGATCGGTAAACTATTGATCACAATATCGCTGCGGTTTTTATCTTCATAAGCACAGGCCGTAATAACCAGCATATAGGTAGCGGCCGTAACTCCTGTAGCAAACGCACCCGCTCCCATGCTTTGAAAAGCAAAAATGATAAATACTATATACGCCATACAAATTAAAAGAGTTTTTTTCATTAGCAGAATATCTTTTATAATCAGTCTAACCATGAGTTTCCCTCCTCGTATAATACACCATGATATCATCCAGCGTGGGCTTTTCAATGACCACACGATCGCCAAACACTTTGCGGGTCGCATTCTTATCGGGAGTCAAGGCCTCAAATCCGAACTGGTTTTCACGAATCCCTGAAAAATACTTTCTGGTGTCCATATCCAACAGCTCTTTTCCCCCTTTCACGATGCCATACTTCTCCATAACCTCGTCCTTGGCTGTGCTGAAGATAATTTCCCCCTGATTGAGAAAAGTGATATAGTCCGCGACACGGCTCAAATCGGAGGTAATATGGGTGGAAAAGAAAATTCCCTTGTTCTCATCCTGAATCAGGTAGGACAGAATATCCATTAATTCACTTCGTACTACCGGGTCCAGCCCGGAAGTCGGTTCGTCCATAATCAGGAGTTCTGCATTATGTGAAAGTGCTATCGCCATGGAAAACTTCATTTTCATTCCTTTGGACAGCTCCTTCAGCTTTTTATTGACTGGCAGTTCAAAATCCTTCACATACCGCTTGAAGGCACCTTCATCCCATAAACTGTAAAATGGTGCAATTACGCTTTTCATTTCATTCACCGTTAGGTCCTCATAAAAGTAATTTTCATCATATACAAAGCCAATCCGGTTCTTTATCTTTCTTTCCTGCTTTGCAGGGTCCAACCCAAAAATCCGGATATCACCGCCATCCTTTTTCAGCAGGTTCATAATGAGCTTGATGGTAGTACTTTTTCCCGCACCGTTAGGTCCGATAAAGCCCATAATATAGCCTCTTTGCAAACTAAAACTAATATCCTTCAATGCAAAATCCTTATAATTCTTTCGTAGTTTGTTAATCTCCAGAATATTGTCCATATCTATACCTCCTCATAGAAAAGCTTCAGCATCTCTTGCATCTCCGCCAGTGTCAAATCCACTGATTTACCCGCTGCAACCGCTTCCGAAAGTTTTTCTTCCACGATCTTCAGCCGGGATTCCCGCATCAGTTCTTTATTCTGTGCCGCTACATAGGTCCCCTTCCCTGGAACAGTTATAATAAAGCCTTCCCGTTCCAATTCATCATAGGCTCTCTTTGTAGTTATCACACTAATCTGCAGCTCCTTTGCAAGATTCCGTATGGAGGGAAGAGCTTCATTCTCTCCTAATTCTCCCCGTAAAATCGAGTTTTTTATCTGTGTGATAATTTGTTCATATATTGGTTCCTGCGCAGAATTCGAAATAATAATATTCATACTGGTACAGTTTTCCTCCCAATGTGTATTTACTGTATATATACATTATATACAGTAAATACACCATCGTCAAGCCCTCAAATAAAAAAAGAAAGCCCGGTTAATCTGGAGATATTCCAGCCACCGGGCCAATTCCAATAAATTATTCTCTTCCATGGTCCTTCATTAGTCTAAATTACTTTGACAATATTGAACATGTCATTCAACACAGCCCAATTCTGCGGGAATTCTTCACCCAAAACCCAATAACTCACGCCACGAAGACCACGGTCGCTGACCAACCGGTATTTCTCCTGTACGCTCCGCGCATCTTCAAACCAGATTACATGCTGGGTTCGATTCCTGTCATAATAATAGAAAAACGGCGACTGCGCCTCCTGGTCGAACTGTACCGCAGCCCCATATTGGTAAGCTGTTCTGTAAGCATCCTGCGGGCTTACGCGCTTTGCCCATCCGCCGCGGGGCACATAGGGAAGAGGCCAATCATACCCATACAAGGGTACTCCGATCATGATCTTATTGGCAGGTATTACTGACAAGGCATAGTCAACTACAGCTCGAACCTGCCGTATGGGTGCTACAGCCATGGGAGGTCCTCCCGACCAGCCCCATTCATACGTCATAAGAATGACAAAGTCGACGATTTGTCCATGGGCCGGATAGTCATGAGCCTCATACCATGCTCCTGTCTGGGCACCGGAGGTTTTGGGCGCCAGCGCTGTTGAAACTACATAGCCGTTGGGCCGCAGCGCAGCTACAACTCTCCTCAGAAAGTTATTATAGAGTTCCCGATCCGCAGGGTCGACCCTTTCAAAGTCGATATTCAAGCCATAATATCCCTTGGTCCGAATGGTGCTGAGAACGTTATTGATCAGGTTCTGCTGGGCAGTCTGGCTTGTGAGAATGGCATGTGCCAGATCCGTATCGAAGGTACCGCCTCTAAAGTTGGTAATCACCATTAAGGGAGCTACCCGGAACTGTCTGGCAGTACGTATGATGGTTTCATCCCGCAGTGAGCTTAATGAGCCGTCATCACTCACCTGATAGCTGAAGGGACTGATATACGTATGGAATTGGCCTACATCCGTCACAATATCGGCTTCCTGCTCGGGTGTAGATGGCTCGATATATCCGTTCACCTCCACTGTACCGTAGTTCTTCGCCAGTTCCGGAATTCTCAACACCTGGCCCGGGGAAAGGGCAAAAGGCGGCGTCAAATTATTCAATGCAGCAATACTTTCGACCGATACTCCAAACCTCTGGGCGATGCTCCAGAGAGAATCCCCCGGCTGCACCCTGTATGGCCTCTCCTCGCTCGGTATCACCAAAGCCTGGCCGATCACCAGCCCTGGGAGATCATTCAATTGATTGATTTGTATGATCCGATCCATACTGACACCATACCGCCTCGAAAGCTCCCACACTGTATCTCCAGGTTGTACAACATGAATTCTCAAGAAATTCACACTCCTTTCATATGCTCTTATATCAGTATATGAAAGGAGCAGAAGAATCGTTTACATAAATTCACCATATTGTCAGAGAGAAGCCTGATGTTCTTCCCTTCGTTTTAAATGAAAAAGACCTCCCCTCCATGGATGCCTTGGAAAATCCTCGCATAAACCGTACCTTATTGTGCCAAACTATTCCAAGAGGTGATTTTATGAGACAAAGACGTAGAAACAGCCCGGATGTGGCGATAACGCAAAATTCTGTGGAAAGCAATGCCATCGAAGAAGGGCTGAGCCTTCTACAGGCAGATAACCTGATTCATAGTGCTGATGTCGTCGTCATAACTCCCAACTGGGTTCAACAGCAAAAACCTGAGACCGGCATTGTGGTGGGCCCTGAAAGTTTACGCACCGTCATACGGTTTGTAAAGAAAAACAACCCTAAGCGGGTTGTTATCGCGGTAGGTTCCGGCCAGAAGGAAACATCGGAAATCATGACCTTCGCCGGGTTTGACAAGATTATAGAGGAAGAAAGTGTAGAGTTTATCGATCTGAATCATGGACCCTTTACCCGGATCCATCTGAAACACGATGCACCACCCGCTACCAATCTCAATCGTATTTTCGACGAGATGACCCTCCTGATTTCCTTTACACAGCTTAAATACCATGAAGAAGCTACCATGTCAGCCGCCATCAAGAATATCGCACTAGGCTGGCCCCCTGCGGATGAACACGGCCATCCTAAGAAAAACCTGGGAATACATACCAAACTTCACGGTTTTATACGATCCATGGCGGAAAGTATCCCTATCGACCTTTCCATCGTAAGTGCCAGCCCTGCGATGATTGGTTCAGGCCCTGCCAAAGGAATACCCAGGCATACCGGACTGGTTCTATGCGGTACCGACCCCATTGCTGTGGATACCCTCGGTGCAAGACTCCTGGGCTTTAAACCCCAGGCCATTCACTATCTGTTTGACTGTGCAAATCTGAATCTAGGAGAAAGTGACGTGAAGAAGATCAACATTAAAGGGCTTTCTCTGCAGGACGCAGAAAAGATATTCAGCAACGCAGCCTACGGCGGCGATGTTATGATCGATGGCAAATAGTAAAGAAAAAAGGGAATGCACTACACAGGAGATTTCTTTTCTCAAGCGCAGGTCATTCCCTTTCTCTTGCGCATTTATCTATTCTTTCACTTGTCCAACTACTTTTTCAGCAAATTCCTGTGCCGCCTTCAAATCCTCCGAATTCGGGTGTTTCCGGTTAAAGAATACAAACCATTCCCCCTTACACAGGAAGGTCTCTGCCAGTACGTTAATCCCTTGGGACTTCAATAAGTCCTTCATTTCTATCAATGCCTTATCCTGTCCGCCAGAAGTGCTGAATAATGCTACATTCTTTACTCTGCTGGAATTGAGCGTACGGATAAATTCTCTTATTTTAGGGTCGATCTTCCCTGCGTAGATTGCAGCTCCCAGAAACAGCACATTTACACTTTCCAACGGGTACGCAGGCGGGATCGCCTCTGCGGTCTGTCCTACTGCTTGGGCAATGGCTTCGGCTACCTTCTTTGTATTGCCGCCTTTGCTGTGGTACATCACTTTTACTTTCATATGTAAATACCTCCTTTATAAAAATCAAAAAATAGCAACTTTTGGTAAGCTGCTACTCATTATATCATGATTCATCTTGTTGTACACGATAATTATAAATATTGCCGGATTCGTTATCTGCCCATCTCCTTCCTAAGGAAGGAGATCTTTGTTGAGTCCGTGATCAATTGCACATAGGATTTTTATCTCCACAATTCGACCTACCGGCCAAATATTCTTCTCCTGCTCTTATCCAAAAGTGTCAGCAGCGGATAGCCCAGTACATAGCATGCAATGGCTTCACCAAGGGCAACCCAACCCATAGTTACAAGCAAAGGAGCCTGTATCACATAGTAAAGTACAAAACCAATAACGACACCATTTACGATTACCGGTGGAAGCGGTGCAAGCCAGCGTTTCGGCGCTTTATAGGTCAAATAGGCAGCAATCAGCGTAGCCAGGCTTCCAAAGATAATATCAATCGGCCCCTGCCCACCATAAATATTGGCAACTACACATCCCACAAAAAGCCCTGGAATAGCAGCCGGTGTAAAAAAGGGAAGCACGGTCAGCACCTCGGAAATTCTCAACTGAACCGGCCCATAGCTGATGGGTGCGAAAGCAATAGTCAGTACTATATACATAGCAGCAATTAAAGCCGCCTCGGCAATATACCTGGTCGTTCTCATTTTTTACATACCCCCGTAATAATTTTAATTATTACAGTTCTTTTCATCCTAAAACTATTTATTGTAAGTAGTTTAACCAACAAAAAAAGGGCGTATCCGCCCTTTTAAAACAACATAACTTGCAAGAATGCAATTTGGAAGTGCACCTTGAAAGACCCGTAGTTTTATTTATAGACAGGATGGTTACGAACTGTCTTATCCAATTGACAATCTCATTCTACCATTCATTTTGTATAAATTCAAGTTATAAATACTGGAATTATCCTGCGTTCCTCACTTGCATCTCTTCGTGCTTTGCATTCAAATGCTTTAACTCCCATACGAGCCAGATTCCGGTTATAACGGAGGAAACAAAGTCTGCAACCGGTCCGGCCAGGAATACCCCATCCAGCTCAAAGAACCTGGGTAGTATCAGCAGTGCCGGTATCAGTACTAAAACCTGTCTCGAAAGGCTCAGAATCATAGCTTGCTTTGGCTTCCCCACCGCCTGGAAATAGTTTGCGCCCACGATCTGAAATCCAATGATCGGCAGCATGGCAAGGAAGAACCGCAAAGCTCTTGCACCGACATCGATTAAAGCCTCGTCACTTTCTCCAAAAAGGCTGATGAGCTGTCTTGGAAATAATTGTGTTACTACAAAGCCCAGCAGGACGATAACAGTTGCCCCTACGATCGCATAGTTCAGTGTTTTCTTAACGCGGTCATAATTATGGGCACCATAATTAAAGCCTATAATCGGTTGCGCTCCTTGGTTAATCCCGAAAATCGGCATCAAAATCAGCATCGCCAAGCTGTTAACCGTCCCCATGGCCGCAACAGCAATATCGCCACCATAGGTAACCAGCTCGTGATTTAGAATGGTACTCAGTACACTCGCTGCCAGCTGCATGGCAAAGGGAGCGGAGCCGATTGCCAAAATGGACCCGACAACGGATCCGACAATTTTCAGGTTTTTCCGTTGGAGTTTCAAAAGACTCTTTCCGCCAAGAAAATAGTACAATACCCAGGCCGCCGAAACTGCCTGCGATATAACGGTAGCTAAAGCAGAGCCTCTGATCCCCAAATGCAGGACAAATATAAAAATAGGATTCAGTATTGTATTCACCACAGCCCCAATAATCATGGTTGCAGCAGCGATTTTAGGATTACCCTCACCACGGATGAAGTTATTCATACCAAAACCAATATTCTGGAATACTCCACCCATTAAAATGATGGTAAGGAATTCCCTTGCATAAGGCATTACTTCCTCACTGGCTCCAAAGAGCTTTAAAAGCGGATTCATGAAAAACAGCCCGCCTACTGTTATTATGATGCTTATAATAACCAGAAGCAGGAATGCATTTCCTATAATTTGCTCTGCTTCTTCCTTTTTCTTCTGTCCCAACCGGATGGATATCAGTGTATTGGCTCCGACGCCGATCAGCATGGCGAAAGCCATCATAATGATCATAAGGGGAAAGCTGATTGTAATCGCTGCCAGGCCCACCGATCCAACGCCATGACCGACAAAAATCCGATCCACTACATTATAAAGTGCATTTACCATCATACCGATAATGGCAGGTATTGAAAATTTAACGAGAAGAGGAAGTACTTCTCCTTCTCCCAACTGCTTTGATCTGTCCATGTCTCTACTCCTTTAAGATTTCTCTACGACGCATGTTTCCTAAACTCTTTCTTGGCTGCCCGTACTAGCACAATTCATACTCCGCCGTTCTCTTAATTTATTCTCATGCGAAGTATACTATATGGTATCAATTTTTCCAGACAAAGCGGCCAAAACAGCGATCAGCAGATCGGGTTTGCTTGGCATGAATCAGCCCCCCCCTACAAACTCCGCACCAACTTCACCGCCATCGCCACCCACGGCGGATCGGTCACCACTTGCTGCCGCCCGCCAGCGCCCGGGGGCAGAAGTTGCAACCGCCCGTCCTCCCGCCCGATCAGCCGCCCGAACAAAAACCGCCCCGCCGGGCGCGGAACGATGACGTCGCGGTTGAGCGCGCGGCCGTAGGCGTCGGGCGCAAGCGGTTCGCACCAGATTTCGTCGCCGGCGCGATAATCGCCGACGCTTGCCGCAACCGTCAGCCCGACCAGCCCCACGGCGGGCTTGGGCGGCACCACCAAGGTCGCCTTGCGCGGCGCGTTGACCTGGCCGTTGGCGCCGAGGATCGCGACCACCTTGATCTCGTTGCTGTCGGGGTTGGTCACCAGATCGGCGGCGTCGACCCCCAGTGCGGCGGCGATGCGGTTGAGCCAGCCGACCGATACGGTGCGCGTCCCGGTCTCCAGCCGACCGACGGTTTGCGGCGTGGTCGGCGGCACGCAGGCCTTGGCGACATCGTCGAGGGTCATCTTCTTGGCGCGGCGAACTTCGCGGATGCTGGTGATCATTGTCAAACTCCGAGCGAACCCATGTGGTTTTTTGCTGTCCTACAGATTTGCCGTTGTGGCAAGGTGAAAACGACTCGGAGTATTGGAGACACGCATGCATTCAAATCGCCGCCTGCTTAGCGAACGCACCCTCGATCCGCGCGATCGCGAAACCCCGGCCAATGCCGTGACCAGGGCGCGGCCCGCGCGATCGGTGACCGTCAACCTCGCCGAATCGCCGCTCGGCTGGCTGTTCGCACGCGGCCATCTCACCCAGCGCCAGTATGACGCGGGCGAGCGGCTGCGGCTCGATTATGAGCGCGGCTTATTGTCGCAGCGGGTGACGATGGCGTGGGACGCCGCGCCCGTCGCGCGCGGTCGCGGCGGGGCGGGACTCGCGCCCGACCTCAGCGGGGCGCAGATCGACGCCAAGGCGCGTTTCGCCAAGGCGATCGACGCCGCCGGGCCGGGACTGGCCGACATCCTGTGGCGGATCGTGTGCGCGGGCGAGGGGATGCGCGATGCCGAAACCGCGCTTGGCTGGCCGGCGCGTGCGGGAAAATTGGTGCTGACCCTCGCGCTTGACCGCGTGGCGGATTACTATCGCATCCGATAGGTCGAATGCACGCCCTCATGGTGAGTGCGAACATTTGTGAACATTCGCCGCGAAGCAGGGGACAGGATAATGATTCTATATGGCACGACAATTTCGCCATTCGTGCGCAAAGTTGCGGCTTATTGCAGCGAGAAGGGCATCGACATCGAGATCAGGCCGGTTGGGATCAACGATCCCAATCCCGATTTCCGCGCGGCCAGCCCGTTCGGCAAGATGCCGGCCTTGGTCGATGGCGACTATGCGCTCGCCGATTCGTCCGCGATCATCCATTATCTCGAGGCCAAATATCCCGAGCCGCCGCTAATCCCGAGCGACCCGCAGGAGCGCGGCAAGGTGGTGTGGTTCGATGAATGGTCGGACACCATATTGTTCGCCTGCGGGGCCAAGATGTTCTTCAACCGCGTCGTCGCACCGCGCTTCCTCGGCCGTGAAGGCGACCTTGCCGCGGCGGACGCCGCCGAGCGCGACGACCTTCCGGCCTTGCTCGATTATCTGGAAAGCGTGATCCCCGACAGCGGCTACCTCGTCGGCGATCGGCTGACGTTGGCCGATCTATCGGTCGCCAGTCCGTTTGCGAACTTCGGCCACATGAAACTGGCAATCGATCCAGCGCGCTATCCCAGAACGATCTCCTACACCCAGGCGATCCTGTCGCGGCCCAGCTTCGCCGCCAACATTGCCCGCGAAACCAAGATGCTCACCCCCGCGGCCGCCTAACAAAACGCCGCGCCTCCGGGGAGGAAGCGCGGCGCTGGTTAGTGATTGGCCAGCTTAGCGGCTGGTGTCGGCACCATCGTCGAGGGTCGAATCGATGTTGGCCGATTGGCCCGTTTCGATGTCGGCACTGCCGGCGTTGCTCGCGCCCTGGCCTTCCGGAGCGAACTCAGGCTTTTCGCCCTTGGTGAGATAGTCGCTCGACTTGTCGTCGGACGATCCGACGAACCCCGAACCGCCTTCGCTGTCCTGCTTGTCGGCGGCGAAATTGTCCTGCGGTTTGGTCAGTGTGTCGGACTGGCCGACGGGCTGCTGCTGATGGCCGGCTTGCGGCTGCTGCTGGGCCTGCTCGCCGGTTTCGTTCTCGCTGTTGCGGAGTTCGGTTTCCTAGTCGAGGCCCGACTGCCCAACGCTATTCTGGTTGTTCTGTTCGCTCATTACACACCTTCTCGTCAGCCCCTCGCTCGACAAGGATCAAACTGTCGGAGTGACGTGCTGTTCCGTGATGCGACCAACCGCTCGGCGCAAATGCAAACGGCCGCCGGACTCTCGCCCAGCGACCGCTGCTTGGTTGGTCGATCAAAGCGGTTACGCGTCGGTCGTCGACTCGTCCTCGACCGGAGCTTCAGCCTCAGCCTCAGCCTCAGCGTCGGCGTCTGCCTTGGCCGGAGCTGCGGGAGCGGCGTCGTCGCCATCTTCCTTGGGCAATTCGCCCGGCTCGGCATTGGGGTCGAACTCCTCGGTGAAGCTCGCGGTGTCGCGCTCGAACATCTGCGCCATGACGTCGACGCCCTGCGCTTGCAGGTCGGCTTCCTCGGGGCTGCGGGCGACGTTGACCTTGACGTTGGCGGTGACCTCCGGGTGGAGGACGACGCGAACCTCATGCATGCCGATCGCCTTGATCGGGCGGTCGAGCACGATCTGGCTCTTGGTCACTTTGGCGCCGTCGGCATCCAATGCCTCGACAATGTCACGCGCCGAAACCGAGCCGTACAATTGGCCGGTGTTCGATGCCTGGCGGATCAGCTGCACGGTCTTGCCGTCGACGCCAGTCTTGGCTCCTTCGGCATCGGTCCGACGCGATGCGTTGTCGGATTCGATCTTGGTGCGATTGACCTCGAACAATTTACGGTTGGCTTCGTTGGCCCGAAGCGCCTTCTTGTTCGGCAGCAGGAAATTGCGCGCGAAACCATTCTTCACGGTGACGACATCACCGATCTGGCCAAGCTTCTCGACGCGTTCGAGCAGGATTACGTCCATGGTCCTACTCCCTACTTAACGATGTACGGAAGCAGGCCGATGTGGCGGGCGCGTTTGATCGCCTTGGCCAGCTCGCGCTGCTTCTTGGTGGATACCGCGGTGATGCGGCTGGGGACGATCTTGCCCCGCTCGGAGACGAAGCCCTGAAGCAGGCGGACGTCCTTGTAATCGATGACGGGCGCATCCTTGCCCGAGAACGGGCAGCTCTTGCGGCGGCGGAAAAATGCTCGTGCCATGGGTTAAGCCTCCACTTCTTCGTCGCGGCGCGGGCCGCGGTCGGGGCGATCACCGCGATCGGGACGGTCGCCGCGGTCCGGGCGCGGTCCACGATCGCCGCGGTCGCCGCGGTCGCGATCGCTGCGCTCGGAACGACGCATCATCGCCGACGGGCCATCTTCATGGGCGTCGACGCGGATGGTCATATAACGGATGATGTCTTCGCTGATCCCGGTCTGGCGCTCCAGCTCGGCCACCGCCGCCGCAGGGGCGTCGATTTCGAGCATGACGTAATGCGCCTTGCGGTTCTTGGCGATGCGGTAGGCGAGGCTCTTGAGGCCCCACGTTTCGGCCTTGACGACCTTCCCACCATTGTCGGTGAGGATCTTGGTAGCGTTTTCCGAAATCGCGTCGACCTGGGCCTGGGCCAGATCCTGACGCGCAAGGAAAACATGCTCGTAAAGCGGCATGTTACATGCACCTATGTTGGCCGATTGCTGACGCCGCACCGTGCGAGCGCCCCTCCGGCTTTCGTTCGAGGTAAAGCGGCCGGGCGAACCCGACGGCTCGCGACCCATTGCCGCATGACGACGGAAATGGCAAGTCCCGGCCATGGCGACACAGCTTCACGCGGCTCCGGCAGCCGATCCGCTCGACGGGATGAGCCTGCCGGGCTGGTTATATCACGATCCCGAATTCCTCGAAGCGGAGAAGTCGGCATTTCTGCGCGCCGCGCCGCAGGTGATTTGCCACGAGAGTGAGATTGCCGCGCCCGGCGATTGGCGGAGCTTTGAGTATCTTGGCGAGAGCGTGATTGTCATTCGCGGGGACGATGGTCAGGCGCGCGCTTTCGCCAATGTCTGTCGCCATCGTGGATCGCGGTTGGTCGACGGGACCGGCGGGTGCGCCAAGGTGCTGACATGCCCGTATCACGCCTGGTCATATAGCCGGGCGGGCGACCTGGTCGGGGTGCCGCATCGCGCAGAATATCCGGGGCTCGATCCGGCGCAGCTTGGGCTGGCTCCGGTCGCGTTGGAACGGTGGCACGGCTTTTTGTTCGTGACGCTTGAGCCTGGCGCGCCCTCGGTGGCCGAGATGATGGAACCCTATGAAGCCGAGGTCGCGCCCTACCGGTTCGAGGAATTGCGGGCGATCGGGCGGGTGACCAGCCGACCGCGCGCGCTCAACTGGAAGACGATTGCCGACAATTATTCGGACGGGCTGCATATCCCGATCGGCCATCCGGGGTTGAGCCGCTTGTTCGGGCGGTCATACAAGATCGAGGCGCGCGACGAGGTCGACCGGATGGAGGGCGAGCTTCGCGACGACATTTCGGACAATGTCAGCGAGCGGGCCTATCAGCGCTTCCTGCCCGAGGCGACGCACCTTCCGCAGACGCACCGCAAGAAGTGGCTATATTACAAGCTGTTCCCCAACGTCGCGTTCGACATTTATCCTGATCAAGTCGATTTCATGCAGTTCATCCCGGTCAGCGCGACCGAGACGGTGATCCGCGAGATCAGTTACGCGCTGCCTGATGCGCGTCGCGAGATGAAAGCGGCGCGATACCTCAACTGGCGGATCAATCGGCGGGTCAACGACGAAGACACCGAGCTGATCGCTCGGGTACAGGCCGGAATGGGATCGGCCAGCTACGTCGCCGGCCCGCTTGGCACCAGCGAGGTTTGCCTGCGGTCGTTCGCGCAGAAACTACGCGGGTTTATTCCCGAGGCACGGCTGGATCGGTCGCCAGCACCGGGCTGGAGCCGCGCGCGCGCTTGAGCAGGTGGACCAGCACCCCTGTGATGACCAATCCGAACGACATCAGGAACGACGTCCGTCCCGACCCGTAAAAGGCGAACAGGACGAAGGCGATGCCGATTGTCGCGGCGAGCGTCGTGGTCGCCCGACGATCTTTGATCGCTGCGGCGATGGTCGCGGCGGCATAGAGGTAGAGCACCGCATCCGACGCGAGCAGGGTGATGAAGATAAACAGTCCGGCCGTCCCCTTGCTGGCGTTGAGCAACAGCAATGACGACGACAGTCCAACGCCGACGATCAGCGCAAGGTAGGGCGCGTTATAGCGATTGGTGCTGGTGAACGCGCGCGGCACATCGCCGCGCAAGGCCATCGAGTACAGCGTCTCACCCACCGCCAGCGTCGCCGGAATGAGCGCCCCGATAGCACTGATCGCGATCGCACCGGCGGCTGCCATTGCCGCCCCTTCGCCCCAATGCGCCGCGATGGCATTGGCAAAGGGCGCGCTGGATTTGGCGATCTCGCTATTCGGGACGATCAGGCTGAGCGACACCGTCGTCGCAAGGTAGATGATCGCCACCAGCACGACCCCGACCAGCAGCCCGCGCACAAGGTTGCGCTCCGGATTGCGGATCTTGCCGACCGGCGAGAGCGCAAATTCGAACCCGGTCAGCGCGAACAGGCACAAGG
>ENA-OFCE01000973-OFCE01000973.1-metagenomes-genome-assembly--contig:-NODE-973-length-16128-cov-2.292789_pt1 | contig 16128 bp, 15 predicted proteins | sample MGYA00153388_OFCE01 | MGnify analysis MGYA00153388
CAGCGGATTTTGATAGAGCAGAACACAGGTACTTTGCTTGGCTCCCCGCCCGACGCGACCCCGCAGCTGGTGCAATTGTGCAAGCCCCATGCGCTCGGCGTGTTCGATGACCATCAACGACGCGTTGGCGACATCGACGCCCACCTCGATGACCGTGGTGGCAACGAGCAATTGAATTTCATTTGCCAGAAAGCGTGACATGACCTCCTGCTTCTCAGCGGACTTCATGCGACCGTGCACGAGACCGACACTGAGCCCCGGGAGTGCTGCCGTTAACGTTTCCAGCGTTTCAACGGCCGTTTTCAGTTGCAGCGTTTCTGATTCTTCGATGAGCGGACACACCCAGTACGCCTGCGCACCTTCCGCGCAGGCGTAGCGCACGCGCGCGATGATTTCGTCGCGTCGCGATTCGGCAACGAGCTTGGTCACAATCGGCGTGCGCCCCGGCGGCAACTCATCGATGACCGAGACATCGAGGTCGGCGAAGTAGCTCATCGACAATGTTCGCGGGATCGGCGTTGCACTCATCATCAATTGATGCGGCTCAGCGGTGTCGTTGCCGCTCCTGCCTTTTTCACGCAAGGCGAGGCGTTGGCCGACACCGAAACGGTGTTGCTCGTCGATGATCGCCAAGCCAAGTTTTGCAAATATCACGCTCTCCTGAAACAAGGCATGGGTACCGATGGCAAGCTGTGTTTCTCCCGAGGCAATTGCTTCGAGGGCCAAACGCCTTTCCTTGGCTTTGAGGCTTCCCGTAAGCCATGTCACGGTGACGCCCAGTGGCTCAAGCAGTGACGACAATTTCCGGTAATGCTGCTCCGCCAGAATTTCGGTCGGTGCCATCAACGCGGCCTGATAGCCGTTATCGATTGCCTGTGCGGCAGCAAGTGCGGAGACGACCGTCTTGCCGCTGCCCACATCGCCTTGCAACAAACGCTGCATCGGGTGAGGTGCGGCGAGATCGATGGCGATTTCGCGCCAGGCGCGCAGTTGTGCTTCCGTTAAGTCAAAGGGAAGCGACTTCTTGAACGCGTTGGTGAGTTTGTTCTTGGTGATCAGTTTCGGTGCGGTTTTTGCATCGCGGGCTGCACGTGCTTTTTTCATCGCCAATTGCTGCGCAAGCAACTCATCAAACTTGATGCGCCGCCATGCCGGATGGGTGCGTTCGGCAAGGCTGGCAAGCGACGCATCTGGTGGTGGGCGGTGCAGGGTCAACATGCTCGGCGTGAAATCGTTCAGCGCAAATTTATTGCGCAAAGATTCGGGGAGCGCATCGTCTAGTTGGTGATTGCTTTCCAGACTTGCCAACGCGCGATCAATCAAGCGCCGTAGCTGGATTTGCGAGAGCCCTGCTGTGGTCGAATACACCGGCGTCAGGGCTTCAGGCACGGAGTCTCCGGCGCTAACGATGTGATAGCGCGGATGCACCATCTCGGCCCCAAAAAATCCCTGGCGTACTTCACCGAACAGGCGTACGCGTTTACCGACGGCCAATTGCTTGACCTGACTGCCGTAAAAATTCAGGAATCGCAGGTAAATAGTGTCAGCACCATCTCTGGCTTGCACCACCAATTGGCGGCGCGGACGGTAGGTGATTTCGGTATGAACGATCTCGGCTTCAAGTTGACAGGGCACGCCGAGCTGGGCATCGATGACACGCGTCAACCGCGTTTCATCTTCATAACGTATTGGCAAGTGCAGTGCAAAATCCCAGTCCTCTTGCAGGTCAAGTTTCTGCAGTTTGGTCGCAAGCGTATTTACCGCGGCAGGCGGCCTGAGCGCGGTGCCGCGTTTGCTTTTCGCGGGGGAAGATTGAGCCAGCTTAATCAACCACCACTCTGTGCACTGGATGACAGTACCATCACGCCTTCAATTTCCACCTGCGCGCCACGTGGCAACGCTGACACGCCAACCGCGGCGCGTGCAGGGTACGGCTGGTCAAAGTAGGTCGCCATGATTTCATTAACCTTCGCGAAATTGCCCAGATCAATCAGGAACACGTTTACTTTCACCATTTCATTGAGCGATCCACCGGCAGCCTCGCAGACCGCTTTCAGATTGTCGAATACCCGCCGCACTTGATTTTCGAACCCGTCCACCAATTGCATGGTGGCCGGATCGAGTGGAATTTGTCCTGATAGGTAAACAGTGTCGCCGACCCTGACGGCCTGTGAGTAGGTGCCAATCGCGGCGGGTGCAAGCGGGGTGGAGATGATTTGTCTCATGTGGGTCAATGTCTATGTTGGTCTTTGTTCGAGCCGGATTTTACACGCGACATCCTGACCACTTCCGGCATATGCCGCAATTGTCGCATCAAGCTGGCCAGATGCATGCGGTGGCGCACTTCCAACGTGAAGCCAACGGTGGTGTAGCGATTCTCGCACTCGGCCATCTGGTCTTCCATGTTCACGTAGGAAATATTGGAGTCAGTCGCAGCGATTTCAGCAGCGAGCTTTGCCAGTACGCCGCGACCATCGGTGACGGTCACGCGAATGTCCACTTTAAACAACCGGTCGATCAACGGATCCCATTGCACATCGATCCATTTCTCAGGGTCGAATTTATACGGGTGAATCGACGGGCAATCGTGGGTGTGAATGACGAGTCCCTGTCCGCCCTTGATCTGGCCGATGATGGGGTCACCCGGAATGGGGCGGCAACATGGCGCAAACTGCACCGCCATGTCCTCGGTGCCGCGGATGGTGATCGAGTCGCGTTGTCGATGTTCAGGCGACACCAGATCTGCCACCGCAAACAATTTTCGTGCTACAACAATGGCAAGTCGTTTGCCCAGTCCAATCTCGGACAACACCTGTTCCTTGGTCTTGGCACTGTCGCCTTTGAACAAGCGATTCCAATACGTCTTGCCAATATCGTTAGGATCGAAATTGAGTGAGCTCACGGCCTGTATCAGCAATAGCTCGCCGAGTTCCACGGATTCCGCCTGCTGCGTGGTTTTGAGGTAGTGGCGAATCTGCGAGCGAGCGCGACCGGTGGTCGCATAGTTGAGCCACGCCGCGTTAGGTCGACCGGCTGGGTCAGTCATGATTTCAACGCGATCGCCATTTTTTAAGCGGGTCGACAAGGGCACACTGGTGTCATCGATACGTGCTGCCACCGCGCGATTGCCAACGTCGGAATGGATCGCGTACGCGAAGTCGAGCGCAGTGGCGCCCTTTCTGAGTGAGTGGATTTTCCCTTTCGGTGAAAACACATAGACTTCGTCGGGGAAAAGATCGACCTTAATGTGCTCCAGGAATTCGAGCGCATCGCCAGATTCAGACTGCAATTCCAGCAGAGACTGTAGCCACTGATGCGTGCGTTGCTGTATATCTGATTGATGCAAGCCGTTTTCACCCTTGGCGTCCAGCGTCTTGTAGAGCCAGTGCGAGGCGACGCCAGCCTCGGCAATCTTATGCATATCTGCGGTGCGAATTTGCAGCTCGACCGGCGTGCCATAAGGGCCGAATAGTGTTGTGTGCAGTGACTGGTAACCGTTGGCTTTCGGTATCGCCACGTAATCCTTGAACTTACCCGGAAACGGCTTATAGAGCGTGTGCAAGGCACCAAGCGCGGTGTAACAGGAGACGAGATCCTTGACAATGATGCGAAAGCCGTAGATGTCGAGCACTTCCGAAAACGAAATCTGCTTTTCCGCCATTTTTTTGTAGACGGAAGAAAGAAACTTCTCGCGACCGGTGACGGTGGCCTCGATATTGAATTCTTTCAATCTCGCTTTGATCGCATCGAGAATTTTCCCGACCACTTCGCGGCGATTGCCACGCGCCTTTTTGACGGCTTTTTCGAGCACTGAGAAACGATGCGGATGCAGATACTTGAAGCCGAGATCTTCAAACTCGTAATAGACCGCATTCAAGCCGAGGCGATTGGCGATCGGTGAATAAATTTCCAGCGTTTCTTTGGCGACACGTTCCTGTTTGGCTTGTGGCACGGCGTCAAGCGTGCGCATATTGTGTAAACGATCAGCGAGCTTGATGAGGATGACCCGCACATCGCGTGCCATCGCCAACAGCATTTTGCGGAAGTTCTCGGCCTGCGCTTCTTCAAGTGTGGCGAACTGCAATTTATCAAGTTTGGAGACGCCATCGACGAGTTCTGCAACGGCCTTGCCGAATTTTTTCGCGATATCTGTTTTGGTCGTGGGGGTGTCTTCGACGACGTCGTGAAGTAACGCCGCGATCAATGCCTGAGGATCAAGATGCCAGTGCGCGAGAATGGTCGCAACCGCAAGCGGGTGCGTGATATAGGCTTCGCCGGAGTTGCGCGTTTGACCCTCGTGCGCGAGGTGCGCCATTTCGTACGCGGCAGCGACATTCTCGATGTCGGCGGGCTTCAGATACGTGGAGAGAAGTTCCTTTAGCGCGGCCGCATTGGGATCAACGTTAGCAACTTGGCCGGGTACACTTGCCAGTAGCGCATCAAGTGGCGCGGCTGTGCCGACGGCGGGAGTGTGTGCAGGCAGGCTCTGGGAGGAGGAGAGATTTGTCATGATTTCTCATCCCGCGCTCAGGGCCCGGTATTACATCTCGGGTTGCGGTATGGGCGCCACTGGAACTGGGTGCAGAATCTCTGCACCGACACGTCCGCTCGCGATTTCGCGTAAGGCAATCACACAAGGTTTGTCGCGACCGGCATCGACATAGGGCGCTGATCCCAGCGCAATTTGACGCGCACGGGTGGTCGCAGCGAGAGTGAGCTCAAATCGATTAGGGATCAATCGGATGCAATCGTCAACGGTGATACGTGCCATTTTTAACTCCAAACAGGGTCGATCAAACGAACAATCAACCTGAACTAAAAGAGAATGGCCGCCGCAAACGCCCGGCGACACAATCTCCAGCAGAAATACTTAAGAATCGAGGGGTGGATGCAACCGAAGTTGTCGGGCTGCTGTCAGCCGCAGCGCCCGGACGACCGACTGCAAATCGGTTAAAGCTACGCTAAAGTCTTCATTAATAATAACATAATCCGCTTCCTGAACGTGTTTTAAATCCTCCCGCGCCGCTGCGAGACGCTGTGCAATGACTTCTTTTGAGTCTTTACCACGCTTGACGAGGCGCTCCCTCAATACTTCAATCGAAGGTGGGCGAATATAGATGTAAGTCATGTCGCGGAACAGTTTCTTGACAGCGCGCGCACCCTGCCAATCGATTTCCAGCAACACATCTGAACCCTCGGCGCGGGTCTTTTCAATCCACAACCGCGATGTTCCGTAAAGATTGCCATAGACTTCGGCGTGCTCCAGAAACTCGCCGCGCGCGATCATCGCCATAAACTCTTCGCGCGTAACAAAGAAGTACTCTCGCCCCGATTCTTCACCAGGCCGCGGCGGGCGCGTAGTGTAGGAAATCGATAAGCCAATATCCGGCTCACGCTCAAGTAGCGCGTTGACGAGACTCGATTTGCCGGCGCCTGACGGGGCAACAATGACGTAAAGGCAACCCGAAACAGGGGGGTTCATTGGTGAGGCACCTGGACAAAAGTAAAGAACCCTACTACTCGATATTCTGAATCTGCTCGCGCATTTGCTCGATCAGCACCTTGAGCTCAACCGCTACTTTGGTACTCTCCACCGACACCGATTTCGAGCCGAGCGTATTCGCTTCGCGGTTCAATTCCTGCATGAGAAAATCGAGGCGTTTGCCGACGGCACCGCCAGATTTCAGCACTCGACGCACTTCGGAAATATGCGCGGTCAACCGATTCAACTCTTCACTCACATCGATGCGAGACGCAAACAACACGACCTCCTGTTTCAACCTCTCATCAGACGCACTCCCGGCCATCGCCTCGGCGAGCTTCAGCGCCAGCTTCTCCTGATACGCTGTGACCATATCAGGAATCAATGGCGTGACCTGTTTCACGAGCACTTCGATGCTGTCGAGGCGCAAGTCAATCATCGCAGCGAGCTTCTCGCCTTCGCGTGCACGCGTGGCGTTGAGATCGACCACCGCACTTTTGAACAACACGATTAGCGCCTCTTTAGCGGCGTCTGACCCCATTGCCTCGGCAGACATTACGCCGGGTGCGTGCATGATTTCCCAGACGGATAGACGGCCCGCGTCGAACTTCGTTAGTATCTGATTTTGGGTGTCCGCCAGCGCCGTCAGTGCCTCCTCGTTGGGCTTCAAAGAGTCGCGCGTTGCCACCGGCGTGAAGGTAACGCGGCACTCGACCTTTCCACGCGTTAGCTTCGCCGCGATAAGCTCGCGCATGCTTTGCTCGAGCGAACGCAAGTCTTCCGGCATGCGAGTCTGGAATTCAAGATAGCGATGGTTGACGGTCTTGAGTTCGAGTGCAAACCGGCCGCCGGGCACCTCTCCGCTCACGGCGGCAAATCCAGTCATGCTGGTGATCATGGCGTTGGGGGGCTCTGAGTGATTGAAACAGCAGAAAAATGCGCAGAAAGAAAGGGATAATGCAGGTGACAATGACGGCGTTGACTCAGACGGACGTTTTCAGCCCCGGCTTTACATAACTATTACAACCCTAGACAATTATAACTTAGTGATTTCACGCGTCTTTTACGACGCAGAGATTCGACACCAAGAAATGGCCTCGCAATCCAACGAACCGTTACCCGACGGGTACCGACTCAATAGTTACACCATCGAAAAGCTGCTGTCATCGGGCGGGTTTTCGATTGTGTATTTAGGGCGCGATGACAACGGTTCGCCTGTGGCGATCAAGGAATACCTGCCGGCCGCGCTGGTGATTCGGGTCGGCGGTGCGGAAGTGAGAATAAATTCCGAAGAGAATCTCGCCGTTTTTCGTCACGGACTCAAGTGTTTTTTTGAGGAAGGCCGTTCGTTGGCGACGATTTCCCACCCCAACATCGTGCGCGTGGAGAATTTCTTCCGCGCCAATGAAACGGTTTACATGGTGATGCAATACGTGCGCGGCCGCACATTGCAATTTCACATTCAGCGCCACCGGCATGAATTCACCGATAGTTTTGTGCGCCGCCTGTTCACACATCTGCTAAATGGCCTGCGCGAAGTGCACGCCAACAAATTGCTGCATCTCGATATAAAACCAGCCAACATCTACATCACCATGGAAGGCGCGCCGGTATTGCTTGATTTTGGCGCTGCGCGGCAGGCGCTCAACGCTGACGCACCGCGCCTGCGCCCGATGTATACCGCAGGCTACGCGGCGCCTGAGCAGTACCACAGTAAAGAACAATTGGGTCCGTGGTCGGATATTTACGCGGCAGGTGCCACGATGTATACCTGCGTGGCGGGCGTACACCCACAGCCAGCCAGCGAGCGCGAGAAGGACGATCAGATGGTGCCGGTAAAAGACCTGGCTGGCCCCAACATCTCGCCTGAACTTCTCGACATTATCGAATGGTGCCTGAAGCTTGATCATCTGGCGCGACCACAGACGGCGTTCGAGTTGCAAAAGGCGCTGATGAAGGGCGTGAGCGACGTGCGGGAAGCGAGGGAAGTGGTCGAGGAAACAGCTGAAATGGTTGAGGACAGCTTCTCGGGGCGGCTAAAGAGAACACTCAATCGGAAGATTTTTTAACGGGCGTCGCAAATTATGATCGAACTATCGCAACGCCCTGCCCCCTCTCTCTCCCCCTTGCAGGGTGCGCCGCCCGCTGCATCGGGCAGCTGTTTCGCGGGCGCGGCGCGTGCGCCACGAAACCCCCGCTCAACTCTCTCTCCCACAAGGGGAGAGAGACGTTTCGTGTCGTCGATGGATAAAGCCCATCGCCGAAGGATTCGGTAGGCTATGCGCTTCACCATCTTCCAGGACAGTCGTATCGGGGGCCGCAAGTCCAATCAAGATCGGCTCACCTATTCGTATTCAAAAGACGTGTTGTTTCTGGTGATAGCCGACGGCATGGGCGGTCACGCTCGTGGTGAGATCGCAGCGGAAGTGGCGGTCAACACCATGACGCAACGCTTCCAACAGGAGGCCCGCGTTACTTTACGCAAGCCCCGCGACTTTCTTGAGTCCGCGATTCATTCCGCGCACCGCGCCATCGTCGCGTTTGCTGACCAGCATGACATGCTCGAGTGTCCGCGCACCACCATCGTCGGCTGTGTGGTCCAGAACGGCAAAGCCTGGTGGGCCCACTCCGGAGACTCTCGCCTTTATTGCATTCGCGATGGCCTTATCGCGGTCGCCACTGCGGATCATTCGCGTGTGCAGCAGTTGATGGATGCCGGGATCATCACCGAAGCACAAGCGGCCGTTCATCCGGAGCGCAATAAAATTTACAACTGTCTCGGTGGGGTGTTGCCGCCGTCAGTCACGCATTCGGATGACTGGGTACTCAAAGTGGGCGATACCCTGCTGCTCTCCACAGACGGTTTCTGGGGGCCACTTAACGCTAATTTTATTGCCTCGAAATTGCAGCGTGAGGACATGCTTACGTTGGTGCCAAAGCTGATGGAGGAGGCGGAACGCAAAGCCGGTCCGGATTCGGACAACCTTTCCGTCATCGGGCTCACCTGGGAGCGCCAGGAAGAAGAGGAGCCGGCTCTGCCAAGCGTCACCGTCACCGGGCCGATGGAAGGCTTCACCACCTCTTCGATGAACAGCACGCAGCAGAGCGCGCCGTTCAAAGATGATATTTCCGACGAAGAAATCCAGAGGGCAATACTGGAAATCCAAGAAGCGATCAAGAAGGCGCCAAAGTAAATCCCGGCGATCAATTTTTACACTCCACGGAAATCCATGTCACGTTCATTTAATCGCGCCGCCGATCAACTGCGGCCAATCGTCATCACCCGTCACTTCACCAAGCACGCTGAGGGCTCCGTGCTCATTGCCATGGGCGACACCAAGGTGTTGTGTACCGCCAGCATCGAAGAACGCGTACCGCCGCATAAAAAAGGCTCAGGTGAGGGCTGGGTGACAGCGGAATACGGGATGCTGCCTCGTTCGACCAACACCCGATCAGATCGCGAAGCCGCGCGCGGCAAACAATCCGGTCGTACCCAGGAAATTCAGCGCCTCATTGGCCGCTCGCTGCGCTGCGTGGTCGATTTGAAGAAGTTAGGTGAACGCCAGATCACGCTCGATTGCGATGTGCTGCAAGCAGATGGTGGAACCCGCTGCGCGTCGATTACGGGGGCGTTTGTGGCGTTACACGATGCGGTATCGGTCTTAATGCGTAACGGGCTAATAAATGAAACGCCCATTATCGATTTTATCGCCGCCATTTCTGTCGGTATCGGTGCCGATGGCCCGCTTCTGGACCTCGATTACATCGAGGACTCGACCGGTGAGACGGATATGAATGTGGTAATGACGGGTAACGGAAAGTTCGTAGAGATTCAGGGGACGGCGGAGGGCGTACCGTTTTCCAGAGCAGACATGGAGGCAATGGTGGGGTTGGCATCGACGGGCATTGCAAAATTGATTTCGGCGCAAAGAGTTGCATTGAGCCAATAACAATGCAATGAAAAGACGATGCCTGTGGTCAGATTGAGGTTTGGCGCGTGTTTACAGCCATTTTGCCGCCATGATGCGCGCCAATGCTGGAGTTTGCCTGATTCATACTGGTTTTCGGTTGCTGCCCGCGATGATCTTGTATTCAAATAAACGACATTCGATCTTGCCGTTAAACAATGGCGTGCGCTTGCTCGCCGACAGGCGCACACCTTTTGCCAGTTGCGGATCACCTGTAAAAAAGTACGCACGCCAACCGGCGAATTTCTGTTTCATCCAGTCACCCAGCTTTGGGTAGAGTTCGGCAAGATCAGTTGTGTCGCCGAGCCGTTCACCGTACGGCGGATTGGTAACGAGTACGCCGGTGGCTGCAGGGGCTGCGACCTCAAGGATGCTCACCTGCTTCAGGTGCACAAAATCGATCAAGCCATTTGCGGTGAGATTTTCACGCGCGTCCGTAATCGCATAACCGTATTTATCGGTCCCGTAAATCGGCAACAGCGTACCGGGCTTGATGCGCTGCCTGGCCCTGGCAACCTGAGCATCCCACATTGGCTGGTCAAAATTCTTCAGCTTGGTAAAAGCGAATTCGCGCAACTTTGCACCCGATAAGCCGGGCGCAATATCCAGCGCCATTTCAGCCGCCTCGATCAGAAATGTGCCACTCCCGCACATCGGATCGAGAAACGCCTCGCCCGGTTGCCAGCCACTCAGCTTGATAATGCCGGCAGCGAGATTTTTTTTCAGTGGCGCCTCGCCGGTGTGGTCACGCACCCCACGCTTGAACAACGGCTCACCGGAGAGATCCAGGTAAAGGCTCGCATGAGTGGCATCCAGAAACACATGGATGCGGATGTCCGGATCGCGGGCGTCGACCGATGGCCGCAGATCGACCTGCTCGCGAAACTTGTCGCACACCGCGTCCTTCACCCGCAACGTAATGAAATCGAGACTTTTCAACGGGCATCGATGCGCGTTGATCTCAACTTTGATCGTACGCGACACATCAAACCAGCTCGGCCACGCCAACATCGCCGCGGCATCGTAAATTTGTTGTTCATTGGCGTAAGGAAAATGCGCCACGCGCTGCAGTATGCGGCTGGCCATGCGTGAATGCAGATTGGCCATATAGCCAAGCGCCTTGTCGCCATCGAACGCCACACCGGCCTCCTGCGCATGCGCCGTGGTGGCACCGAGCGCGGTGAGTTCATCGGCGAGTACGCCGGAAAGACCCCGCGGACATGGTGCGAAATAGTGTTCCATCAGAAAGGCTTCACGACGACAAGTATTACGATACCGATAAGTGCGGGCAGCACCGGTATCTCATTGAGCCAGCGGTAGAAAACGTGGCCATGCACATTGCGATCATTTTTAAAGTCGCGTATCAGTTTGCCGAGATAAAAGTGATGCGCGACTAGCAACAGCACGAGTGCCAATTTGGCATGCAGCCAGCCACCGCGAAAACCGTAGCCGAGCCATAGCCATATCCCCAAGCCTAACGTCAGGACCATGCACGGCGTCATGATGCCGACGTACAGCTTTCGCTCCATGATCTTGAAGCGCTCGATGGAAGTCTTGTCCTCGGCCTGCGCGTGATAAACGAACAGGCGCGGCAGGTAAAACAACCCCGCAAACCAGGCGACCATAAAAATAATGTGAAACGATTTAATCCAGAGCATGCTCGGTTTCCAAATAAGGCGTTAATCCAAATACTTTTTCATCGCAGCGTCCCAGGTGCCCTGAGTCTGCATGATCAAATCACAAAATTCGCGCGCCGCACCGTGGCCGCCTTCACGGGTCGTCACGTACTGCACGTGCTGCTTCACGTAGGCAGGGGCAGCAGGTACGCAGGCCGCGAAACCGCAGCGCGTCAGGAACGGCAGGTCAATGACATCGTCGCCCAGCCCCGCAGTTTGCGAATGCAAAAGCGCCAAGCTCTTTAACAACGCTTCGAAAACGCCCAGCTTGTTTTCCACACCCATGAAAAGCTGGGCAATACCGAGGTCTTTTGCGCGGCCTTCCAGCGCCTTCGATGTACGGCCGGAAATGATGGCCAGCTCCACGCCAGATTGCTGCAACATCTTCAATCCGTGTCCATCGAGCGTATTGAACACCTTGGACTCTTCGCCATTGGGGCCGTAATGAAGGCGGCCATCGGTCAACACGCCATCGACATCAAAAATAGCGAGCTTCACTTCGCGAATGCGCTCCTTCAATTCGACGCTCAAAGTCACTACAAAACTCCTGCGCGCATCAAGTCCAACACATGCACCGCACCCAACAACTTATTCTGCTCATCAACGACTAGCAATCCGCTGGAGCCGATCTTATGACGTTGAATCAACTCGGCCGCTTCGACGGCAAGACGCTGCGCGCCGATGGTTTTTGGCGTTCGCGTCATGATGTCTGCGACCCTGATCGATTTGATGCTGTCGCGAGTTTCCAGCGTACGACGTAAATCGCCGTCGCTAAATACGCCGACCAACACTCCGTCTGCACCGAGCACCGCCGTCATCCCTAAACCCTTCTTGGTCATTTCCATGATCGCCGACGGTAACAGCGCGTCCGCCTTTACAGATGGCACGCGCTCGCCTGTCACCATCACATCGCTGACATGCATCAGCAGGCGTCGGCCGAGTGCGCCTCCTGGATGGTGCATGGCATAGTCTTCTTCACCAAAGCCACGGGCGTCGAGCAGCGTCACCGCTAGCGCGTCACCCAATGCGAGCGTCGCTGTGGTACTTGCAGTGGGGGCGAGATTGAGTGGGCAAGCTTCCTTATCCACAGCCGCATCCAGATGCACCGCCGCCGCAGTGGCGAGTGTCGAATTGGCGCGCCCGGTAATCGCGATGACAGGTGTGCCGCGACGTTTAAGCTGCGGCAAAATCTTCAGTATTTCATCGGTCTCGCCAGAGTTGGAGATCGCAATCACGACATCGTCTTTGGTAATCATGCCCAAATCACCGTGGCTCGCTTCGCCGGGATGCATGAAGAAAGCGGGCGTACCTGTTGACGCCAGCGTGGACGCAATTTTTCCACCGATATGGCCGCTTTTGCCCATGCCCGTGACCACCACGCGACCCTTTTTCTCCGAAGCCTCGAACAGGAGTTTATGTGCGGCGATAAACGCGTCACCCAGCCGCAGCGCCAGTGCGCGAACGGCGTCGGCTTCGATATCGAGTGTTTCCCGCGCGAGTTTGAGCGTGCGTTCTGTATCGGCAATAGAACGGGGATGTAATAAACTTTCCATGAGACTATTGTACCGTTACTCATTCGGCAGCACGTTGGACGAGCCCTCGCTTCCTCGTTCCTTCCTCCACGAGGGGCGAGCGAGAAAGTGGCCCCGCTCCTCTTGCGGAGGAGGGCTAGGGAGGGGGGAATCGCGGCGTAATCACCCCATTCAATTTCCCGACAAATCGCAACCCCTGAAATGTAGCCACCAAATCTTGACCTAGTGAATACCCATTCCACCCTTCCTATCGTGTTGATCCTGTTGGCTACTGCCGTCGTGACGGTGGTGGTGTTCCGGCGCGTTAATATGCCGGCAATACTTGGATATCTGGTCGTCGGGGCATTGATCGGACCACACGCGCTGGGCTTTGTGCCCGACACTCCACAAACGCGTTACCTGGCCGAATTCGGCGTCGTCTTTCTAATGTTCTCCATCGGCCTGGAGTTTTCGCTGCCTCAATTGGTGGCCATGCGACGAATCGTTGTCGGCTTTGGCGGCTTGCAAGTCGGCATTTCCATCGCCCTAGTTATCTTGATCGCCATGTTTGCCGGTCAAAGCTGGCAGGTGGGCCTGATTCTTGGGGGTATTCTGGCCATGTCGTCGACGGCCATCAGCGTAAAGGTACTGTCGGATCAATCGCAATTGCATTCGCCGCACGGCAAGCAGATTGTCGGCGTGCTTCTGTTCCAGGATCTGGCAGTCGTACCATTGCTGGTGCTGGTACCGGCATTAGCGCTCTCTGGCGGCGCGCTGGCGGCGGAGGTCGGCTGGGCACTGGCCAAGGCTATTGTCGTGCTGTTTTTGATTCTCACGGTCGGTCAGCGCGCGACCCGCGCATTGTTCGGCTTGGTCGCACGCCAGAAATCTTCAGAGCTATTTGTTCTCACCGTTTTGCTCGTCACGCTGGGTCTCGCGTGGATTACCGAAATTGCCGGTCTCTCGCTGGCATTGGGCGCTTTTCTTGCTGGCATGCTGATCTCAGAAACTGAGTATCGCTATCAGGTGGAAGACGACATAAAGCCTTTCCGCGATGTGTTGCTCGGACTGTTCTTCGTCACTATTGGTATGTTGCTAAATTTGCAGGCAGTGCTCGATCGCTGGCTGTACGTTTTACTTGTGCTCATCGCGCTGCTAACGTTGAAATTCCTGCTCGTTGTCGCGTTGGCGCTGTTTTTCAAAAACGAAAAGGGTGTCGCGCTCCGCTGCGGACTGGCGCTTGCACCGGCAGGTGAATTTGGTTTCGTGCTGCTATCTCTCGCCGGACAAATCAATGCCGTACCAGCTGCGACGCTTCAGGTTGTACTGGGCGCGATGCTGATCTCTATGCTGCTTTCGCCGTTTATCCTGGCCAAGAGCGAGAAGATCGTGATGTATCTGGTGGCAGGCGAATGGGAAATGCGTGCGGTGCAGCTGCAACAATTGGCTATCGAGGCCATGGCCAAACGCGGCCACGTCATCATTTGCGGCTATGGGCGATCGGGCCAAAGCCTGGCGCGCTTTCTGGAGCACGAGAATATTCCGCTGATTGCGCTCGATACCGATCCGACGCGCGTCAAGCAGGCGGCTGCCGGTGGCGATTCGGTCATGTTCGGTGACGGCACCAAAAGAGAGGTGCTGATTGCAGCGGGTCTTTCGCGCGCAGCCGCGGTGGTGGTGAGTTTTGCCGATACGCACGCTGCGATGAAAATCCTTTCGCAGATTCGTGCGCTGCGCCCGGAAGTACCGGTAATCGTGCGCACCTTCGACGATACCGATGTCGAAAAACTCAAAAGTGCGGGTGCGGCGGAAATTGTCGCTGAAGTCGTTGAAGGCTCGCTTATGCTGGCCACGCAAACGATGCTGCTGCTCGGTCTGCCGCTCAATAAAGTACTCGCCCGATTGCGCCAGGTGCGCGGCGAGCGCTACGAATTGATGCGAGGCTTTTTCCCCGGAGTCACCGACACCGCCGATGCCGATTACGATGGGCAGCAATCGCGCATGCAATCGATCCTCATCGACGAAGGTGCAGACGCCGTCGGCAAAACGTTCCAGACACTACGGCTCGCAGATTTGGCCGTTCAACTGGTCGCGCTCAGGCGCAAAGGTGTGCGCCAGACGAAGCTGCAACCGGAAATGCAGTTGCAATCAGGCGACGTGCTGGTGCTGGCGGGTACGCCGGAGGCGTTGGCGAGGGCGGAGATGCGGTTGTTGCAAGGATAGAAAGTGGACGCGGCGCACAGGTGAAGCCTCCACGCTTAAAACACCAGGAAACGCCTCGCCATTCCGGTGGAGCCCTTACGAGTTTGTTATTGAAACAATTTATAAACGCGATGGACTTGGGACGAAACAATGCGGGCATCGTACCTAGTTGAGCATGGGGTGGCGCATGGCGCTCATCTACTGTCGTCACTAAAAAAATCGGCGGACCTAAGTCCGCCGATTTGTTTTTGCTTGCGCTGGATGCTGCCTTACGCTTTTGCATCCATTACACCACGCACTTCACCGCTTTATCCGACCTTTCAGAATCTGTCTTTACGCACGGCTCAGCTTGCGTGAAGCCGTCACGTTCATGGTGTCGAGAACGGCGTCAGGTGAGCGTGACGCAGTGACGACGATGGTGTCGAGCTTCTGTACGTTGACGGTTTCATTTGCGACTGCAGCGTTGTTACCGAACAATCCGCTTGCCAGTATGAGGAAGCCTGCGGCGATAACGGTGGAGATGGCTACGTTGTCTTTATTGTTGCTGGTAAATGCGGTTTTCATGTGTGGCTCCTTGGGGTCGGTGGTGGGTGGCGCGTTGTTGATGACCGAACTTTACGGAGGTGTGCACGAGGTCTCAAACGGATTGCGACAAGATGCGAAAAATGACGGGTAAACCGTCATTTTTACCGATGATTTGATTTGCTCTTCGCGGGGCAGTGACGTGCGGCGCCTGAAAACACGCGGCGCTCCACTTCAGGCCGGGGGATTCTGCGCAATGTCTACCAGGCACTCGCGCCCTTTTTGCGTAATCTCAAAATGCCCCGGCGCGGCAGTCGCGACAATGTGCCCCTTACGGCCCAGAAACGTCGCCACCGCAACATCGAGCTTGGTGTCCGCGTCTGTTTCCAGCGCACGCAGGCCCGTGATGCAGTCTTTAATAAAAAGCGCCTCGGAGCCTTTCTCGGTCAATACATAGCTGCCATCTTTTCGGGCGCTGAGAAACTTGATGCCCACCAGGTGCTTGGCATTTCTTGCGATGCAGGCGCTGGGCTTGGCAGCTTTCGGCATTTTGCTGACTTGTTCGAGCGCGTCATATTCATCTCTGCTCAAGCGTTGGCTCATGGTGCGTTCCTATGAAAGTGCTTCGATACTGCGGTTGGCCCTCATGGTACGGGCCACGATGCCTGGCCGCAAGCGGCAGACAAAATGCGAATGGCGGACCGAGGTCCGCCATTCGCATTTTCATGATTGAAACTCCAGTACTGGCGCGGCTCGCGGCGGGATTT
>ENA-OFCE01000977-OFCE01000977.1-metagenomes-genome-assembly--contig:-NODE-977-length-16065-cov-3.017926_pt1 | contig 16065 bp, 15 predicted proteins | sample MGYA00153388_OFCE01 | MGnify analysis MGYA00153388
ACCGCAGCCAGAAGTTCGCGTTCTATCGCCGCATTCCAGCGCTGCAGGAATACATCCTCGTCGACCCCGACACGCGCCGCGTCGAGGGCTTTCGCAAAGGCGCCGACGGCCTGTGGGTGCTGCACGACATGAGCGATGGCGACACGCTGCACGCGGCGAGCATCGATGCGCGCGTGCCGCTGGCCGAAGTGTTCGACGGCATCGATCCGACGGGTTGAACCGGCCACGCCCGGCCACGCCCGGCCATGGATGTTCAAGCCGCCACCAAGCCCCGGCGCCGGCAATCGCTCAGGATCGATTGCTCGAAAGCCACGAGCGTCTGAACCATGGGGTGTCCCGTGGCCACGCTGGCGCAGCGTGCCGAGGCGATCGCCGCGGCCAAGCAGGTCGGCCTGCAGGTGCTGACGGTGCCGAGCCAGGAGGAGTTGCAGGCGCAGGCTTGAGCGCCGTCCGGCCGTGCACTGCGCTTACGATGCCGAACATTGCCGGAGTTGCAACATGACCGCACTGTCCAAACCCACGCTCACGTTGACCGAGTTCCTGGCCTGGGAAAACGAGCAGCCCGAGCGACACGAGTTCCATCGCGGCGAGGTGTACGCGATGGTCGGCGCCAGGCGGTCTCATGGCCGTGTGGTGGCCAATTTGCTCAGTGCCTTCCATCTGCAACTCAAGGGCTCGGCATGTCAGGCCTTCGTCGAAAGCATGAAGATCCAGGTGGCCGACGACACCATCCTTTACCCTGACGTTTTCGTCACCTGCGACAAGGCCGATCTGGCCACCGACATGCTGTTCCGCGCGCCGACCTTGGTGATCGAAGTGTTGTCGCCCAGCATGCAGGCCTATGACCGCAGCCAGAAGTTCGCGTTCTATCGCCGCATTCCAGCGCTGCAGGAATACATTCTGGTCGACCCCGACACGCGCCGCGTCGAAGCCTTTCGCAAAGGCGCCGATGGGCTGTGGGTGCTGCACGACATGAGCGACGGCGACACCCTGCACGCGGCCAGCATCGAAGCGCGGGTGCCGCTGGCCGAGGTGTTCGACGGCATCGATCCGACGGGTTGAATCGGCCGCGACCGGCGAGGGGCGAGGGGCGAGGGGCGTCAGCCTGCCAGCAATCCCCGCCGCCGGCAATCGGCCAGGATCGCCTGGACGAAAGCCACCAGCGTCGTCACCATGGCGTGCCCGCTGTTGAGGGCATCCGCCAATTCGGCCGCGTCGCGAACGTACTCGTGAACCATTCGATTGCGCAACTTGCGCGACGCCGGCCAGTCGTCTGCCGAGTCGAGCAGCCCGAGCTTCTCGGCGCGATCGAGGTTGTCGATCGCTGCGCCAACCGGTTTGGCCAGGCAGCGCAGGAACTCCGGCAGCAGCTTGTCGGCCACGGTGTCCTGAAGCCTTCCGAAGCGCGCCACGAAGGCGTCGGTGCGCTCGGCCTGGTCGATGTCGACACGCAAGGCGGTGGCGCGCTCGACATCGAACGGCACTGTGAAAAGGCGACTGTCGGTTTCGAGCAAATGCCGCGCTTCGAGTTCGACGGTCTCGAGCAGAAAAACAAGGCGTGCGGATCGATCACAACGCCTCTCCGTGGGCCAGCGCGGCTGCATGCACCGGTTGCACCGCCGTGGTCGGGTCGAGCAGCAGCACATCCACCCGCCGGCCACCCATCAGCCGTTCGGCATGGACTGCCAAGCGTGCCGCGAACCAAGCCTTCTCGGGCACGGGCCGGAGGCCCATCACCAGCAGCACCGCCGCGCTGACCATCATCGGTCCGCGAGCCGAACAGCAGCACCCGGCAATCGTCGCCCTGCTGCGCGACGAAATAGGCCTTCAATGACCGGCATTGACCGGCAGACAGGCGCATGAAAAATCCATGGGCCGTCAACCCGCAAACCGAGCAGCGATCGATCCCGCGCCTGAAGCTTCGCTGGCGCTCGCGGTTCACGTTTTGGGCGGGATGGAATTCGGGCGCCAGGTTGCATCTACAGATGCATGGCGATGGCGGCGCTTCGATCTGATGCGCTGCAGAAGCGGTTCAAGCATGCCGCCGTGCTGCGCCGAGTCGAAGTGCCATCCGCGCATGTTCTTGAGGCGAGCTTGTGGGCCGGGCCGGGTTGCGAAGGAACACCAGCGCACTGCACCACGCGCCTAAAATCTTGGCAACCCGTCACCGCATCACCTCATCACTGAGCCAGCCCCGAGCAAATTTTGCGATCTATTCTCGACATCGATCACGACATGCTGCCAGCCGGCGACGAAATCGCGCACCGCGAGAACAGCGCGTCAGGAACGGACGTGTCTTGCCTGCCGCGTCATTCGTTGACCGGCGCGGGTGCGGGTGCGGGCGGGTCGGGTGAGGGCGATGCAGTGCGGCTTGCCCGCGAGCGGCGGTCGATGGCCGCTGGCTTCGTGCCGTTCGCGGCGACGCGGGGTCTGGGCGTGACCCAAGAGCAGGTCGACCGCCTGTGCGACGCCGAGAGCCTGTGAGGCCGCCGGGCCGACCGAGGCGTACAAAGCCGTGCGCAGCGCGACGGGTGATCCATGATTCCGTCGCACTGCCCCACGCCAAGCGCCGCCACGATTTGGCTGGCCCGACCGCCACGATTCTGCACGTACCGGCCTGAACCCGCATGTCCAACGATCCGCCCTCGCTCGCGTTTCTGCCCTTCGCCCTGCCCGACATCGGCGAGGAAGAAATCGCCGAAGTGGTCGACACGCTGCGCTCGGGTTGGGTCACGACCGGGCCGAAGACCAAGCGTTTCGAGGACGACTTCACCGCCTTCCTCGGCGACCCGTCGCTCACTTCGTTGGCAGTCAATTCGGCCACGGCGGGCCTGCATCTGGCGCTCGAAGCGCTGGGCATCGGCCCGGGAGACGAAGTCATCACGACCACGCACACCTTCACCGCCACCGCCGAGGTGGTGCGCTACCTGGGCGCCGACGTGGTGCTGGTCGACATCGATCCGGCCACCTTGTGCATCGACCCGAGCTTGGTCGAGGCCGCCATCACGCCCGCTACCCGCGCGATCATGCCGGTGCATTACGCCGGCCTGTCCGTCGACATGCAGGCGATCCTGGACATCGCGCGCCGGCACGGACTGAAGGTGGTGGAGGACGCGGCGCATGCGCTGCCGACCACCTTCGGCGGCCGGCTGATCGGCACGCTCGACTCCGACGTCACCGTGTTCAGCTTCTACGCCAACAAGAACATCACCACCGGCGAAGGCGGCATGGTGGTGACGCGCCATGCCGAGCTGGCCCGGCGCATCAAGGTGATGCGGCTGCACGGCATCAGCCGCGACGCGTTCGACCGCTTCACGGCCACCGTGCCGAGCTGGTATTACGAGATCGTGGCGCCTGGCTTCAAGTACAACTTGACCGACATCGCCTCGGCGCTCGGCCTGCAGCAACTCAAGAAGGCGCATGCCTTCCAGCAACGCCGCGCGCACATCGCAGCGCTGTACAACGCCGCGTTGGCCGACTTGCCGGTGATCCTGCCGCCGCAGGCCGCGCCCGGCGACCTGCATTCGTGGCACCTGTACCCGCTGCGCTTGACGCCCGACGCGCCGCTCGGCCGTGATGCCTTGATCGAGCAACTGTTCACGCGCCGCATCGGCTGCAGCGTGCACTACATCCCGCTCCACCTGCAACCGTATTGGCGCGACCGCTACGCCCTGAGCGCGGCGCAGTTTCCGCAGAGCCAGCGTGCCTACGAGGCAATGCTGAGCCTGCCGATCTACACGCGCATGACGGACGGCGATGTGCAGCGTGTCTGCGATGCCGTGAGGCTGGTCCTTCAGTAACGCGACGCTGAGGAACGCGCTCGCTCGACCATGGCCAAACGCTCGATGGACCTGCTGCTCTCGCTGCTCGGACTGCTCGTGCTGGCGCCTTTGCTGCTGCTCATCGCGTGCTGGATCAAGCTGGATTCGCGCGGTCCCGTGTTCTTCCGGCAAGAACGTGTGGGCCGATTCGGTGTGCCGTTTCGCATCCACAAGTTCCGCACCATGAAGGACGGTGCGAGCATTGATGGCCCGTCGATCACGGTGGGCGCCGATGCCCGCATCACACGCGCCGGCCGCTGGTTGCGCCAGAGCAAGCTCGACGAGTTGCCGCAACTCATCGACGTGGTGCAAGGCCGCATGAGCATGGTCGGGCCGCGGCCCGAAGTGCCGCGCTATGTGGCGTTGTACCCGGCCGAACTGCGGGCCAAGGTGCTCAGCGTGCGCCCCGGCATCACCGATCCGGCGTCGATTGCCTACCGAGACGAAAGCCGCCTGCTCGCTGCGGCCGCCGACCCCGAGCGCGAATACCTGCACGTCGTGATGCCGGCCAAGCTCGAGCATGCCGCCCGGTACATCGACCAACGTTCGCTGCGGGGCGACCTGCGCCTGATCGGTGCCACCTTGCGCGCGCTGTGGCTGCGTTGAACGACGCTTCGCAGCCATGAGCGCGGCCGCCAGCCTCTGGCACCGGCTGGACGCCTCTTTGGCGCGATTGCGCCCGCACCGCCAGCCGCTGTCGCTGGCGGTCGATGCGCTGGTCATCGCGGCCTGCTGGAACGTGACTTACCTGTTTCGCCTGGGCTTCGAGCGCTGGCTCAGTGCGCGGCCGGGCTATGACCTGGCAGTGATGTTCGCCGTGGTGGCGGTCTATCTGGCGGTGTTTGCACTGCTCGGCATACCGCGCGGCATGTGGCGGTTTTCGGGCTTCGGCGAGGTCAAGCGCCTGACCATGGCGTGCGCAGTGGCCGGCTCGCTGTGCGCCGCCGGCGTGCTGATGGCCCGGCTGACGGGGGTGCCGCGCGCCGTGCTGGCGCTGCATCCCGTGGTGGCGTTGATGGGCCTGTGCATGGTGCGCATCGCTTACCGCGTGCTCTATGAACATGCGCGCTCGCGCATCGCGGGTGGCGAAGCCGCGCCACGTCGCGTGATCGTGCTGGGCGCCGGTGAGGCGGCCCGGCTGCTGCTGTCAACCATTCACCAGCAGGGATGGGTGGTGCAGGGTCTGCTGGACGACGACCCGGCCAAGCACGGCGCCCGAATCGGCAACGTGCCGGTGCTGGGCACGCTGGCCGACCTGGCGCTGCCGCATGTGCGCGCCGGCGCGACCCACGTGATCGTGGCGCTGCCGGGTGCGACGGTGGCGCAGCGACGCCTCGCCATCGCCCAGGCCGCGGCCACCGGCCTGCCGGTGCTCACCGTGCCGTCGGCCAGCGAACTGCAGGACGGCAGCGCCAGCATCGAGCGCGTGCGCAGCATCGAGCCGGAAGACCTGCTGGGCCGAGAGAGCGTGCGTCTGGACGAAGGCGGCATCGCCGAATTGGTGTCCGGCAAGACCGTGCTCGTTACCGGCGCGGGTGGCTCGATCGGTTCCGAGCTGTGCCGGCAGCTGGCGCGTTACGGCCCGGTGCGACTGGTGCTTTACGAGCTGAGCGAGTTTGCGCTCTACCAGATCGAGCAGCAGCTGGGCGAGCTGCATCCCCGCCTGCCGTTGGTGCGGCTGATGGGCGACGTCAAGAACCTGGCGCATCTGCGCGCCACGTTCAACGCGCACCGGCCGCAACTGGTGTTCCACGCCGCTGCGTTCAAACACGTGCCGCTGATGGAAGATCAAAACGCCTGGGCCGCGCTGCAAAACAACACTCTGGGCACTTGGCATGCGGCAACCGCTGCTGCCGAGGCCCGTGTCGAACGTTTCGTGTTGATCTCGACCGACAAGGCCGTCAACCCGACCAACATCATGGGCGCCAGCAAGCGCGCTGCCGAGATGGTGCTGTCACACATGGCCACTCAAGGCCACGCCACCGTGTTTTGCGCCGTGCGGTTCGGCAACGTGCTGGGCTCCAGCGGCAGCGTGATCCCGAAGTTCAAGGAACAAATCGCCCGTGGTGGCCCGGTGACCGTGACGCATCCCGACATGACCCGCTATTTCATGACGATTCCGGAAGCCGCCCGACTGGTGTTGCAGGCGGCCGTGATGGCCGAAACCGGGCAGGTCTACGTGCTCGACATGGGCGAGCCGGTCAAGATCCTGGAGCTGGCGCGCGACCTGATCCGCCTGTCGGGCCACCAGCAGGGCGAGATCGGCATCGAGTACACCGGCTTGCGGCCGGGTGAAAAGCTCTTCGAGGAATTGCTGGCCGACGAAGACCAGACCTTGCCGTCGCGCCACCACCGCCTGCGCATCGCGCGGCTGAAGCCCCACGCCAACGCTGAGTGGTCAGTGCGCCTGGCAGCGTGGCTGGCCGATTCGAATGGCGCACCGTCATCCCTGGCGCTGCGCGGCACGCTGCAGGCGCTGGTGCCGGAATATCAACCGCAGGGCAGGCAAAGCGGTGCGCAAGAGTGAGGACCGGGTTTTACGACAACCCCGAGCAGGCTCCGACCCGTCTGCACGGGCGCGTGGCTAGCGGCGATCCACCACCAGCCACGTCGGTGTCTTGAATCGAACGATCGAGCGGTACAAAGCGGTGTAGGAGACGACGAACAGCGCGGTGAAGCCGGCCATGGCGATCGTGCTTTCCCACCAAAGCACACTCGGCACGACGCACGCTAGGCACAAGATCCACAGGTAGGGCGAGGTCATCGAGTTGCGCGACGTCTGCCGGCTCTCGTCGGAATGGCCGGCACTCCACCGGATCACCCTGCGGTGGATGAGCGAATGCAGGTGGATGCCGTCGGGCGCTCCTGCTGCGGCGCCCCGGATCTTGCGTCGCAGCATCGTGAACAGCGTTTCGCAAAGCGGGTAGGCACACATCAAGACCGGAAAGAGCGGCGAAACGCTCTGGTTCCTGTTGACGAGCAGAATGCCGAGCTCGGCCACCATGAAGCCGAGCAGATAAGCGCCTCCATCGCCCAAAAATATCAATCCAGAAGGAAAATTCCAGAGGAAGAAGCCAATGACTGCGCCCGCCGATATCAAAGCGAGGTTGAAGACGAAGTCATCACGGACCTGAAACGCCACGTAGGCAATGGCCACAAACATTATCAATGCGCACATCGAAGCCAGCCCGTTGAAGCCGTCGATGATGTTGAAGGCATTGGCCACGCCGGTGACCAAAACGACCGTGAGCAACACGGCGACGGGCGTGTACAGAAGAATTTGGTCCAAGCCTGGCACGTCGCTGCGCTTGATCGCGGCGTCCAGCAGCCAGACGGCCAGCGCGGCAGATACGGCGGTGAAGAACATCCTTCGCCGCGGCGATACGCGTTTGGTCAGGTCCTCCGACAGCCCTGCGACAAAAGTCGGCAACGTAGAAGCCAGCAGCAACCAGGACAACGCGGCAATCTCGGGCCGGCGCAGTTGAATGAGGATCGCCCCGGCGAATATCCCCGCCATCACGGCGATGCCACCGATCCGGGGCACCGGCCGGGCGTGAAACTTCTGCGGGCCAGACAAATCGTGATCGGCCGACAGGCCAGCATGCGCGTTCGCCGAGCGAACGATCAGCAAGGTGACGACCAGCGAAACTCCGAACGAAAGCAGCAGTACAAGCATGGACGTGTGATGAATAGCAGCGGATTATGGTCCGCTCGCCCTAGGTGGCATTGACCCACGGCGGTTGAGATTGAGACATGTCGGGCAGCAGGCATCGGATCCTTGTTGCTCGTTACCGGAGCGTCGGGCAGGCATCAGCCCGGTGCAGTTGACGCAATTTCCGCAGCAAATTCGGCCGACGCTCGCCGGGCCGGTTACTGATTCGATCGGCTGGACCGGTCGATCGGCCCGCTTAGAATCTTGTGAGCGACGTCGAGCGCCACGCCCGCCATGCGCATGTTTCGTGCGGCGACGCCATCCATCTGCCCATCTAGGCCCGCTAAAACGGGCCATCGAGCATGACATCGAAATTTCCTACGATGAAGGTGTTCAAGCGCGGTAATTGTGTGCTCAGCGCGGTGCTGGTCTTGTTCGGTTCGGGCGCCACGTTGGCGCAAACCGGCCTGCCCCCGGATCGGTCGCAGGAGTCCGGATACAACTCGAACGCGAGCCAATCGCTTAGGCAGCCCAGCCAGGCCGATACAGAGGTGCGTTTCGACGGACGCCAGCTTTCAGAGCCTTCCTCGGCAATGATGGGCCCGCCAGAGGCCGCGAAGCTGAGTGAATTCGAGTTGTACGTGCGTGGGCTGCCCGGCGCTGGCGACATCCGTCGATTTGGTTCCGACCTGGCCACTGGCATGACTGGCGCGGTGTCGCGGTCGACTGCGCCTGTCAGGACCATCACCGGCGCGTCAGGCGGTGCAGAAGCCGCTGGCCAGCTTGGTAGCAACGTCCCGGCCGCCAGGATCATCTCGAGCGGCAACAGCGGGTCGGGAGCCTGGAACGACTCGGCCGACTACAACCCGGTCGTGCCGCCAGACTACTTGTTGCGCGCCGGCGACGAATTGGTGGTCACGCTGTGGGGATCGGTCGATGCCGACCTGCGTTTGACCATCGACCGCTCGGGCCGCATCACGATCCCGCGGGTCGGCCCGATCTTCGTCTCAGGTGTTCGCTATGCCGATCTGCCCGACGTCATCAGTCGCCGGGTGGCCCAGGTTTACAAGAACTTTCAGGTCAGCGTCTCACTGGGCCAGCTGAAAGGCGTTCGCGTGTTCGTGACCGGTTTTGTCGACCGACCCGGTGCCGTGGTGGTCAACAGCTTGTCGACCGTGGTGCAGGCGCTGCTGCGTGCCGGCGGGCCGTCATCGACCGGCAGCCTGCGCGACATCCAGCTGCGTCGGGGCGGTGCTCCCGCCATCCCGCTGGATCTGTACGAACTGTTGGTTAACGGCAACCGCTCGGCCGACCAACTGGTGCAGGCCGACGACGTGATTCATGTCGGGCCAGTCGGCCGCCAGGCGGCCATCATCGGCAGCGTCAACCGGCCGGCCATTTTCGAGGTGAAGAAAAGTGAGACCGTCGACGATCTGCTGCGCTTAGCGGGTGGCTTCAGCGCCGTGGCCGACACCACGCGGTTGGCCATCGAGCGGCTGGACGAGCGCGCCACTGTGCGCGTGACACAGATCAATCAGCCCGAGGCGGGTCGGTTGGTCCTGGCCAGTGGTGATGTGTTGCGAGCGTTCAATGCAGTCGTGTCGATGCAGCCTTTGCTGCGCCAGAACACGCGTGTGCGGGTTGAGGGAGAGGTGGCGCGGCCGGGCGAATACGTGTTGCCGCCAGCCAGTTCCGTGGCAGACGCAGTGCGCGCCGCAGGCGGCACCACGGCCGGGGCCTATTTCTACGGTGCGGAACTGATGCGTGAAAGCGTGCGCGAGACGCAGCAGCGCAATTACGAGCGCGCATTGCGGGACTTCGAACTCCAGCTCGTGCGCAACACCAGCACGCGAAGGACCGACACGGCGGAAGAGGCGGCAGCCGCAGCGGCGGGCACGGCCACGAGCACCCGCTTCATCGAGCAGCTGAAGCGTCTTCAGCCCACCGGCCGCATCGTGCTGCCGCTGACGCCGCAATCGACCGCGCTTCCCAACTTGGTATTAGAAAGCGGTGACCGAATCTACATTCCGCCTCAGCCCTCCACGGTGGGAGTCTTTGGCAGCGTGTTCAGCGCCGGAAGCTACCTGCACGCCCGCAACCGAACGGTGGGCGACTTTGTCCGCCAAGCCGGTGGCCCGACCCGCGGTGCCGATGAACAAAGTACATTCGTCGTCCGCGCCAACGGATCGGTCAGGAGCAGCCTGCAGGAAAGCGGCTACTTCTCGCGCGGCAACCAGCTGACAGGCGCCGAAGCCGATCCGGGTGACACGATCTTCGTGCCTGAGGAATTGAACAAGACGACGTTCCTGCAAGGGGCCAAGGACTGGACGCTGCTGCTTTACCAGTTGGGGATCGGGCTGGCCGGCATTCGGTCGGCGCTGAATTAAGTCTGTCGTAGCCAATTGATGAGCACAAGCGATCGCGAGGTGAGTGCCGCGGACCCCGTCAATGCGTCCGACTTGGACGATCGGGATGAAGACGTCAGCCTGCTCGACATCGCAGTCGTGCTGGCAGAGCATCTGCGGCTTCTCATGATCGGACCGCTTGTGGTCGGGCTGTTCGCGCTGGGCATCACCTACCTGATCACCCCCACGTTCACGGCCAAGACCACATTCCTGCCGCCGCAGCAGCAGCAGAGCTCTGCGGCCTCTGCATTGGCGTCGCTGGGTGCCTTGGCCGGGCTGGCTGGCAATGTGGGCGGCATCAAGAGCCCCGCGGACCAGTACGTGGCGCTCATGCAGAGCACCACGGTGCAGGACCGGCTGGTCGACCAGTACAAACTGATGCAGGTTTACGACGTCAAGTACCGGTTCGAAGCGCGCCAAGCGCTGCAGCAGAACGCACGCGTGACCTTGGGAAAGAAAGACGGGTTGATCACCGTCGAAGTCGACGACGAAGATCCACAGCGCGCAGCCGACCTGGCCAACAGCCACGTGGACGAACTGCGGCGCATGACCAATGTTTTGGCCGTGACCGAGGCGCAGCAGCGTCGAGTGTTCTTCGAGCAACAGCTTGAGCGCAGCAAGGAGCGCATGACCAAGGCTCAACAATCGCTGCAGGCCAGCGGATTCAACCAGGGTGCGTTGAGGGCGGAACCGAAGGCGGCGGCGGACAGCTATGCGCGTCTTAAGGCCGAGGTCACGGCAGCGGAAGTGCGGCTGCAGACCATGCGCAGTTACTTGAACGAAAACGCGCCCGAGTTCCGGCAACAGCAAGCTGCGCTGGCCGCCCTTCGCGCGCAGTTGAATCGCGCCGAGCAAGCGGACGACCCGAAGTCCGGTCCGGACTACATCAGCAAGTACCGGGATTTCAAGTACGAGGAAACATTGTTCGAGCTGTTTGCCCGGCAGTACGAAATGGCGCGGATCGACGAGAGCCGAGAAGGGGCACTAATTCAAGTGGTGGATGCCGCGCACAAGCCAGAATGGAAGAGTAAACCGATGCGAGCCATGATCGGCATCGGCACGTTTGGCGTGGCTTTTATTGTGCTGACGGTCTTCATCCTGGGTAGACATACATGGCGCCAGACCACGTTGCATTCGGCTCGACGGTCCAAATTGACTCAGTCTGCGCCGCTTTAGCTTCACGCCCTTTTACAACCGAGATGTTCAGATCATTGAGTGACCGGATGACAAAATGCTTGGGTGGAATGAATTGCACGGGCGAGCCTGTGTCTGCCGGCGCGACGACTTAATGAGTAGGGAAATCGAGCGCAGCACAACATCGCTTCGCGCGCTGATCTGCGGCGCATGCGGGCAGGATGGCGCTTACCTAGCGAGTTATCTGATCGACAAGGGATATGAGGTTATCGGCACTTCGCGTGACGCCGCCACCGCCAGCCGCGGTGGTCTGCGGCGGTTGGGAATTGACAAGCAAGTCAGAGTCGTCTCAATGGCGCCTAACGATTTCCGAAGCGTGCTGCAGACCGTTTCGCGCGTCGGGCCCGACGAGATCTACAACCTCGCCGGGCAAACTTCGGTAGGGCTTTCGTTTGACCAGCCAGTGGAGACCATTGAGAGCATCGTGGTTGGTGTACTCAATCTCCTTGAGGCAATACGATTTGTTAACCGGCCCATTGCTTTCTACAACGCAGGCTCGAGCGAATGTTTCGGTGACACCGGCGATTGTCGCGCCACTGAAGGGACCCCCTTCCGCCCGCGGAGCCCCTATGCGGTAGCCAAGGCGTGTGCGCACAATCTGGTGGTTAGCTACCGGGATGCTTACAGTATGCGAGCCTGCACCGGCATTCTTTTCAATCATGAGTCACCATTAAGGCCAGAACGCTTTGTGACGCAGAAAGTGGTGCGTGCAGCTTGCCGAATTGCTGCCGGCAGCAACGAGACGCTAACTCTCGGGAACCTAGATATCCATCGCGACTGGGGTTGGGCCCCAGAGTATGTGGAAGTGATGTGGCGCATGCTGCAGGAACGTGACCTTTCAGATTTTGTCATCGCCACAGGGCGCTCCGTATCGCTCCAGTATTTTGTTGAGCGTACCTTCGCGTGCATGAAGCTCGACTGGCGCGAACACGTCGACCACGACGAATCGCTGCTGCGCCCTTCAGATATCCGCTATGGCGCCGCGGATCCTTCATACGCAGCCAGCCGCCTAGGGTGGAAGGCGAAATACGACGTCGACAACGTCATCTCGGAAATGTGCCGTGCGGCCATCGGAACCGCAGGCAATTTTGAGACAGTCGACACTTAACGCAGCCGTCAGAAATTGCATGTTCAACGACAAATCCATCCTGATCACCGGCGGTACTGGCTCTTTCGGCAAGAAGTATGTGAGGACCATCCTAGCGCGCTACAAACCGCGGCGAATCATTGTCTTTTCGCGCGACGAACTCAAGCAGTTCGAGATGCAGCAGGAATTCAACAGCCCGGCAATGCGTTACTTCATCGGAGACGTGCGAGATTCCGTACGCCTTTTGCAGGCTACGCGCGATGTCGACTACGTCATACACGCCGCCGCGCTCAAGCAAGTGCCGGCCGCGGAGTACAACCCGATGGAGTGCATCAAGACCAATATTCACGGGGCCGAAAACGTGATCGCTGCGGCAATTGAATCTGGCGTCAAGAAAGTCATCGCGCTGTCGACCGACAAGGCGGCCAATCCGATAAATCTCTATGGAGCAACAAAACTGGCCTCGGACAAGCTTTTCGTCGCTGCTAACAATATGGTCGGCAAGAACGGCACGTCCTTCGCCGTCGTACGTTATGGCAACGTAGTAGGTTCCCGTGGTTCGGTGGTGCCCTTTTTTGAGAAGATGATTGCGGAGCGTGCAGCCGAGTTGCCCATAACCCATGCCGATATGACGCGCTTCTGGATCAGTCTCCAAGACGGCGTGAATTTCGTGCTGACCAACTTCAGCCGCATGTGGGGCGGCGAGATCTTCGTGCCCAAGATTCCATCGCTGCGTATCACCGACCTCGCCCATGCCATGGCGCCACAGCTGCCGATACGCATCGTCGGTATACGCCCGGGTGAGAAACTACACGAGACTATGTGCCCGGCTGACGACTCGCACCTGGCGCTGGAGTTCAACGACCACTATGTGCTCCGCCCAACGATCAAGTTCCATCAGTCCGACATCGACTACACCCTCAACAACGCGGGCGCACGCGGCACGCCGGTGACACAGGGCTTCGAATACAACTCCGGCAGCAATCCGCACTTCTTAAGCTCCGAAGAGATTGTCAAATTCAACCGAAAGGCTATGGAATGATTCCCTACGGCCGTCAAGACATCTCCGAACAGGACATCGCAGCTGTTGTCAGCGTCCTGCGCTCGGACTTCCTGACTCAGGGTCCGGTCGTGCCGGCGTTCGAGCGGGCGCTTGCCGAGCTGACCGGTGCGCGCCACGCAGTCGCCGTAAACAGCGCCACTTCGGCGCTTCACGTGGCCTGCCTGGCGATCGGGCTGGGTCCCGGCGACCTGCTGTGGACGGTACCCAACACCTTCCTCGCGTCGGCCAATTGCGCACGCTACTGCGGTGCCGATGTCGGCTTCGTCGACATCGACCCGGACACCTGGAACATGTGTGGCACGGCACTGGCGCATCGCTTGGCAGAGGCCGAACGCGCGGGTCGCCTACCCAAGATCGTGGTGCCGGTGGCCTTCGGCGGGCAGAGTTGCGACATGCGCGCAATCAAGGCCTTGGCCGTTCGTTATGGCTTTGCGGTCATCGAGGACGCTTCGCATGCCGTCGGGGCGACCTACGCCGGCCGGCCGGTGGGCTGCGGAGACTTCGCCGACATCACCATCTTCAGTTTCCACCCGGTGAAGATCGTCACCACGGCCGAGGGCGGCATGGCGATGACGCAGGACGACCGCTTGGCCACCCGCATGCAACTGTTCCGCAGCCACGGCATGACCCGCGACCCGGCCCTGATGGAAAACGAGAGCGAAGGCAGCTGGTACTACGAGCAGATCGAGCTCGGCTACAACTACCGCATGACCGAGTTGCAGGCGGCGCTAGGCTTGAATCAGCTCAAGCGCCTGAAGCAGTTCGTCGACCGCCGTCATCAGATCGCCGAGCGCTATGCATTGCAGCTGCAAGGCCTGCCGCTCGACACCCAGAAAAGCCTCGCGGATGCGCATTCGGCGCTGCATCTCTATCCCGTACGCCTGCACGACACGCAGCGCCGCCGCGCCGTTTTCGACGCGCTGCGTGGCGCCGGCATCGGCGTCAACGTTCACTACATTCCGGTGCACCTGCAGCCCTACTATCGGCGGCTCGGCTTTGCGAATGGTGACTTTCCCGAGGCCGAGGCGTACTACGCATGCGCGATCACCTTGCCGATGTACTCTGACCTCACGGAGGCGATGCAGGACCAGGTGGTCGGAGCTCTGAAGGCAGTCCTGCGATGAGACTGGCGGTGATTCCGGCGCGTGGCGGCAGCAAACGCATCCCGCGCAAGAACCTCAAGCCTTTCCACGGCAGGCCGATCATTGCCTATTCGATCGAGGCGGCGCTGCAAAGTGGCCTGTTCGACGTCGTGCTAGTCTCGACCGAGGACGAAGAGATCGCCGACTGCGCTCGGCGGTTGGGCGCCGAGACACCGTTCCGCCGACCGGTGCAACTGGCGGATGACCACACAGGCACGAATGCTGTAGTGCGGCATGCCGCCGATTGGATACAGGCCAACGGCGTACCCGTCGAGCAAATCTGCTGCTTGTATGCCACCGCGCCATTCGTCACCGCCGACGATCTGCGCGCCGCCCAGGCACTGCTTGGCCCTAACGTCGACTTCGTCTTCGCGGCGACCCACTTCGACTTTCCAGTGCAGCGCGCGCTGCTGCGCCTGCCCGACGGTCGTGTCGCGCCGATGTTCCCGCACTGGATCCGCATGCGCTCTCAGGATCTCCAGGAGGCGCTACACGACGCCGGACAGTTCTACTGGGGTCGACCTGCCGCCTTTGCACAGTTCGAGGTGCCCTTCGAGGCCCGGGCGCTGGCCTATGAACTGCCTCGCGAACGCGTGCAGGACATCGACACCCCTGCCGACTGGACCCGCGCCGAGCAGCTCTTCGGCCAGTGGCGGCCACGCTGATGCGCGTTGCCTTCCGGGTCGATGCGGCGCCGCACATCGGCAGCGGGCATCTGATGCGCTGCCTCACGCTAGCCGACAGCCTCAGGTTACGCGGTTGTGACACTCACTTCCTCTGTCGGCCAGGCTCGGAAGCCGTGCGCTCGCTCGTCCAATCGGGCGGGCACCACTGGCATGACGTCATCCCCACTGGCGAATCCGTCACAGAAAGCGGTGCACCTCCCCATGCGGCTTGGCTGGGCAGCAGCCAATTGGCCGATTGCTGCGCGGCAAGCTCGACGCTCGATGCGCTGCACCCCGAATGGCTGGTGGTCGACCACTACGCGCTGGACCATCGCTGGGAACGGCAGGCCCGGCCGTTGGTCGGCCGGATCCTGGTGATCGACGACCTCGCCGACCGCAATCATGACTGTGACCTCCTGCTCGACCAGAACTTTCACATCGAGCCCGAACGCCGCTACGAGGGGCGTGTGTCGGGCACCTGCCGTCGCCTGCTCGGGCCGCGCCATGCGCCGCGCCGCCTCGTCGATGGTGCGGCCCATCACGAAGATTTCGCCCATCATCCGCATCGCCGTGCCCACCGCCTGACGCACAAACGGTTCGCCCGCGCGCGCGACCAGGCGGCGCAGCACGCCCGCCTCTTCGCGCTCGCTCGTCAGCGCGCGCCCGACCACCAGCCCCCAGGTGCCGATGTTGACGAGCCCCGACGCCGACTGCCCCAGATGCGCGCGCCAGTCGGCACCGCCCAGCTTGTCGGCGATCAGCGCGTCGGCGGTCGCGGGATCGGGCACGCGCAGGAACGCTTCAGCCAGCGAAAGCAGCGCCACGCCTTCGGACGTATTCAGCTGATACTCCTGAAGGAACTGATTGACCCAGCCGCTCGCCTGCGCGGTCCGCAAATCACTCAGCAACCCCGTTGCATGCGCGACAATCCGCATCCGCTCATCACTGCCGACTGCCGCGCGCTCGAGCAGCGGTTTCAGCACCTCGGGTTCGGGCGCACGGTGCAATCGAGCGAATTCTGACGTTGCGGCATACA
>ENA-OFCE01000980-OFCE01000980.1-metagenomes-genome-assembly--contig:-NODE-980-length-15994-cov-5.384905_pt1 | contig 15994 bp, 12 predicted proteins | sample MGYA00153388_OFCE01 | MGnify analysis MGYA00153388
CTTTGGCTTCACCCAGATACCAGTCAGGTGCGCCCTTCGGTTTTGCCAGCAGCGTACCGCCTGTGGCGGTGTGAAACAGCCACGCGCCCAGCGCATCAAAGCCGGGCAATGATTCGCCAGACAGCAGTTTTTCAATATTCAAAGGCTCGCCCAACGTGCAGTACGTAAACTCACCGCCCAGGCCGTCAGCCATTTCTGAAATGCGCTTTTCACCCTCAACGCGCAGCACGCCGTCTTTCAGGTTTACATTGATTTTGTCGAAGCGCTTTTTCTTCTTGGTCCTCTGGTCTGCTAGGTCACCTTCTACAAAACCTTCTTTGGCTTTGATGGCCTCAACTTTTTTAAGCCACTCATCAGCTTTTTGAAATTGCGTAAAAGTGATTTTTTCTTCCAGCAACGTCTCGCGCTGGTTGCCCGCCCACGCATAACCCTTGATGGCCCGCCGCACCCGCTCGGCAGTGAGCTTGTCGGCGTACGCTTCACCTTCAACCAGAATGAACTTGCGATGGCCGCCGTCTTTGGCGTTTGCTTTGAGGACAGCGTGGGCTGTGGTGCCTGAACCTGCGAAGCTATCAAGAACCAAGCTGTCCTCCTGCGAAGCAATCTCCAATATGCGACTGATAAGTCGAACCGGTTTTGGATAGTCAAAAAGATTTTTGGGCCCGAGAATTTCCAGGATTTCTTTCTTTGCTTCTTGGTTATGACCAACTTCGTCATTAGGCCACCAAGTCCAACTACTAACACCCTCTGTTTCATGCAGGTAGGTTTTGACACGAGGTCTAGCACTACCCGAAACGCCAAACCAAATTCGGTCGTCGTTTTTTAGCTTTAGAAATTCACCTTCCAACATTGACCAGCATCGCCCCGGTGGGGGGCTAACTTTTTCGCCGTTAGGCAAAGTTATTTCATATTGCTGATCCTTCCTTTTGGTCGGATCAGGATTCTGAGCGGTCATATCCGTCCGCATTGGAAAAATCGTCAACTTGCTCTTCTGTACGAGCCAGTTTTGAAAATGCAAGCTCATCTTTCCGCTTGGCATAAACACAGACATGGTCATGTGCTGGACCAAGTTTTTTCCTCGCTTCTGGGGAAGTACGTTTTTGCCATACAACTCCAGCAACAAAATTTTCAGCCCCAAAAATCTCGTCCAGCACCATTCGCGCCCGGTGCACCTCGTTGTCATCCAGCGTGATCCAGATCGAGCCTTTCTCGCTTAACAACTCGCGCAGCAGCACCAGCCGGGGCCACATCATGCACAGCCATTTGTCGTGGCGCAGCATGTCTTCGCCATCGACTGGGTTGGTCGTCAACCACTCTTTCATGATGGGGCTGTTGACGTTGTCGTTGTAGCACCAGCCTTCGTTGCCAGTGTTGTACGGCGGGTCAATAAACACCAAATCAACGCTACCGGCATAACGTGGCAGCAGGCTCTTGAGTGCATGCAAGTTGTCGCCATGAATCACCAGGTTGCTACCCAAATCTGCCGGGCCAACGCCTTTGGCTGCGTCCACCTCCAGCGGGCGGTACGGCACCGTCAGGTGGTGGTTGTAGACGTACTCTTTGCCTTTGAAGACGATTTCAGACATGTGTTTTCGGTGGTGTTGAGGAGGAGCTCTTTTGATTATCAGTGCATTTATTGGGTAAGCCACAGATCAATAAGTGCTATTTATTCAGGAGCTGGTTGCGCCCTTATTCATTGAGTAAGAGGCAAATCTAGCACCTAAAAATGACTAAGGAACTACTTTCCAAAATTTCGTGGCTACGCGCCGCATTTTTTGTGGCCCAAAAAGTCATTTTTGATGCTTTGTAGAGCACTTTCAGCTGCAAAATGCAGCTAAAGAGCGGTAAATACGTGCGCAAGCAGCTCCTTATTTAAGAGCAATCTTAGCTACTCGCCCTTGTTTCGCATCCAGTCTGCAGTTTGAAAAAACGAAGCATTCAGGCGCGTACGCAGCGCGTCATCCACTCCGGTTTCAAGCATCGCCTGGTTCATGCAGGCCAGCCATTGGTCGCGCTCTTTGAAGCCGATAGCACCGCCGCCGGTTTGCTGGGGCATGTGCCGCATTTTCAGCATCGGCTGGCCGACGCGTTCGGTGTAGTGCTGCGGGCCGCCCAGCCAGCCGCATAAAAACCAGAACAAGCGCTGGCGGGCGCTGTCAAGCGGCCCCGGGTGTGCGGCGCGCAGGGCGCTGTAGCCGGGCTCTAAGTCCATCAGGTCGTAAAAGCGGTCAACCAGCGCTTTGACTTGTGCTTCGCCACCGATCCATTCAAACGGCGTAGCGGACTTGGGTTTTGCCTGAATTTGCATAAAACAGCGCAAAAGCACCTAAATTTGAATAAAATGGCCTGTAGCCCAATAATTACGGGCGCAAGCAGCTATTAATTTACTAGCATTTCAAGTTAGGTTCAAGGTTTGACAACGGTAGTTGTTGGTGAAGCCACCAACTCAACCTGAAACCCTTTGGCACGCATCAGTGCGGGCAGGCCCTGCGCGCCCACCATGTGCAGCACACCCACGCCTGCGAACACGCGCTTGCCAGAGGCATGCAGTTGGCTGATTTTCTCGGCCATCAGCACATTGCGGTCGTCCAGCATGCGCTTCATAAAATCGCGATCCTCAGCGGTGTCCATGCAGTCGCACCACGCGGGGTAGTCTTCGAGCTTTTCTACGTCGGCTTCCGCCCACATTTTCATGCTGGCGGGCAATTGGCGCCGCGCCTTGCCAGACTCCAGCGCATTGAGCGCGCTGTCGACCAACCTGCCCTCTTCTTGCTCGTTGCGCCCAGCCAGCAAGTTGAGCTGGTCTTGTGCAGACTCCAGCGCCAGCACGGGTTTTTTAAGCGACTGGGCCAGCCCGGCCAGCATGGCGTCGATGCCAAAATCGATATAAAAGCCGCTGTGCCTGGCGTCTAGCGCAACCAGCGCCGCGGCTTGCATGGCTGGCCGCAACTTGCCCAGTGCGTCGGGTGGCAAGCAGGCCAACGCAACCTGGCGGGCTACACGCGTCGCGCGCGGCGCATCAAACACTCGGGCGATCACCGCCGGGTCAGCGGGTTGGGTAAGCGGTTTGAGCGATTGGGCGTCCAGCACATTGAGCTCTAGCGCCAACACATCGGCTTGTTGCATCGCTGCAACCACATTGCGCCCGGGAAACACCCAATCCGCGTTGGCCAAATGGGCCGTGCCGTACAGCCACGACGATTGCCCAGCCTTGGTGATGCGCCACAGTGGCCCGCGATTTTGCGCGTTGCGCACGCCTTGCTGAATGCGCTCAGGCGTCATGGCAACTGCAGGCTTCGGGCATGTGGGATTCCCTTTGGCGGCAACTGGGGGTTTGGATGCTGCGGGCTGCGCCACCGCTCCACCTGCAGTCAGCAGGCTAAAAGCCAACAGTACAAAGGCCTGCCTACCCAATCCAAACTGCGCTGGTCGCTTCACTGCCATCGCTATTGCGCCTTGCGCAGGGTCTCCACCACTGGCGTGTTCAGCACTGACCGCAAGCCCCACCAGCCAGCCGCCAACGCCAGCGCGGCACCTGCCAGGCTGCCGAACAGCGGTACCGTCCACGAGCCCGACCACGCAAAATCAAACACAAACTTGGCCAGGCCCCAGCCGACGGCCAGCGCAACAATTGACGCCAAAAACCCGGCCAGTAAACCGACACCCGCCAGCTCGGCCCGCTGCACTTGCCTGAGCAAACTGGCCCGCGCACCCACCGCGCGCATGATGGCGAATTCCTTGGCGCGCTCTTCGCGTGTGGCGGTAATCGCTGCAAACAGCACGACCAGGCCAGCTGCCAGCGTGAAGCCAAACAAAAATTCAACAGCGCGAATGACTTGATCAAGCACGCGCTGGACTTGTGCGATGGTAGATGTGGTGTCTACGTTCGTGATGTTCGGAAACGCTTTGACCAATGTGTTGTCGAAGCTTTGCGGTTTTGGTTGGCCTCCCACCTGCGCAGCAGCGTCGGGCGCCCGAAATGCGCTGATGAAAGACACCGGTACATCGGTGACAACAGCTACTGGGTACATCACAAAAAAGTTGACCCGCATCGAGCCCCAATCCACCTTGCGCAAGCTGGTGATTTTGGCGCTGCTGACTTGCCCGCCAATGTCAAAACTTAAGACATCGCCCAACTTCAAGCCGAGTGTTTTGGCAATGCCTTCTTCAACGCTGATCGCACCTTTCTCTTCTTCGGTCCACTTGCCCGCAATGGTTTGGTTGTGCGCAGGCTGCTTGGCAGCGTTAGACAAGTTGAACTCGCGGTCTACCAGTCGCTTGGCCCGGTCGTCTGTAAAGTCGTCTGGCGTGACCGGCTTGTTGTTAACCGCCACCAGGCGGCCACGAATCATTGGATACCAATCAAACTTTTTAACACCCCCATCAACTAGCGCTTTTTTAAACGCGTCGCCCTGCTCCGGCTGCACGTTGATCACAAAACGATTCGGCGCATCAGGCGGCGTGGCTTTGCGCCAGCTGTCAACGAGATCGGTTCTCAGGAGCACCAACAGCATCAGCGCCAGCAGGCCCACCGCCAACGCACTGGTTTGCACCACCGCGTACGCTGGCCGCGCCGACAACTGCCGCGTGGCCAGCACCAACCAACGCGGAGCGACCTCCTCATTCACACTGGCCCGTAAAAGTTTTACAGCGGCGTAGCTGGCTGCTGCAAACAGCAGCACCGCGCCTGCAAAGCCGCCGACTGCAATCAGCCCCAATTTCAAATCACTGCTGGCAGCCACCAGCAGTGCTGCAAAGCCCAGCATGCCCACGCCCAGCACGGCCAGCGATGCGGGCTTCAAATTACCGACATCACGGCGAATCACGCGCAGCGGCGGAACCGACGCCAGCTGCAACACGGGCGGCAATCCGAAGGCCAGCAAAAGCGTCAGACCCATGCCCATGCCAAACCCCACTGGCCAAAGCGTGGCAGCCGGCAGCGCGGTTTCCACCAGCCCGGCCAGCAGCAACACAAAGCCGTAATGCACCGCAAAGCCAATCGCCACGCCGAGGGCGCTGGCAAACAACCCGGCCAGCACAAACTCAAACGCATACGCTGCGGCGATGGTGCGCTGGGGTTGCCCCAATACGCGCAGCATGGCGCAGTCGTCTAAATGCTTCGCGGCAAAGGCACGCGCCACAATCGCCACGGCTACTGCGCTGAGCAGCGCAGCAAGCAACGCGACCAGGTTCAAAAATTTCTCGGCCCGGTCAAGCGTTTGCCGCATTTCAGGGCTGCCAGACTCCAGCGATTCAAGCCGCACGCCGCGAATGCCGGATTGTTCAAACGGCCTTTTTATTTCTTCAGCTGCCCACTTGGCGTATTCGGCCACCGCTGTGTCATCACCGGCCACTGCAAAGCGGTAGTTGGTGCGGCTGGCCGGCTGAATCAGGCCAGTGGCCGCCACGTCTTTTTGGTTGATCATGGCGCGCGGTGAAAAGCTGATGAAGCCCGCGCCCCGGTCAGGCTCTTGCGTGATGATGCGCGTGACATTAAAACTGGCGTCGCCCATCAGCAGCGTTTGGCCGATTTTTAACCCCAGGGAATCAAGCAGCGATGGGTCAACCCAGGTCGTGCCGGGCGCCGGCACGTCGCGGGTGTCCACGCCCTTGCCGTCAACGGCGTCGGAAATTTTTAAACTGCCGCGCAGTGGGTAGCCTTCAGGCACCGCTTTAAACGCCGCAAGCTTGCTGGCGCCGCCATCAGCATCCGTGGCCCGTGCCATGGTCGGAAAGCTCACGCTGAGCGCAGATTTCAAACCCAACGCCTGGGCTTTGGCTATGAACGCTGCGGGCGTGGGTTCATCACTGCGCAGCACGGCATCGCCGCCCAGCAATTGCCGCGCATCGCGCTGCAACCCGCCCTTGAGCCGATCTGCAAAAAACCCTACCGCAGTCAGCGCCGCCACCGCCAGCGTGACCGCCACAATCAGCAGCCGCAACTCGCCTGCACGCAAATCACGCCACAGCGTCCGCCAGCCCAATTTAATGAAAAGTATGTTCATGGCGTAACCTTACCGTAAAGGGGTTGTGCCTAGTTGGCAGCAGGAATTGCGGGGGTAGCCGGTGGTGTAACCAACAGTATGCGGCTTAGGCGCGCCTCCAACGCATCCAGGAGCGGTTTGACGCTGGCACCCACGGAAATTTGCGGGTTTGAAAAGCCATCGTCTTTGCCTGCATCGATCTCGCGCTGCTTGATCAGCGGTACCGCGTTGGCAAACGCTTTGGTAAAAGAATGCGTTTTGCGCAGTTGCTCGTCGAACATGGCGCGCCCGAAAAACGTCAGCTCTGACAGACGCCCGCAGCCGTAAGACGTGTGCGTGGCGTCTGCCGCCGTCATGACCAACGTGTTCGGGTCGGCCAGCGGCCCAATCCAGCCACCCGAATAGCACGCCGAAACGGCAATCACCCGGTTGCGAATACCCGCTTTGTCGAGCGCGGTGCGCAGCTGCTGGGGCGAAAGCGGCTCAACTTCCAGCGGCCAATGCATTGCTGCCAGCTTGAAGTCACTTCCACCATGCGATGTGAGGTAAACCACCAGCAAGTCGTTGTCCACGTCCATGGTGCTCGCTAACGCGTCAATCGCGCGTTCTATATTGAGCGGCGTTGCCCACAAATGGGTTTGTGCAGTACCGCCGTGGTTCAGCAACTGCAGCACCCTGCCCTTTGCGTCAAACCGCTCGTCCAGCACGCTGCTCACCAGGGCGGCCTCGCGCTTGAAGACGTCCTCGCTGGCATACGGCGCAAATACCAGTCCGTACACGTCGATGATGCCTTTGCGCTCTGGCGCAAGTGCTGCGATCTTGGTTTGCCACAGCGACTGCTGCACCTCAAAAGCCTGCTGGCTCAAGCGCAAGCGGGGCTTGGCGGCATCCAGCATGCGCTGCTCTGAATAGTCTTCGTTCCATGTGCGTTGCTCAAGCTGCCACATGCTCACGCCCGTGCAAGCCACCACGAGCAGCATGAAAACCGCGTTGCGTGCAGACCAGCCCACAAAGCGGCGCATCAATACAGCCAGCGCTCCAAACGACCACAGCATAAACACCGCATAGATCGCCCAGTACGCCGAAGCTCCAGTCAAGACGCTGGTGTGTAGCCAGCGCTGGCCCAGGCTGGCCTGCAGCACACCATAAGCCGCAAGGCTGGGTACCGATGCACCCAATGACAACACGAAAAATGCGGGCAAGCGGCTTTCGCGCTGGGCAGACGGCCCATGCCCCGGCGCGCGCAATGCCCACCACGCAGCGCCAAGCAAAACCAGATAAGACCACCAGCCAGAAAGCCACGCCTGGGCATTAAAAACGGCAGGGCCAAAAATTTCAAGCCGCGCCAGCGCCGTTTCAAATGCAAAAAACAAAATCGTGAGCAGTCCAGCTTGCAGCGGAGAAGGCGAGCAGCCCGCAGTGCGCGGCACCAGGAAAATCCCGGCGCGCACGCCCTCAATCAGCCAGCGTGTGGTGGGCAAAAAAGTTGGCGCTTGCAACGGCTGCGCCTGAAAGGTTTGAGGAGCGGCTTGGACTGGCGTTGACGTTTGTAAAAATGCATCGATCATGCGCTTGATGATGCCACGACACTCGGCTCAACCGTCTGACAGCCCAGTCACGACTCAAGCTGCGCAACTTGCATGGCCCAACATAAAAATGGCACGTCAAAGTAAAACCACAAAGCGCCATCTAGTTCAATTTACTATTATTTTAATAGCTTTTTGCGCCCGTATTCATTGGGCTTTAGGCGTATTTATCTTAAAAAAAGCGTAAAAACGCCTCTATCGGGTCCCATCTAAGCATCAAGCAAAGAGCTTCGCCACGCTTTGCAGCGTGCGGTACACACCCCGGGCCAATGGCAAACCCACTGCTGCCCAGGCACACGCCATCAGCACCGCGCTGACGGTAGACGTGCCGGTGCTGCTACCCACTTCAGATGCAGCCATTTTTTCATGCGCCAACTTTTTCTCAGCGGCCAGTTCAGCATCGTTCATGAGCCACTTGGCATCCAGCGGCTTGACCAGCAGGTTGCAAACCCAGCTCACCACCAGCAGGCCCCGCAGGATGTATATGGTCTGTTTGTACACCTCCTCACGCGGATTGCCCAGGCAAAGCTGGTACTCACGCATGTAGTTCACGACCACTGGGCCCAACACGCCAGCAGTACCCCATGCGGCAAGCAAACGGCCGTGAATGGCGCCCACCATCTGCGTGCCAAACAGGTCGGCCAGGTACGCAGGCACAGTGGCAAAACCGCCGCCGTCAAACAGTTCTTGCAACATGAGAGAGGCCATACCAATCACTCCAATACCGGGGGAAACATCCACGTACGACACCATCCAGATCAGCCAAAACTGCGCAATGCCCCACACCTTTTTTAACGTGCACGTGGCGCTGGGTGATCATGGTGTTGTTGACTTGCGCGGAAAAGAGCGCTCAAGCCAGCCGCTCCACGTGGCAGCGGACGAGCCGAGCAACACAAAAAACAGCGTTTACATCCGGCCAAGGGTGGAGATTTTCCAGTCGCAACTGGTGGTGAACAACTCTTGGAACAAGCCAACATCAGGGCCGCACTTGATCGTGTCTTTTAATACCCAGCGCCTTAGACAGCGGCAGCCAAAAAACTGAAAACTCATAGGCCATGCCGATGCACACATGAATCGCAAGTGCAGCGGGCGGAACCAGCCAGCGGTTAAAGCCTGGCCCGGCAATGATGCGTTCCTTGTCCTAAATTCCTGTCATACGTTTGTCCCACGTTACGTTGTCGCCAGTATTGGCTGGGTGATGGTTTGGTTTTCAGTGCTTGCGCAGTCTGAAAGTTGCGGCAAGTGCTGGAGTGTTGGGCACGGGCCAAGCTATTGAACAGCAGCGCCTGATGCGTAAAGCACGGCCCTGGGCGCACGGCACAAACCCCACAGCCGTACGCCCGACAGTTCGGCCATGCGCACCCCCATCGATGTAGGCGCTGAAATCGTTGCCAATGCAGATAGGCCCAGCCGGGCGCACTTGCGCACCAGCTCGTGGCTGGCGCGGCTAGACATGATCACGAATCCTGGCGTTCCGAGCTGACCGCTTTTTGCCAGTGTGCCCAGCAGTTTGTCGAGCGCATTGTGCCGGCCAACGTCTTCAAATACATGCATGAGCTGGCCCTCAAGCGTAGCCCAGCCGGCTGCGTGCATTGCACCCGATTGCGCATTGAGCGGCTGCTGCACCTGCAATTGCGAAAACGCGTGCAAGACCAGTGGCGCATCCACTTGCGCAACCCAGTCGTTTGGCGCGATCGGTGCACCAAGCAAGTCCAGCGCGGCAAGGCTTTCAACGCCGCACACGCCACAGCCAGTGCGCCCCGCCAAGACGCGGCGGTGCGCCTTGAGCTGCTCGAAACTTCTGGCTGACACCTCGACATGCACTTCAATCGCCGCCACGCCAACAGGCAGCCCCGATTGAGCGGGGTCGGCCAACGCGACGTCAATGCCGCGCACCTCGCCAGCTCCGGCAACAATGCCTTCACTCAGTGCAAAACCCAAGGCGAATGCCTCCAGGTCTTGCGGCGTGGCCATCATCACCGCGTGAGAAATACCGTTAAACACCAATGCCACTGGCACTTCAGCGGCCAGCACATCATGCAGCACCGCGCCAGGCGGCATTTGCGCCGTGCCAGCAAATACAGTCACCGGGTGGCTTACCAAGGCCGCAAAAGCGGATGGCGATGTACCAGCTGCCATGCAAATCACTTCTTGCCCGACTGAGGCTGGCTTTTGAAAAGCTCTCGCCCAGCGTCGGTGAGTGTGACCATGAACCGGTCATTAAGTGGTTGTACGTGAACCCAACCCATGCCGCAGACGTCGCCCATCAAAGTAAGCTGGCGCATGACCTCGCTGGCGCTGCGACCCAGTGCTTTGCCCAAACGCGGAACCGACATGCCCGTCGGGCCCGCTTCACCCCGCAGCGATTGCAAAATCGCGGCTGAAAAATCGTCCAGCACTGTTTGGTGTTCCGCTCTGACCGGCACTATCTGGCCGTCACGTTGCAGCTTCAACCGTCTGGTTGACGTCAAGGCGCTCGGGTGAATTTGCCAGCGCACCGTTGGTTTGAACATGCGCCGTCAGCGTTACTGGTATCGATTTTGAAGCTGGCGTACCAGCGTTCAGCGCCACTGATGCAAGCGGCACCAGCGGATTCGTCTCAGGATAGTAGGCGGCCAAATTGCCACGCGGAATGTTGTACGCCACCAGCTTGAAGCGGTTGGCCCTGCGCTCTTGCGCGGTGCCAGCACTAGAGCCCTCCCAAACGGTTTTGATATCTATCCAGTCGCCATCTTTCATGCCAAGTGCCTTGATATCTTCGGCGTTGATGAACACCACCCGGCGCTGACCGAATACCCCGCGGTAGCGGTCGTCATGGCCATAAATGGTGGTGTTGTACTGGTCGTGCGAGCGGGTGGTGAGCAGCGTGAAAACCAGTGTGTCGCGCTGGTTGGCGCGTGCCCGGTGCGATGGGCTGTCAAGCGGTACAGCATGGGAGAAAAAAGTGGCTTTTTTTGCAGGGGTGTTCCACACCCGCTCACTGGCGGTGTTGCGCAACCGGAAGCCGCCTGGCTGGGCCACGCGGGCATTGAAGTCTTTGAAGTCGACAAACACGGCTTCAATCTTGTCACGGATGCGGCTGTAGTCCTCAATCAAATGCAACCAGTTCGTCGTGCTGCGGTGGCCGATGGTGGCCTGCGCCAGACGGGCAACGATGGCCGGCTCAGACAGCAATTGCGGCGAGGCGGGCGGATTGATGCCGACCGAAATATGCACCATGCTCATGGAGTCTTCCACCGTTATGCCTTGCGGGCCGCCAGCTTGCAAGTCGACTTCAGTACGGCCCAAACACGGCAGTATCAATGCCTCGCGGCCGTGGACCACGTGGCTGCGGTTGAGCTTGGTGGTGACGTGCACCGTCAAATCGCAATTGCGCAGCGCCTTCCACGTCACGTAAGTGTCTGGCGTGGCCGCAGCAAAATTACCGCCCAGGGCAAAAAACACCTTGCCGCCGCCAGACAGCATCAGCTTGATGGCGTCAACCGTGTCCACACCGTTGTCGCGCGGCGGCTCAAAGCCAAACACTTCTTTGAGCTTGTCGAGCAAGCTTGCCGGAGGCTTTTCCCAAATGCCCATGGTGCGGTCGCCCTGCACATTGCTGTGGCCGCGCACTGGGCAAGGCCCCGCGCCCGGCCGGCCAATGTTGCCGCGCATAAGCAGCAAATTGACCAGCATTTGAATCGTGGCCACTGAATTGGCGTGCTGAGTAATGCCCATACCCCAACAAAAAATGGCGCTGCCAGCAGCGCGGTACACGTCAGCAGCAGCGCAAATTTGCGCCTGGCTCAAACCGGACTCCTGTTCCAGCAAAGGCCATGACTCCGCGCGCAGGTCCTCAGCGAGCGCCGCAAAGCCGATGGTGTGCTCCGCAATAAAGGCGTGGTCCAGCGTCGGCTGACCAGCATCTTCACACGCCAGCAAGTGCTTCATCATGCCTTTGGCCAGCGCAAAATCGCCGCCAATGCGCAACTGAAAATAGTGGGTACTGATAGCGGTTTCGCCCAAGGTGGCCATCTCGACTTTGCTTTGCGGGTCAGCAAAACGCTCGAGCCCACGTTCGCGCAATGGGTTGAACGACACAACCTTTGCGCCGCGCTTATTGGCTGCGCGCAGTTCGCCCAACATGCGCGGGTGGTTGGTGCCGGGGTTTTGTCCAAAGATGAATATCGCGTCGGCTACCTCAAAATCCTCCAGGGTGACTGTTCCCTTGCCCGCGCCAATTTGCGCGCGCATGCCCACGCTGCTGGGCTCATGGCACATGTTGGAGCAATCAGGGAAGTTGTTGGTGCCAAATTCGCGTACGAACAATTGGTACAAAAATGCAGCTTCATTGCTGGCCCGGCCCGATGTGTAAAAAATGGCTTGGTTCGGGTCTGCCAGCGTGTTCAGGCGGCCGGCAATCAATTCGAAAGCTTCGTTCCAAGCGATAGGCTTGTATTTATCCAGCGCTGCGTCGTACACCATCGGCTCGGTCAATCGGCCCTGGTCTTCCAGCCAAAAATCGCTTTTTTCAGCCAGTTGCCTGACGGTGTGCTCGGCGAAAAAAGCGGCCTCAACCCGTCTCGATGTGGCTTCAGCCGCCACCGCTTTGGCACCATTTTCACAAAACTCGAATGTTGAAGCGTGGTTGCGGTCTGGCCAGGCGCAGCCGGGGCAATCAAAGCCATCAGGCTGATTGGCAGACAACAGCGTTTTGGCACCTTTAACCGCAACGTCTTGCGCCAGCAAGGCATGCGCCACGCTGCGCAAGGCACCCCAGCCCCCTGCGGGGCCGCTATAAAACTCAATTTTTTGCTTGCTCATGGAATCGGTCCTTTTCACCAAGTGCAGCCCGACCCTTCAGCCGAAAAACCGCACATCGAAGTATTGAGCAAGCGCCTCACCTCGTCAAATTAAATTCAAAAATCGCGTGGTTCGAAAACTAAACGCATCTTGGCGCCAGCAGCAAATCATCAGTTTGAAAGCAACCCGCTGTGCGCTACAGCCTGGCGCAGCCAGGCGGCGTCTTGCGCCGTCAACAAAGCAGCAGCCAGTATTAGAGATGTACGGCTAGAGTCCTGGAGCATGAAGCCAATCGACGACTTGATGTCTGGACCCACCAACGGTAGCGCCTCAAGCTCGCGGTAGCCGCGAAACGTGCTGCAACAGGAAGGGCAGTGGGGTACTGCGCCGATGGTCAACACGCCCTGCGGGCTGCCTGCCACGCTGTTCAAATTTTGCTGCAATAACTCGCGCTTGTGGAGCATGCGCTGCGCGCTGGCCAGCACGCGCGCCCCTTCCGGCGTAAAGCCGCCAAATGACCGCCCCCGCTTGACGATGGCAATGGCAAATTCTTCTTCAAGCGCACGTAGCGCATTCGACAAAGCGGGTTGCGCGATGTAACAAGCTGCAGCGGCTCGCCCAAAGTGTGTGTGCTCGTCGAGTGCGGCGAGGTACCTGAGCGATGACAGCAGGTTCATGGGAGACTAAGTGTCTTTTGAAATAGTGATGCTTGGGAATTTACTGGAAAAATCCTTGGCTTTTGCAGCCACCGACACTGCCAGTTTGCGGGCAATAGATTTGTAAAGCGCGGCCACACTCCCCCGCGGGTCGGCCACCACCGTCGGCGTGCCGCCATCGGCTTGCAGGCGGATTTGCATGTCTAGTGGCAGCCCGCCCAAATAGTCAATCTGGTAGTCCACCGCCATTTTTTTGCCACCGTCTTCACCAAAAATATGCTCAACATGGCCGCAATTTGTACACACATGCACCGCCATGTTTTCGACGATGCCCAAAATCGGCACGCCGACTTTTTCAAACATCTTGATGCCTTTGCGCGCGTCCAGCAGGGCAATGTCTTGCGGCGTGGTGACGATGACTGCGCCCGTCAGCGGCACGCGCTGGCTAAGGGTGAGCTGAATATCGCCGGTACCCGGCGGCATGTCGACGATTAAATAATCGAGGTCTTTCCAGTTCGTTTGCTTTAAGAGCTGGTCCAGCGCCTGGGTGGCCATGGGGCCGCGCCAAATCATGGCCTGGTCAGGCTCAACCAGAAAGCCAATCGACATCACCTGCAAGCCGTGGCCGAGCATGGGCTCCATATTTTTGCCGTCAATACTCTCAGGCTTGCCCGTCACGCCCATCATCATCGGAATGCTGGGGCCGTAAATGTCTGCATCGAGCAAACCGACGTTTGCACCTTCTGCCGCCAACGCCAGTGCCAAATTAACCGCAGTGGTACTTTTGCCCACTCCGCCTTTGCCTGACGCTACCGCAATGATGTTTTTGACACCCGGCAGCAACTGCACGCCACGCTGCACGCTGTGCGATGCCACCTGCGTGCTGGTGGTGATGGTGACGCTGCTTACGCCGCTAACTTCGCGGGCGGCAGCGGTCAACGCTTTTTCAAATTCAGCGTGCTGGCTTTTGGCGGGGTAGGCCAATTCAAGATCAAACGTGGCAGCGCCGTTGGCTACCTGCAAATTCTTGATGGCTTTGCTGGCTACAAAGCTTTTGCCGTTGTTCGGGTCAATGACGGCGCTTAGCGCTTGCAATAGTTGGTCTGTGGTGGGCATGCTGGGTTTTCTAATAATCGCTGGTCAGTGTAGCCAAGGCACCTAAAATAATGCGTTCCCTCACGAAAAAGCACAAAAATGCCGCGCCAACTGTTCGTCACCACAGCCCTGCCCTACGCCAATGGCAAGTTCCACATTGGCCACATCATGGAATACATCCAGGCCGATATTTGGGTGCGCTTTCAACGTATGCAGGGCAACCATGTGAACTTCGTAGGGGCAGACGACGCCCACGGCGCACCCATCATGATTGCGGCTGAAAAAGCCGGTGTTACGCCGCAGCAGTTTGTGGCTGATATTGCGGCGGGGCGTAAAGAATATCTGGACGGCTTTCATATCAGTTTTGATAACTGGAGCTCGACCGATTCACCAGAAAATCACGAGCTGGCAAGGCAGATTTACCGCGACTTGAAAGCCAATGACCTGATTGATGTCAAAACCATTGAGCAGTTCTTTGACCCCGATAAGAACATGTTTTTGCCAGACCGTTACATCAAGGGTACCTGCCCGAAATGCGGTACCAAAGACCAGTATGGCGACAACTGCGAGAACTGCGGTGCGGTGTATGCGCCTACGGATTTAGTCAATCCGTATTCAGCCTTGTCGGGCGCTACGCCAGTACTGAAAAGCTCGGAGCATTTTTTCTTTAAATTGTCCGATCCGCGTTGCGTAGAATTTTTGCAAGTATGGACGCAAGATGGTAGGTTGCAGCCCGAAGTAGCAAACAAAGTTAAAGAATGGTTCAGCATACGGACCAACCCAGACGGCAGCAAAAGCGAAGGCTTGGGCGATTGGGATATCAGCCGTGATGCGCCCTACTTTGGCATTGAAATCCCCGATGCGCCGGGCAAGTACTTTTATGTCTGGCTGGATGCGCCTGTCGGTTATCTTGCGTCGCTGAAAAACCTGCTTGAAACGCGTGGTGAAAACTTTGACGCCTACATGGCTCAACCCGGCCTGGAGCAGCACCACTTCATTGGCAAAGACATCGTGACGTTTCACACGTTGTTTTGGCCCGCGATGCTGAAATTTAGCGGCCGAAAAACGCCAGACAAGATTCACGTACACGGATTTTTGACGGTGAACAATGGCGAGAAGATGAGCAAGAGCCGTGGCACGGGGCTTGACCCGCTCAAGTACCTGAGCCTGGGCATGAACCCGGAGTGGCTGCGCTACTACCTGGCGGCAAAGTTAAATGCCAAGAATGAGGATATTGCCGCCTCGATTATTGGCTTCATCCGTCAGGCGGCGTTGGGCGATCCGCTGATTCCCTATGACGATCGCGTCAGAAGTGCCATGAAGCGTATGATGGGCAAGCGCGCATGGACTGACCCGCAGCGCAAATGGTTACAGCGGATCGGGGAACAGGTTGCCCGTGAGTTTATTGTTGATCGGGATGCGATCGACCAGGAACCCTTTCAGGCGGATGGTGGGTTTAACCGACTCAACCGCATTTTTGATGGACAACTGGAAGCGATTCTAGGAGATATAAGCGAGGAATTGTGGCAAAAGACAGCGTAACGACGACCAGCTTCATCAGTCCCAATAGCGTCACCCGTGATATTGTCGCGAAGCTTTGGAACCTGTGCCATATCCTGCGCGATGACGGGATTACCTACAACGAATATGTCACGGAGCTGACCTATCTGTTGTTTTTGAAGATGCTGGCGGAGACGGGACGGGAAAACCGCTTACCGGATGCGTATCGCTGGTCTGAACTGGACAGCCGCGAGGGGTTGGAACAGTTGGAGTTTTACAAGCAGCTTTTGCTGGATCTGGGCAATCAGAAGCAGGTGGTCGATCCGGTGGTGCTCTCTATTTTTACCGACGCTCAAACCAGGCTGCGGAAGCCCACCAACCTGAAGGCGTT
>ENA-OFCE01000981-OFCE01000981.1-metagenomes-genome-assembly--contig:-NODE-981-length-15991-cov-2.665474_pt1 | contig 15991 bp, 9 predicted proteins | sample MGYA00153388_OFCE01 | MGnify analysis MGYA00153388
ACCGCCTGTTATTATTGGAGTACCTCCAGCCTGAGCACGTTGGCTATCCGCCTACTGCATGGCTTGGGCTTTGGCGTAGCCACCACATTATACGCAACCTTTGCTGCTGCTTTTATTCCGGCAAGGCGGCGGGGGGAAGGGCTTGGTTATTTCGGGGTTGGTGAAACCCTTGGTATTTCCCTTGGGCCTTTTCTGGGTATCTGGCTCATGGAGCGGCATGGTTTTGACAGTGTCTTTGGGATTGGCGCACTCATTTTGCTGTTTGCCGTTTTCATTACCTGGACAGTTGATAGTCCGCAGATAACGGAAGAGGAAATAAAACCTTGTCAGCGGGAAATAACGGAAAAGAATTCGCTGGTGGATCTATTCATTGAAAAACGTGTATGGCTGCAGTCCGGCCTGGCCTTATTACTTGGACTGTCTTTCGGGGGTATATTGTCTTTTGTTGTCTTATATGCCCAGGAAGCCGCCATTGCCAATGTTGCCTATTTCTTTTTTGTAAATGCCACAGCCGGATTGCTTGTACGCTTTGCAGCGGGGAAGATATTTGACCGTAAAGGACCAGGAATTCTGATCGGAGGTTCTGCCATTCTTTGCAGCATTGGCACTTTTTTGCTGGCTGAGGCTTCGACCACGACTTCTCTCATTATTGCCGCTGCTTTATATGGAACCGGTATAGGGGCCGCATTCCCGGCTTTACAGGCTTGGTGTATCGATGTTGTACCAGTCAATCGGCGCGAACATGCAATGGGCACTTTTTTTAATTCTTTTGATTTAGGCATCGGTTTAGGAGCTATTTTGTTGGGGGCTATCGCTGCGATGAATAGCTATTCCATGATGTATAAATTCTCAATCGTGTTTTTCATCCTCTATTGGCTGCTTTATCAGTTTTTTAGTAGACGGAAAAATGCCAGTTCCTCCAGTCAGTCGGATTTGTGAAATCGTTTTAACCATTACTCCATTGCGAGGTATAGTAGTAAAATGTTGACAAATAGGTCCCTTCTGTCACTGATAATTAAATATAGAAGAATTTAGCATTTATAAAGAGAAGCTGCCCATAATAACTTAGTTAGTAAATTATGGGCAGCTTCTCTTTTAGTTGACATATCGATAAAATAAAGACAATTGGAACCTGTCCCTGTGTCCCATTAATCCTCCACGTCTGTAAGCCATCGCTTTTCAAACACAGGTGGCTCATATGAAGCAATATAATCTAGAGCCGAAGAAATATCCCCTGTCACAAAGTAGAGTTCACTGCATTCCGTTTTTGCAAATTGCTGGCGAATGACCGTCCCAAAATGTTCCAGCAGTTTGTCATAGAAATGGTTGATATTCAGAATGACGATTGGTTTATTATGATACCGCAGCTGTTTTAATGTTATTATTTCTAAAATTTCTTCCAGGGTACCGTATCCTCCGGGTAATGCAATAAACGCATCGGAGCGTTCGTCCATGATTGCCTTTCTCTCCCGCATGCATTTTGTCACAACAAGTTCATCACACCTGTCATATACAATTCCCTTGATATTTAATGCCTCCGGAATGATCCCTATAACATGCCCATGGTGCTGATGCACCGATCGGGCGCAGGCCCCCATCAGGCCGGTAAGCCCGCCGCCGAAAAGAAACAGATCCCCTTTCGCTGCGATTTCACGTCCCAGAGCTGAGGCTGCATCGAAATAAACCGGATCGATAGCCAAACTGGAAGAACTATATACGCAAATAACCTTATTCATCGATACCTTCTCCTATTTTTGCCAAAGTATAAGAAGATCAAAAACACTTTATACTACCATCGTTTGTTTTAACTGTCCACATCCGCCCTGGATATCACTGCCGAAGTTATGGAATATCTCCGAGTCTATAGTTGCACTTATTGTATTATAAAATTCTAAAACTTCCAACTGTCCCGATGGTATCAAGCCCTGTATATTATTTTCATTATATTGAGAGATAATCAATTTTACAGGTTTACCCTCTAGAAGATCCGTAAGCCTTTGCACAGGATTTGTATCTGTTGTCTTTTAATCAATATAATATTGACACCTGTATGGTAAAGTATTCAATTATTTCAATTTTACTATAAAACCACCCATGCTTATATATATAAAAACTATCAATTGTTGTACTATTTTTTACAAGGTCTTGGCAATCTTACCTGGATAGCCTCCGAAACCTGTCCCTTCTTCTGTTGACTTTTTCAGTGGTTTTGAACGTCCCAAAGTGTCACATGTACCACCACTGTCCTATGAAATGGACGTAAGGACAGAAATTACCGAAATTTACAATTCATAATTAGTGCCCTAAAGGGGCATATTTTTAATGATTCTAATTTTACCAGCAGTATCGTATGGAATAAACGATACTTACTTTTTAATCTTTGATTGTCATTGGGAGGCCTATGCTTTTAAATACAGAAGAACTCCGACAAAAAGCTCATGAACTTGCATTGACCCATAACCCCTATGTGAGACGCTTGCCATCAAAGCGCCTGTGGCGGGAGTTTTATGCCGACATCGAAAAATTACGCACGTTTATTTACTCTCTGCTGGAAGGTGATGCAAGTTGTTTGCAGTCCGCAGAAGAATGGCTTTTGGATCATGCTGAATTCATTGAAGAACAGGTGATGGTTGTCCGTCATCAGCTTCCTGGTGCCTTTTTGCGAGATCTGCCCGATTTACGCAAGACCGGCAAAACAAGGATACTGTCTATTTGTGCTGATTATCTCGAACATGTGGACGGGAACCTGGATGAGGATTCGTTCATCTCCTATGTAAATTTTTACCAGGAAGTATCAGTTTTGACGATAGCAGAAGTGTGGGCGGTTCCGCTTATTTTGCGTATCGCCTTAATCCAGCGCCTGGCCGCACTCATGGAACTGGTTCGCGAACGGCGAGAGGTGTGTATTGTAGTCGAAGGGCTGCTGGCACGCCTGCAGTCGGCGAAGTTAAACCCTGAGGTGCTAAAGGATGCTCTTGAAGAAGCTGGTCAGGATATGCTGCTCTCCGGCTGCCAGATCGCCTACTTGGTCAGGCGTTTGCGCGAGTGGGCGGACGATTCGACAACCGTGAGGGAATGGCTAATGTGCAAATTAGAAAATGGCCCCGACAGCCTTGATCGAATCGTCTCTTACGAGTATCAGCTTCAGGCAGCCCATCAGGTATCAACAGGCAACCTTATGGGAAGTCTGCGTAAAATATCACGCTTGGACTGGCAAGAGCGGTTTGAACAGATTTGTATGGTTGAGCATACGCTGCGTGGAGAAAGCACAAATACATATCAGTTTCTTGATTTCTCAAGCCGCGACGTGCTGCGTAAGCGGGTTGAGAAGTTGGCCTCCCGCCTGCATTTGCCGGAAAATCTAGTGGCGCAGCAGGCTGTTGGGCTTGCTGCGAAGGAATATGAGCAGGCGTGTACAGAGCGTGCAAAAGTAGTTGAAGCAGTACGCGGTCCGGTTAGGCAGGAAGAATTGCCTCGCCAGGTATTTGCCGCATACTATCTGCTTGAAGCCGATGGCATCAAAGAACTGCGGCAGGCGCTAAAGATGTGCGGCGCTCCTTCGTATTTACCGGAATTGGAAATGTTACGCCGCTCCACTGGTACATATTTTACTGCCCTGACAGGATTATTCATGGTTTTCCTTCTTGGATTTGCCTGGTGGGTATCCAGAGGCACAAGCTTTACTGTTGGCCAGTGGGTGATCGTTATACTGGCGCTGTTCTTACCCGTGAGCGAGTGGACCATTACGGTTGCACACTGGCTTATAGAATGCGTCAGGCAGCCACGGCCGCTGCTCCGATACGATTTCTCCCATGGTGTTCCACCGGAAGCAGCTACAATGGTGGTCATACCCGTTATTTGGTCCACGGTCAAAGAGGTGGAGGAATTGGCGGATCGGCTGGAACTGCACTACCTGGCAAACCGCTATTCGAATATTCATTTTGCTCTCCTGGGGGATTTTACCGATGCAGGAGAGGAAGAACTGCCGGAAGATGCCGCTATTCATGCTGCCGCCCGGGCAAGTATTGAGGCGTTAAACTGCACATACTCAGGCCCTAACGAGAGCATCTTTCACCTCTTTCAGCGCCGCAGGATGTGGAACCCGTCCGAGGGAGTATGGATGGGCTGGGAACGCAAACGGGGTAAATTGGTAGAATTTGTCGAACTGCTTAAAGGAAAGACGGATACGACCTATGATTTTGTAGTTGGGGATACAGACGTCTTGCCGCGTATCCGTTACATCATCACCCTTGACGCGGATACAGAGCTGCCGCTGGAAAGCGTGCAGCGGATAATCGGCACCATGCATCTGCCCTATAATCGGCCACGGCTAAACCTTACACGGACAAGAGTTGTCGAAGGATACGGCGTACTGCAGCCGCGTATCGGCATTAGCCACGACGCGGCCTTGCGCTCGCGCTTCGCTTATCTGTGGTCGGTGAATCCGGGAATCGATCCATATGTCTTTGCTGCCTCTGATCCGTACCAGGATGGGCTGGGGCAGGGCATATTTACGGGGAAGGGTATATTCGATGTTGACGCATTTGCCCAGGTTCTATGCGAGCGCATCCCGGAAAACCGGGTGCTTAGTCACGATTTGTTAGAAGGTGGATTTTTACGCGCAGGCCTACTGTCGGATATCGAATTAATTGATGAGCATCCAGCTGTGTTCAGTGCCTACCAAAAGAGAATGCACCGCTGGGTGCGCGGGGACTGGCAACTCATTCCATGGCTGTTACACAGTGTTCCCGACCGCCGGGGAATCTTTCTGCCGGTTGATTTATCCTCTCTCACCCGCTGGCAGATCATTGACAATTTACGGCGCAGTATACTGCCTCCTGTGCAGCTTGCAGTACTGCTGCTTGGGATGAACGTACTACCGGATTCTTCTGGCCGCTGGATTGTATTTATGATCGCTACCATGTTGCTGCCGTTACTTCGCCAGCTGGTGGCGGTGAGGTGGATTATTGCTCATCCACGGAGTTTGCTGGGTACAGCCGCTCAAGTTTTTGTAAACATAATGACAATGCCGTTTCAGAGTGTGCTTTTGCTGGACGCAATCGCCAGAACTCTGTACCGTTTAGTTGTGACAAAACGTCATTTACTTGAATGGGTGAGTGCGGCGGAGGTTGAACGCAGGCAGCAGGGCGGGCGCTACCCAGTGTTGCTGGGAATGTACGGAGGATATGCGGTAGTGTTTCTTTTTGTGCTGACAGCAGTAGCCAGTACCGTTCCGGCTCTGCGGTGGACAGGCCTCGCATTTTGCACTTTATGGGCCATTGCTCCTTTGGCGGTCCGCTGGTTGAACCGGCCTGTACAGCAGTCTGAGACACCGCTTACCGCAACTGAGCAGGAAGAACTGCAAAAACTGTCAGGACAGATTTGGACGTTCTTCGAGGATTACGTTACGGAAAAAGAGAATTGGCTGCCTCCTGATAATGTTCAATTGGAGCCGCCTAACGGAATCGCTCACCGCACTTCGCCGACCAACATCGGACTTTACCTTACCTGCACACTGACTGCGCGGGATTTTGGGTTTATCGATACACCCGGTTTGATTGAGCGATTGGAGCGTACGATTGGCACAGTGGAGCACCTGGATAAATGGAAAGGTCATCTTTATAACTGGTACGATACTGTCACATTGGAGCCACTGCCGCCGCTGTATGTGTCAACAGTGGATTCCGGCAATCTTGTTGTCAGTTTGGTAGCCGTCAAAGAAGGGGTTGCGGAATGGGTCAAGTCGGATTTGGAAGGGGATGGATGGCCAGGTGCCAATAAAGTCCACGGTAAGACGGTAGAAACATTACATGTTGCTTTCGCTGAAGAGTTAACTCCTGTACGAAAAGGTGAAGCTGCAGACCAATACGGAACATCACCCCAGAGCGTCCAGGAGGAATGGCTTTTTCGCGGGAAAAAACTGCTTGCCCGCCTGGAGGTGCTGATCAATGGGACAGACTTTCGTCCGCTTTATGACCATAAAGCGAAATTGTTCCACCTGGGCTACAACGCAGGACCAGGTAAACCCGATCCAATCCTATATGACCTGATAGCGTCAGAGGCTAGGCTGTCAAGCTTTATTGCCATCGCTCTCGGTCAGATCTCCGTGTCGCACTGGCATGCCCTCGGACGGACAATGACGCGGGTGGGTAGACGAGTTACGCTGCTCTCTTGGTCCGGGACAATGTTTGAATACTTAATGCCGTGGCTGTTTATGCGTACCTACCCGAAAACCGTCTGGGACAGCACCTATCGTGGGGTGGTTCAGCGGCAAATGGAGTACGCCCACCAGCGGGGAGTTCCGTTTGGTGTCTCTGAATCCGGTTACTATGCCTTTGATTATCAGATGAACTATCAATACCGAGCGTTTGGTGTTCCCGGTCTGGGGTTCAAGCGCGGTCTCGAGCAGGATTTGGTTGTGGCACCGTATGCAACAATCCTTGCCTTACCCTTTGCAAAGCAGCAAGGGCTGCTGGATTTACGCAGGTTGGATGAGCTTGGCGCCCGGGGAAAATACGGCTACTTTGAAGCCATCGATTTTACGTCTGGGCGACTGCCGAAGAAGCAGGCCAGTATAGTCATCCGCAGTTTTATGGCCCATCACCAGGGAATGAGCCTGATCGCACTTGCTAACTTGCTGGCACCGAGAACAATAACCGAGCGCTTTCACCGTGACAAGCGCGTACGAGCAGCGGAACTTCTTCTGCAAGAGCGCATTCCAGCACGGCCTAACATTATTAAACATCCTGCCATGGCACGTGAATACGTGTCTTATAAGAAGTCGGCAGAGATGGTTACTCTGCGGGAATACCCCAGTGCAGACACGCTTGCACCCGAGGTGTGCGTTCTGTCAAACGGGACATTTACGACCATCGTGACCAACAGCGGCAGCGGGTTCAGCCGTTACGAAGGTCTGGCCGTTTCCCGCTGGCGGGAGGATCCGGTATTGGACAACTGGGGAAGCTATCTATATATTCGTGACGTTACCCGGGATGTGGTATGGTCGCCGGCATTTCAGCCCTGCCGTGTCCAGCCTGATGAACAACGCGTGCAGTTTGCTCTTGATCGGGCCACTTTCATGCGCGTGGACAAAGACGTGCAGACAAGCCTGGAAATTTGTGTATCGCCGGAATGGAATGCTGAAGTCAGGCGGCTGACGCTTACGAATACCGGAAATGAAGAGCGAATCATGGAAGTAACAACCTTCCTTGAACTGGCCCTGGCATCTCCCATGGCCGACGATGCGCACCCGGCTTTTAGTAAATTGTTTATTAAAACGGCATATGTTGAGGATGCTCAGTGCTTGCTGGCTCGGCGCAGGCCCCGCCGGGATGGCGAAAAATCGTTATGGGCGGCCCATTCTCTGCTGACCCCAGGCCGAACCCTTGGATCGGTGGAATATGAGACCGATCGGTCCAGCTTCGTAGGCCGGGGACATACGCTTGCCTTGCCCCTGGGAGTCCGTTCCCGCTTGCACGGAACGGTAGGTTCTGTGGCCGATCCTGCATTTATCATGCGGAGGCGGATGAGCGTCAAGCCTGGCGAACAGGTGCAATTGTTCGCTGTTACTGCTGTGGCTGGCACGAAAGAAGAGGCATTGGACATTGTCAGCCGTTTCGCTGGAGACCTGGTAGTGGAACGAACATTTCAACTGGCCTGGAATCGCAGTCAAATCGAATTTCAGCACTTGCATTTGACTGCTGCTCAGGCAATGAATTTTCAAGCTTTCGCTGGCCGGATTGTGTATACTCCGATGCTGCGGCGAGAGCGTGCCCAAAGTATCTTGTCGAATGTAAAAGGCCAGTCCGATCTCTGGGCATACGGAGTTTCCGGTGATGTGCCGATGATTCTGGTACGGATCGAGAACCGGGCCAACGTACAGTTTGTGGTCAATCTGCTTACAGGGCACGAGTATTTGCGCCGTCTGGGGTTACTGTTCGATCTGGTAATTCTGAACGAATCGGCGGGAGGCTACCAGCAGGAGTTGCAGGAGGCACTGCGGCGGGCGGTTGAACAAGTCGTTGGCTGGCACAGTCCGGGTGGGATTTTTATCATAAGTTCCAGTCAACTGTCTGAAGAAGACAGGACGCTGCTCCTGGCCACCGCCCGTGTTGTAATCAGGGCAGACGGTCCCAGCTTCCAGGCGCAATCCAGTCTGCTGCGGAGGGCTGTGGTTTTTCCGGCGCCTCTCAAGCCGACGGCGTCAGTAAGCAGGTTCCCTGGATCTGCCCTAGACAATGGGGAAGATTTATTATTTTTCAATAGTTGGGGAGGATTTTCACCCGATGGCCGAGAGTATCGGATTGTGCTTAAAAACGGCAATTATCTGCCGGCGCCATGGATCAATGTGCTTGCCAATCCCCGTTTCGGCTGCCTTGTCTCCGAACTGGGCACAGGCTACACCTGGTGGCAGAGCAGCCGTGAGTGCAAGCTCACCCCATGGTCTAACGATCCTGTGCTTGATCCGCCGGGCGAAATATGTTATCTGCGGGATGAAGAGAGTGGCGAACTGTGGTTTGCTGCACCAAAACGAGGGGACGCTGGACTGGCGGAAGGGTCTTCTGTCTTAGGCTATACCGTTACTCATGGCAGGGGGTTCACCTGTTTTCGCCACGAGGGACACGGTATCAGGTCCGAAATGACTGTTTCTGTTCCCCTCGATGACCCTGTCAAGGTTATTCAGTTGCGGCTGCAGAATAAAAGTGCTGAGCAGCGGCATCTTTCCATCACCTATTATGCGGAATGGGTACTGGGTGTACAGCGCTCCTCCAATGCTTCTTTCATCATCACGGAGTGGGATGACTCTGCCCGGCTGCTACTGGCACGTAATGCGTATCAGAAGGAGTTTCATGGGACTTACGCCTTTTTGGGCGTATATTCGCAAACCGAAGCTTCTGTCAGACCATCGGTTTCCGTAGAATTTGAAGCACAGCAGAATACCGATTTTGGCGATGTATCCTGGACAGCAGACCGCAGTGAATTTCTCGGTCGCAATGGTACCTGGGAAAATCCGGCAGCTATGAACCGGGAGCGTCTTTCAGGCCAAACAGGACCGCTTTATGATACGTGCGGTGCGATACAGACCAAGCTCATACTGGAGCCTGGGGCCGAACAAACGATCTACATCCTGCTCGGCGCGGAACATTCCCGGGACTCCGCTGTGAAGCTGGCTAAAAAGTACCACCAATCCCAAGTTTGCGATCAAGCTTTGGAACATGTACGTGAATTCTGGGATGGTGTTTTGGAACAAATCTCGGTTTCCACGCCCTGTCCGGAGATGAATGTACTAGTAAACGGTTGGCTCTTGTACCAGGCTCTTGGCTGCAGAATGTGGGCACGTTCCGCCTTCTACCAAGCGGGAGGCGCGTACGGCTTTCGCGATCAATTGCAGGATTCTCTAGCACTTCTGCACTCCCGTCCCGATTTAACACGGGCGCAGATTTTGCTTCATGCCGCGCATCAGTATGAGGAGGGGGACGTGCAGCACTGGTGGCATGAAGAGACGCAGCGCGGCATTCGCACACGTTTCTCCGATGATTTAATGTGGTTGCCCTATGCAGTCGCACGATATGTCGAGCATACGGGAGACGGCGGTATACTGGAAGAGGTGGTATCGTTTCTGTATAGTGAACCTTTACCGGAGGGTGAACATGAACGATATGAGCCGACCCAAATTTCTGCTCAAAACGGCACCATTTTTGAACATTGCTTACGTGCCATTGACAGGGCTGTGCAGCGCTTTGGCGAGCATGGGCTGCCGCTGATCGGGATCGGCGACTGGAACGACGGTATGAGTCATGTCGGCGCTGAAGGTCGAGGTGAGAGTGTATGGCTTGGTTGGTTTCTCTGTGACGTGCTAAACCGGTTTGTGGATTTATGCCGGCAGCGCGGTGCTGTAGAGCGGGCGGAACGCTGCCTGGACATATGCAGACAACTGACAGCCTCTCTTGATCAGCATGCCTGGGACGGGCAATGGTACCGGCGGGCTTTCACCGACGCAGGACAATGGCTGGGTTCTATCTATAACGAGGAGTGCCGTATTGACGCCATCGCCCAGTCATGGTCAGTCATTTCAGGGGCGGCGCCACAAGAAAAGGCACTGCAGGCCATGCAGTCATTCGACCGTGAACTGGTGGATCGGGATCTTTCTGTTGTGCGTCTTTTAACACCGGCTTTTGACAGCACGGATCCGAGTCCCGGCTATATTCAGGGTTATCCGCCAGGTATCCGGGAGAATGGAGCCCAGTATACCCATGGCGTTATCTGGAGTATTATCGCCTGGTGCGGGCTTGGCAACGGAGATAAGGCTTTAGAATTATTTCAAATGTTAAATCCTCTCAATCACACACGCACGCCTAATGAAGTACGGCAGTATGCGGGCGAACCCTACGCCATTGCGGCGGACGTTTATACAGCGGAGCCGCACCAGGGGCGTGCCGGCTGGACGTGGTACACTGGTGCTGCCGGATGGATGTATCAGGCGGGAGTTGAATCGATTCTCGGCCTTCGTCGCCGTGGCGACCGGCTGTACATTTGTCCGTGCATTCCTTGCGAATGGCCAGGGTTTTCCGTCAGCTACCGTTTTGGTAACAGCTCCTACCATATTACCGTTGAAAATCCGTCACATAAGTCCGTTGGTGCGATTGCTTTACAAATTGATGGACAAGAAGTTGCACTTACGGAGCGAGATATGAAGGATGGTCCTTACGTTACAATGGGTGATGACGGGCAGCCCCATCACGTTGTTCTGACTATGTAAAAAACTGCTTTCGAAAGGGGAGTATTTTCTATGCCTGTTCCTACGTCCCATGGATATATGTCTCATGCAAAACTCAAGGACAGGTTTTCCCGGACTTTTCGAAGTCCGGGAATTGTTTTTTTTTACGAAAAAAGGGCTGTCATACTATTTTTAGTGTGACAGCCCCTTTAGATTGACATAACGATGAAATATGAACAATTTAAAGTTAACATTTCTAATAGGGACAAATAACCTGTCCCCATGTCCCATTCTGGTGCCTGTATCCTGTCGTTAACTTGCACTATATTGACCATATTTTTTCGGAGATATGCCAACTGCTTTTGTAAAAGCTTTTAAGAAGTTGCTATAATCATTAAAGCCACACTTTTCACAAACTTCGCTGACTCCTAGTCCCATAGTTAATAAAGATTTTGCTATGGTAATACGGCGGGCATTAATATACTTGTTAATCGTGGTGCCTGTAGCTGCTTTAAAAATTCTGCAGATATAAGAGGTACTGATGTAGAACTGCTCTGCCAGCTGTTCTACAGTAATAGTATCGTTAATATGCTGATTGATGTAGGAGAGGATTTCTTGCACCTGTTGATTGTACTGAAAGTTGGAATCTGCTATTTCTAAACTATGGTTATTTATAAATAGACTATTGATCATAACCATCATTTCCATAAAAGCTACCCGATCGAGTATATCACTTCCAAATTCATTTAATGTAGTGATTTTGCCAATAAAATAAAGAAAGCGATACTGCTGCTCTTTGTTTAATGAAATACGATGGTTGAATACCTGATTACGGTCGGTAAAACAATAGCTAAGGTCTGTTTTTATAGTCGAAATTTCCTTTAAAAAATCTGGATAGATAGAAATAATAATGCGTTCATGAACCATATTATTAATTTGCGTTAAATAATGGCTCTCAAATTGATTGATAATAAATAAATCTCCTGGATTAATATCATAAAAACGATTATCGATGAGAAACTGTTTTCCACCTGAAATGGAATAATAGATTTCATAACAATCATGAATATGAATATCCATTGTTTTTTCTTCTTTGTGCAAATGTGCTATTGCATAGTATTTGTTTTTCAGACATTCCGAGATTGCTGCCTTACACGATGTAAATTTTTCCATTGTACATATCCTTTCCTATGTTAATTATAATTGTCATGTTCAAGATATGCAAGATTTATAAGAAGAAATGACAAGATTATGAAATATTAGTATGATATACTGCTTCCATAGGTAAGAAAAACAGAAATATAGCAGTAAGGAATTTAAAATAAAAGGGAGGTAAAAATATAATGGGTATTATGAAAAAGTTTTCGCTGGAAGGAAAAGTTGCATTAGTAACTGGCGGATCTTATGGAATTGGTTTTGCTATTGGCAGTGCTTATGCTGAGGCCGGTGCAGCTATTGTTTTTAATGACATAAATCAAGAGTTGGTGGATAAAGGAATCAAAGCTTATAAAGAAGCTGGAATCAATGCTTTTGGCTATGTATCTGACGTAACAAAGGAAGAGCAAGTACAAGCCATGGTAGTAAAAGTGGAACAAGAGGTTGGTACCATTGATATTCTTGTAAACAACGCTGGTATTATTAAACGCATTCCTATGCATGAAATGACAGCGGCAGAATTCCGTCAGGTAATCGATATAGATTTAAATGGACCATTTATCGTAGCAAAAGCAGTAATTCCATCAATGATTAAAAAAGGACATGGAAAAATAATCAACATCTGTTCGATGATGAGTGAACTTGGACGGGAAACAGTATCTGCGTATGCAGCTGCTAAAGGCGGATTGAAGATGTTGACGAGAAATATCGCATCAGAATATGGACAGTTTAATATCCAGTGTAACGGTCTAGGACCTGGTTATATTGCAACCCCACAAACAGCACCCCTGAGAGAAGAAGGACATCCATTCAATAGCTTTATTATTGCAAAAACGCCGGCTGCTCGCTGGGGAACACCTGAAGATTTACAGAGCCCTGCAGTATTTTTAGCATCAGAGGCTTCTGATTTTGTAAATGGACATATCCTCTATGTAGATGGAGGTATCTTAGCTTACATCGGAAAACAGCCTTAACGTTAGAATTGTATTATAGGAGGCGTGAAAAAATGAAAATAGCATTAATCAATGAAAATAGCCAAGCCGCTAAAAATGAAATGATTTGTTCCGCTTTGAAAAAAGTGGTAGAACCAATGGGACATGAAGTATTCAACTACGGAATGTATAGTGCAGATGATAAGCAGCAATTGACTTATGTACAGAACGGAATTCTTGCCGCTATATTGTTAAACGCAAAAGCGGCAGATTATATCATAACAGGATGCGGTACTGGAGAAGGTGCTATGCTGGCTTGCAACGCTTTCCCAGGAGTATTGTGTGGACACGTGGTGGATCCATCTGATGCATATATGTTTGCTCAAATCAATGATGGAAACGCAATTTCACTACCATTTGCAAAAGGATTTGGCTGGGGTGCTGAGTTAAACCTTCAATATGCTTTCGAAAAATTATTTCTAGGGGAAAGCGGACAAGGCTATCCAAAAGATAGAGTAATCCCAGAACAACGAAACAAGAAAATTTTAGATGAAGTTAAAAAAGTAACTCATCAAGATATGATAACTATTTTAAGAAATATTGATCAAGAGTTATTAAAAGGTGCAGTAAGTGGAGAAAGATTCCAAGAGTACTTCTTTACAAATTGCAAAAATGACGAAATTGCAGATTATATCAAGCATGTATTAGCTTAACTATTAAACAAGCACAAAACGCACCGATCACACTTATTGGGATTGTGAGATGTATTTCTGAAAATAATAAATATACATAAATATGGTAACTTTTATAGTTATGCCCTAAAGTTCAGAACCTAATGAACTTTAGGGCATTTTTCGTTTGGAAGCACTCGAAGTTTAATCGTTGCACTGTGCAGGCGCACAGGGCTTTCCGGAGCTACAGAAGCATTTGAGAGAAAGGCATTGCCAGGGCCGGAAAAATTTATAAACCGTGATTAAATATGACATGCTGTTGTCTTATTACCTGCTGTACAATGAATAAAAACGGGAGGTGATATAGAAATGAGAGCACTCCACAATATACCTACCAACGGCGGGTGGACAGAAATCCGTTGCAGGTTACCTGGCAGTAGCTATGCGAATAAAACCGATTTAGGGAGAGAAAACTATTTAAAAGAATCCGAAAATAAAGAGTAGAACAAAGTTGGGGCAGTTTTCCTAATTTTCAACGAGCTAAGAAAGGAAGATGTAAGTATGGCTAATAGATTAATTGATAAAAATGAATTTGACGGCAAGCGAGTTTTAGTTACAGGTGGAACAAAAGGTATGGGAGAAGCAATTGTTAAACGCCTTGCCCGTGCCGGTGCGACGGTTATTACTACGGCACGTACTGTTCCGAGCGATCTTGAAGCATCAGTTCAGTTTATTCAAGCAGATGTCAGCAAACCTGATGGGATAGAAACAGTAGTTAATGGAGTGATTGAACGCCTCGGTGGTATAGATATTTTAGTAAATAATGTTGGTGGGTCTTCTACTTCGGCGGGTGGAGCTCTGGTCATGAGTGATGATGACTGGCAGCAAGTATTTGATGCTAATTTGTTTTCTGCTGTTCGCCTAGACCGGGCATTTTTACCAGCAATGATTAAGAATGGTTTTGGGGTTATTATTCACATGACATCTATTCGTCGTCGCTTCCCGGCAACGGAAACTTTGGTATACTCAGCTGCAAAAGCTGCTTTAGCAAACTATAGCAAAGGACTGGCAAATCAGGTGGCGCCTTATGGAGTACGTGTCAATACTGTGGCTCCAGGGTTTATAGAAACCAAAGCAGCGGAGCGGCTTATTCAACGCTTAGCGGATCATTCCGGTACGAATTATGACAGTGCAAAACAGGAAATGATGCATTCGCTTGGAGGTATTCCTCTTGGCCGGCCAGGGCGTCCCGAAGAAGTTGCCGAATTAGTTGCCTTTTTAGTATCCGATCGAGCTTCCTATATTACTGGATGCGAGCATGTCATTGATGGTGGAACATTGCGAACAATATAGTTAACTGTCAGGTGGAAAAATGCGAGTACAAAATAAGCAAACAAAAGGAGAAGATAGTATGATGATCAAATTACCGTCGATTATTGAAGCGTTTGTTCAAGGGAAGAATAATCACGATAGTGAGGCTGTGGTTGCTTGTTTTACAAATGATGCGGTTGTTCATGACGAGGGGCAGGAATTTCGCGGGACAGCTGCTATCCAAAAGTGGCTTGATGCCAGTATTGCAAAATACAAATTTACACTGACTGCGAAAAAACTTGTCGATATTGACGAAGAAACGGTTCTTACAGCCGAAGTTTCTGGTGACTTTGAAGGAAGTCCCGTTCCGCTTGACTTTCATTTTACAATCAGGAAAGGCAAAATCGACAGGTTAAGTATTTTGTTGGCCGGCAAATAGTTTAGAGAACAAATTTCAGTACACGGTTTTTTAGTGAATGGGCAAGAAGTCGCTCATACAGTACTGAAACTCAAAATTCCATAAACATGAGATTGAACCAATCTTAATTGTAGAGATATACCCCTATAAAAAAATAAAGGGTTTACAGATAATCTTAGGAACAAAGTGAAGAAATATTCCCCTGGTGGGCAAATCCATAAACAAGGAGAGAAAACATGATTACGAATACGCAACTGCTAAAATTAAAGGATAGAAGTGGTGAAAATATTGCCAAGGCGCGGGATGTGCTGCTTAGCATGCAGGGAAAAATTGAATTTTTGCGGGATTTGAAAGTTGAAGTTAATATACGTCAGGGCGCGTCATCCTATGACCTCCTGATGAGCGCCCAATATGATTCACTGGAAGATTTAGAGGCTTATATTATTCATCCCGTCCATGTCGAAGTAGCCAAATACATTGCCGGTGTACTAGAAACCAGTGCTGTCGTATGTTACGAATCTTAACGTAAAAGGGTATTGCTGCTTGTTTGAGATCCGCTCCACATCCCTGCGTGCGGCGCTGCAGCCGCTAACGCATCTTCCGCCTGCCGTCCCTCGGGCTACTCCGCTCAGTGCCGGTACAACGGATACCACTCGAATAGGACACAGGGACAGGTTGTTTGAGAGGGAAGAATTAAGAGCCCTAAACTAGAATTGTTATTGGGATAAAAGCAACTGCAGATTGACAAGAAACCCAAAACAGAAACTTGCTGGTAAAATGCTTATAA
>ENA-OFCE01000983-OFCE01000983.1-metagenomes-genome-assembly--contig:-NODE-983-length-15978-cov-2.868429_pt1 | contig 15978 bp, 13 predicted proteins | sample MGYA00153388_OFCE01 | MGnify analysis MGYA00153388
CATCCCCAAATTAGCTGGGCAGTATGGTTTGAGCAGTAAGCAATTTGCTTATTTGTTCCAAAAACATGTGAAAATGAGTCCAAATGAATATTTGATATCTCAGCGGATGAAACGCGCCAAAGAATTATTATGTACTACAACTTGCTCCGTGTCAGAAATCTCTGATTATGTCGGCTATCCTGATTCTTATTATTTTAGCAAGCTTTTTAAAAAGCGTACAGGTACGTCACCTAGTACGTTGCGAAACTTTTTAGAAAAAAATACGGGGTAATTTAGGAATATGTCTATTCCTACTTTTTTTTTTACTTGGTATAGTACTGTAGTGATGTCGAATTTCATTATCAATGCTAGAAATGTGACGGCAAATAAACGGAGGAGGCATATGAAAATAATAGTTGTAATACTTCTGTCATTAGTGATAGTTACGGGAGGATTAGTGGGATGCAGCAATCAGCCGAAAATAAATATTGTCTCCAAATCATCTGACAGTAGTGAAATGCCGGGAAAAGAAGCAGCTTTCCCTCGGACTTACATAGATTCAAAAGGTAATAAAATTATTATTGAAAAGCAGCCCCAGCGAATTGCCATGGTAGCTTTCCCCCTCGTAGAAACGATGTTTGCACTGAATGCACCACCTGTTGCAGCACCTCAAGTTACTGTTATGTCACAATGGGATTCACTAAAACCGTATCTGGCAGCAAATTCGCTAATTGACTTGGGAAGCCAAACCAGTATTAATCTTGAAAAATTGCTTGATGTTGAACCTGAGTTAATCATTGGTACAAGATATAACGAAGAGATATATGATGAATTATCCAAGATTGCTCCTGTTGTCTTGTTAGATACACAGCCGCTTTCCCTTGATTGGAGAAGTGTGCCCCGGGAAATTGCAAAAGTGATTGGCAAAGAACAGGATGCAGAGGCGCGTATCGCGCAGCTTGAGTCGCTGATTGTTCAATCACGAGATAAACTTTTGCCATACCAAAAGGAAACATTTGCATTCTTAGCATTGGCTGATAAAGGATCGTTTGGTATCTTTGGTAAGCAGAATTATCCCGCGTATTTTGATGATCAAAGTGGTTTGGGATTGCACGCCCCCAATGGCTATCCTGAAAGGACAGGGAGGATTTCCCTGGAAAGACTGGCAGAACTGAATCCTGATCATATTTTTTTAATGAAAGTTCCGGGTATTGAAAAAAAACTTGAGGATTTGAAGGGCAACTCCATATGGAGTGCCTTACAGGCAGTGAAAGGAGGGCATGTCTATTTCGTAGATCGATCGGGCTTTACGGTGGGAATCGTTGCGACAGAGTATGGAGTTAAAAGCGTTGTCAAAACTCTGACAAAGTAAGTCATTAGCAACCTTATAGATCTGTACGACAAATTACATTATAATGGTTGCGCTATTTTTGAAAAAGGAGCGAGAATATTTTAATGGTTCGTCGTTTTTTTAGTTATTATCGTCCTTACAAGGGGCTATTCTTATTAGATTTTTCCTGTGCGGTAATAATGTCCGCTTTAGAATTGGTTTTTCCCTTGGCGGTCGCGCAAGTAGTGGACAAATTGTTGCCTAGTGGCAACTGGCACTGGGTACTTTTAGCATGCATAGGTTTGTTAAGCGTCTATATCATCAATACGGGGCTTAATGTTGTAATCAATTACTGGGGTAATATGCTAGGACTCAATATAGAGACTGACATGCGTAATGAGCTGTTTAGTCATATGCAGAAATTATCTTTCCGTTTTTTCGACACCCATAGGACTGGTCAGTTGATGTCGCGCATCTCCAATGACCTGATGGATGTGGGGAGCATGGCTCATAATGGACCAGAACATGTGTTTATCATCATCATCACACTGATTGGTGCATTAGGAGTGATGTTTACCATCAGCTGGAAGCTGTCACTGATGACGCTTTTGTTATTGCTGCTTTTAATGGTGGTCATATTTGTTTTCGCTAAAAAGATGACCCGTGCTTTTAGGCAGATGTTTGCTAGCGTAGGCTGTTTTTATGCCCGGCTGCAGGACGCTCTGGGAGGCATCCGTGTGGTGCAGGCTTTCACTAATGAGGAGCATCAAAAAAAGCTGTTCATTTCCGATAATCAATGGTTCCACAAGGTCAAGATGGAAGGATTTAAGATCTTCACCACCAGCACAGCGATTACTTACCTGCTTATGCGATTTCTATCTTTATTCGCGTTAGCAGGAGGAAGCTGGTTTTTTTTGCAAGGAGAGTTGACTAGTGGGCAAATGTTCAGTTTTATTCTACTCATCAATGTCATCATCCGTCCTATTCAAATGATTAGCACTCTGGTTGAGAGAATCCCCAAAGGCATTGCCGGATTTAAAAATTTTGTAGAAATTATGGATATCCACCCAGATATTGTTGATGCACCCGACGCTATTGATGCACCGCAGCTGCAAGGAAATATTCGCTACAACAACGTAAGCTTTGCCTATGAGGAAGAATGTCCTGTGCTGGAGAATGTAGATCTTTTCATTCCCACAGGCGAAACGGTGGCCTTTGTAGGACCCTCCGGCGGAGGAAAGACTACCCTGTGCAGCCTGTTACCTCGCTTTTATGAGGTATTATCAGGAAGTATCACCATTGATGGAGTTGATATTAATAAAATTAAACTCCAATCTCTCCGGCAGCAAATTGGCATTGTGCAGCAGGATGTATTTCTATTTGCTGGAACCATTCGGGAAAATATCCTGTACGGTAAAATGGATGCAACAGAGGAAGAGATATGGGATGCGGTAGTACGGTCTCAAATGGATGAATTTATCCGTGCCCAAACGGACGGTCTGGATGCCGTTATCGGCGAGCGTGGCGTGAAACTTTCTGGTGGACAGAAGCAGAGGCTTTCTATTGCACGCATGTTTCTTAAGAATCCTGCGATTCTAATACTGGATGAGGCCACCTCTGCTTTGGATACGGAAACAGAAATGGCAATTCAAAAAGCACTGGCAGAGCTGTCCAAGGGACGGACAACTCTCGTCATTGCTCATCGGCTGGCGACAATTAAAAATGCGGATCGTATCATCGTAGTTACACCAGAAGGTATTGCAGAGCAAGGCAGCCATCAAAAGCTGCTAGCTGCAGAGGGAATATACAGTCGTCTTCATCACGCTCAATTCAGTACTTAATAAGAATTACTAAGCGCTGAATAAACGGTATGGAGGTGATGTTATAGATGAAAGTTTCAACAAATGACGCTGTTCGTTCAGATCCCTTTGTAAAAAAAACAGGTCGCTCTTGGAGAGCACTCTTAGTAATTGTAATTGGACTTTGTGTGCTGGTGATATCCATGGCATTGTCCCTTACACAGGGCGTGGTGCAGATGCCTCTGTCTGCTGCATGGGATGCGCTGGTACACTTTACTCCCGGTTCAATGCAGCATTTAATCATACAGGATTTACGTCTGCCTCGTGTGTTGGCAAGTGCGTTAGTAGGGGCTGCTTTAGCTGTGGCAGGTGCAGTGATGCAGGGCATCACTCAGAACCCCATGGCGGATTCCGGTCTAATGGGTCTTAATGCAGGAGCAAGTTTTATGCTGTCTCTCTGTTTTGCCTTTGTGCCCGGTCTATCTTACAGCTACATCATTTTATATTCTTTTTTCGGTGCCTCGATTAGTGCCGGATTGGTGTATGGGATTAGTTCCCTGCAGCGGGGAGGAGCCACTCCTATGAGGCTGGTGTTGGCAGGAATTGCTGTTAGTGCGCTGCTAGCAGCAATCGGCCATGGCATTGCTATTTATTTTGGTGTCGCACAGGATATAGCCTTTTGGACGGCAGGTGGTGTTGCGGGTACGACGTGGCAGCAACTTCGCATCCTGTTTCCGTGTATAGCAGTAACATTATTTGCAGCGATCCTGCTTTCCCGCTCCATTTCGCTGCTCAGCTTAGGGGAGGAAATCGCTCAGGGGCTGGGACTGAGGGTGAACATTGTAAAGCTCGCCGCCGCTCTTGTTGTCTTAGTACTGGCAGGAGCCTCCGTATCAGTAGTAGGACCTGTGGGCTTAGTCGGTCTTATCATTCCCCATATTGCTCGTTATTTGGTAGGGGTAGACTATAGCTGGATCATTCCTTCCTCGGCAGTGCTGGGGAGCTTGCTGCTGGTGTTGGCAGATCTGGGTGCGCGGACGCTTAATCCTCTGCATGAAACACCAATCGGTGCCATCATCGCCCTCATCGGTGTCCCCTTTTTCCTGTACTTAGCACGTAAACAAAGGAGGGAGGCGTAGATGGGTTCTACGGGCCAGCAACAGAAGAAAAAAAACTCGAAATTTATTGCTGTGCTGCTTATACTAGGGATTTTACTGATTCTTTCAATCATCTTCAGCATGAAATCGGGCTATACCCACTTAACGTTCCATGATCTTCTACGCATCCTCCTTGGAGGTGGCAGTGACAAAGAGAATCTGGTCTTGTTTACTTTTAGAATGCCTCGTATCATCATTGCTATGCTGGTCGGTGCGGGACTTGCCCTCTCAGGATGCATCATTCAGGGAATAGCCAGAAATGCGCTGGCTGACCCTGGACTGTTAGGAATTAACGCTGGTGCTGGATTGATGGTTGTACTATTTGTCCTGCTTTTTCCGACCAAAACGGCCCTTTCTGTATTCACGCTGCCCTTTCTGGCACTGATTGGCGCCGGCGTTGCGGCAGTGCTGATTTACCTATTAGCTTATAAAAATCTAGAGGGATTATCGCCTTTGCGCCTGATTTTAACGGGAGTAGGTATGCAGGTAGGAATCAGTGCTGCTATGATTGTTTTGGTTATTCTTCTGGACGAGAGTCAGTTTAATTTTGTTACAGTATGGCAGGCAGGGCGCATTTGGGGCGCTAGTTGGAAGTTTGTCATAGCACTGCTGCCATGGCTGCTAGTACTGGTTCCTTATGTTTTTTTCAAGGCACGGGTTCTTGATGTACTAGGTGTTGGTGAGGAAATTGCATGGGGTCTGGGTGTATCTGTAGAACGGGAGCGAAGGATGTTATTGGCGGCTGCAGTGGCATTGGCGGCATCTTGTGTCGCCGTTAGCGGTAATATCAGTTTTGTCGGACTGATAGCTCCCCATTTAGCACGCCGCCTCGTGGGACCAGGGCATCAGATTTTATTGCCGTGTTGTGCATTGACAGGTGCCTTGCTGGTGTCCATATCGGATATACTGGCCCGAACTCTTGTGCAGCCCTCGGAGATACCGACAGGTATTGTTGTTGCAGTTGTGGGCGCACCTTATTTTCTATATCTGCTAGCGAAAAGTGGAAGATAGAGTGTCGACATTCATTTAAAAAAGCAGGTGTAATCCATGAATAGTATCACAACAAAAAATTTAGCAATCGCCTATGATGAAAGTACCGTTGTAGAAGCTTTAAATATGAAAATCCCCTATGGGAAAATTACCACCATCATCGGTCCTAATGGTTGTGGAAAATCGAGTGTTCTTAAGGCAGTGGGGCGTATTCTGCGCTTTAAAGCGGGAACGGTCTATTTAAATGAAGAGGATATTACAACCCTCGCGACTAAGGAAATTGCTAAAAAAATGGCGATTCTGCCACAAAGTCCTACCGCTCCTCATGGGGTGACCGTGGGAGAGTTGGTAGCATATGGACGCTTCCCTTATCAGCGGGGCTTCGGCAAGCTCGCCTTGAATGACAGAAAGATTATCGCCTGGTCCCTGGAAGTGACAAAGCTTTCAGAATTGGAACATCGTTCTGTGGATACCCTTTCCGGCGGACAGCGTCAGCGTGTGTGGATTGCTATGGCACTGGCGCAGCAGACAGATCTTATTCTGCTTGATGAGCCTACTACTTACCTTGATTTATCTCATCAGTTGGAGGTACTGGAGCTTTTAAGTGATCTTAACAAAAAGCAGGGTTACACCATTGTGATGGTCCTACATGATTTAAATTTAGCGGCTCGTTTTGCCGATTATATGATTGCAATCAAGGGCGGGAGCATCATCTGTCATGGGGCGCCTGATGAGGTCATGGTACCTCATGTATTAAAAGAAGTTTTTCAAATTGATGCACAGATCGTTAAGGAACCGAGGACAGGTCGTCCTGTCTGCGTCACTTATGATTTAGTCAGATGATGGGATAACGTATAAGAATAAAGGAAAAGCACGCCTTACGGCGTGCTTTTATCGTTTTTAAAATATGCTTTTGCCAATGGGATGTGCTACGTGTGTTCGTTTAGGTTATTAATAGAGCTCCTTCATGAGTCCTGTTATATCCACATTATCGATCTTCTGCTGCATCAGAGATTGCTCAGAAAGCTGGGGCAGGGATTCATGAAAGGTAGGACGTATTGTACGATAATATAAACCTATAGGGATTTGTTCCCCCCATAAGCCAGCAAAAGACAGAGCCTTGTCTAGGCTGGTGGGGTCATAGCCTTCCATATTTTCAATGACTTTAACACGCTGCTGATACCATGGATATGTATTCACATGGTTAAAAGTAACACAAGGCTGGAGAATATCAACTACGGCAAATCCGGGATGCTTAATAGCCTCAGCCATGAGAGAAACCAACTGAGCGCTATTGCCGACAAAGCCTCGTGCTACAAAGGTAGCTCCTGCATTTAATGCCATTTTTACTATATTAATAGGCTGTTCCACATTACCAAGGGGGGCAGGGGTAAACTTTGTGACAGCTCCTAAATCACTAGTCGGTGAGGTTTGGCCTTTGGTTAAACCGTAAATCTGGTTATTATGAATAAAATAAGTAATATCCAAATTGCGTCTTGCCGTATGGATGAAATGCCCCATTCCAAGCCCCATTCCATCTCCATCGCCGCCTTCGGCAATTACAGTCAGATTGTGATTCGCTAATTTGATTCCTGTGGCTACAGGCAGAGAACGGCCGTGCAAGGTTTCAATGCGATAGGTATTCACATATTGACTGATTTTACTGGCGCAGCCAATCCCTGTGGCTAATACCGTTTGTTCTAAATCCAAGTTAAGGGAGGTCAGGGCTTTTTTTAGTGAATTGATGATGCCATAATTGCCACAGCCAGCACACCAGGTGGGAACATAGGATAAATTAATATCATGAGCACTCATTAGACAAGCACCTCCTTGATCTTTGCAAGAATTTCTGAAGGCACAAAAGCACGAGAGTTATATTTGAAGAAGGAATGGTTCGCTTTGTACCCCGTATGGGCAGCAAGAATGCCGCCAAGCTGCCCTGTCTTATTGCCTTCAATGAGGAGGGTTTTCTTGGCTTTTTGCAAAAGTGGTTCAACAGCGGTGGCTGGAAATGGAGAAATATAGAGAACCTGCAAAAAGTTTACGCAAATTCCTTGGCTCGCTGCTTGCTCCATGGCTTCTAAGATGGCTCCTTTCGTTGAGCCCCAGGCAATAATCGTTACATCAGCTTCAGATGGACCATAGAATTTAATAGCAGGTATCTCTTTCTCCATAGCGGGTAATTTATTATATAATTTATCCATACTTTCTTTTGTTACAGTTGGTTCGTTAAGGGCGTATTCCTTATTTCCCGAACTATAAAAACCGTCTTCGCCATGAGTGTAACTAGTAGCAATATGGCGGCCGCCAACTTGCCCCGGAAAGGCCCTTGTTGAAATGCCATCAGGGGTATTTTGATAGCGCAAATAAGGTTCTTGGCGATCGGCGTTTTCTTCAAACCGTTTGCCGCGATCAATTGTTAAATGATCAGTAGCAAAGAGGGGATGAGAAACAGAGGAATCAGCCAAATATTTATCAGTTAAAATAATGCATGGCACTTGGTATTTATCTGCGAGATTAAAAACCCGAAATGTTTCATAAAAACATTCTTCGATATCGCCGGGAGCTATCACAATCCGTGGGAACTCTCCTTGAGAGGCATAGACGACAAAATTTAAGTCAGCCTGTGCAGTTCGTGTTGGCAGTCCAGTACTAGGACCACCTCTTTGGGCATTGACTATAACCAAGGGCACTTCGGCTATCGCAGCAAAACCTAAGGCTTCTACCATTAAGGCAAAGCCGCCGCCGCTGGTAGAACCAATGGAACGTACCCCCGTGAAGGAAGCGCCAATGAGCATATTAATAGCGGCAATTTCATCTTCGGCCTGCTTAAAAACTAGACCATAGTCTCTGCCATGATCAGCTAAATAGCTTAAAACGCTTGAGCCTGGTGTCATGGGGTAACCAGCGGAAAATTTGCAGCCTGCTTGAATCGCTGCAATGGAAATGGCCTCATTGCCGTTAATGAGAATTTTGGGTTCCGCATGTTTATGAAACGTGAAGGGAAAGACGTTCTGGGAAGGTAAAGATGATACTACGTGTTCATGTACTTCTTCTAAAATCTTAATATTTTCCTGCTGTATTTTAGCATTATGGAATTCATTTTTAATTACATCAATGACCACACTCTTAGGATAGCCTGTAAGAGCACAAAAACTTCCTAACATGGCACTGTTGATCATGATCTTAGCTCCACCCTTAGGAACGAAACTTGCTAAAGACACAGGATACAGTAAAGTACCTTCAGGGACTTTGCTTTCATCCACTTGAGTAGTCGCAGGGTCATATAGTACAATCGCACCTGGATTCAGCTTATCCGCATAATAATCAAAGCCTTGTTGGGAGAAAAGTCCTAAGAAATCAAGGGTTTCTTCATAAGATGAAAGAGGTTGATCAGCTAGACGTACCAGACAAGAATTCAGCCCACCCTGAATCAGGGAAGGGTATTCATTTACTAAGAAAGACCATAAACCATTACGATTGGCTCCTTTGGCAATGATAGAACCGGCACTCATAACTCCGTAGCCAGCCTCACCGGCAAAGAGACAAGTATAATATCGTTTCTTCGTCATATTATCCTCCTGAGTATTATTTGCCTTTATATGACAATGACTTCGCGAAAATTAGGCGAAACCCTTTATAAAAGCGACAAAATAATAAGAAAAACGCTGCCTAAAAAAAATTTAAACCGCGAAGATACGAAGTCTGCGAAGAATATTCCATACATTTTATTTGTAAATAAAGTTATGCGTTTTAATATGGTAAAAAAGAGAAATAGAGTCAGTGTTTCCTTTCGTTTCAAGGAAACACTGACTCTATTTCTCCTATATGAAGGACTATATTCGATTTTAGTATAGCTCACCCTTGAGTCGTGCAGTTTCTGCTTGTTGCTCTAAGTAATACCATCGTATAGATTTCCCAATAATGCAGCGCATAGCATCAATTTTTCCTTCTTTGGCCAATTTTCTCATTTTATCGAGATCAAAGCCATTGTAAGAAAAATAGCTCGCCGAGATAAAACCGCGATTTTTCAACTTCTTGCGATATTGACTCACATCTCTACTGTCTAATTCAACTTGCCAAATCGCCATACTGTATCCCAGCCTTTCGGTTTCATTATTTTTTAAATACATTATACACCTTTTTCAAAAAAAATGTGTTATTTATATGTAAATTTAATGAAAAATTTATTGGTAATTTTTATTAATAGTACAGTCTGTTTTTCTTGATGAGACGATGATAATAAAAAAAAGGTATACAGCCTTATCTATTTAGACAAAAACTGCACACCTTAAATTGCTGTGAAGATTACTTGGTACCAAAGATTCGATCGCCAGCATCTCCTAAACCTGGGACAATGTAGCCGTGGTCATTTAATTTTTCATCAATCGCAGCTACGAAAATATCTACGTCAGGATGGGAGTTATTAATTAATTGTATGCCTTCTGGTGAGGCAACTAGACACATGCACTTAATGTTTTTAGCACCTTTTCTTTTAAGGATGTCAATTGAAGCAGCTAAAGAGTTGCCTGTTGCAAGCATGGGATCAATTAGAATAAAGTCTCTTTCTGCTACATCGCTTGGTAATTTACAGTAGTACTCTACTGGCATTAGGGTTTGGGGATCACGGTATAAGCCGATATGGCCCACTTTAACAGCAGGAATAAGTCTGACAACACCATTGGTCATACCTAAGCCAGCCCGCAAAATGGGAACAATACCTAATTTTTTGCCTGATAGCATTTTGCAAGTACATTTTGCAACAGGAGTCTCGATTTCTACATCTTCTAAGGGGAGATCACGAGTGATTTCAAAAGCCATTAACATTGAGATCTCTTCTAATAATTCACGAAATTCTTTGGTTCCTGTATGTATATTGCGTATTAGGGATAATTTGTGCTGAATTAGCGGATGATCGATCACTTTAGCATTCATATTCTTATCAACTACCTTTCTCAATCTATTGAATAATTTACAACAAAATACTTAAAAAAGCAACCTAACAGAGGCTTTTATTTTATTTTACGAGAGTTTTGCATAGAATTTGTCTTATTATGCTCACACTAATAAAGGATAAATCATAAAGTAGTCTCTCGAGAAGTTTCATTTAGGACGGCAAAGGATGAGCATACTAACACTTCAACCTGTTACTTTAGGTTCATCTCTTTGCTTGTTTGTGGCTATAGATGATTGCTTTGGCGAAAGAGTACATAAATTAATAGGGGGAGTATGATGAGCCATCAATTTATTCCTAAAAGAGCTTTTTTTGAACCGAAAGCTCTAGAATATCCCATTGGACAAAAGGTGTATGAACAGTTACAAGAAATGAAAGTACCTATAACCTTAACTGGATCTCATAATCGAATTACGGGTATACCGGGAGATACTCCGCAAAAGGCCTATCAAGAAGCCAAGAACACCTTAGTTGTAGGTATTCGAAAGAGTTTAGACTTTGCAGGATGCAAGCCATCGGCTCACTACCAGCTGCCGTTGACCACTAGCTGTTCGAGTATGTGTGAATATTGTTATCTTGCTACTACCTTGGGGAAGAAGCCTTATTTAAGGGTGTATGTGAATGTGAATGAAATATTGGAACAGGCTAGTCGTTACATCAGGGCGAGAGCACCAGAAATCACCTGGTTTGAAGGTGCCGCTACTTCAGATCCAATTCCTACAGAATACTTGACAGGGCTTTTATATAACACTATTGAATTTTTTGGCAGACAGTCATTCGGCAGATTTCGCTTTGTTACCAAGCATGATCGGGTGGATTCTTTATTAACGGCTAAGCATAATGGACATACCCGGTTTCGCTTTAGCATCAATGCAGCATCGATTATTGACCAGTATGAGCATAAAACGCCGACTTTAATCCAAAGGGTAGAGGCCGCTGCTAAAGTAGCGGAGAAGGGATATCCCGTTGGTTTTATTATTGCCCCTATTTTTTATTATCCTGGCTGGGAAGAGGAGTATTTACAATTACTACAGGAATTAGATAAACAGCTTCCGAAAAAGGATCGTAGTGATATAACTTTTGAGTTAATCGCTCATCGCTTCACTAAAAGAGCTAAAAATAACATTCTTGAGATATTTCCAGAAACTAAATTACCTATGAAAGAAGAGGAACGTAAATTTAAGTATGGGCAGTTTGGTTATGGAAAATATGTATATCAAAAAGAAACGATGGATGAAATGAAAAATGATATGCATAAAGGAATACATACGTATTTTCCTCATGCCGCCATCGAGTACTTTGTATGAAGCAAAAAATAGGCTTGTACAAAAAATGTACGAGCCTATTTTGTATAATGCAATTAAAGATTACAGTCTCATAGCCGCTTCTGCTGCCAAAGGAGATCTCTCGCATTCTTCAGGCAGCATGGTTACCTGAAAGCATAGTTTAGATCCAATCATTTTTTCGCTGGCATAGCTTAAGCCGTTGGACTGGCTGTCTAACAGTGGATTATCAATTTGGGCTGGATCACCAATGAGTATGATTTTAGTACCCAGGCCAGGGCGGGTTAATACAGCCTTTGCTTGACGTGGGGTAGCATTTTGCATTTCGTCAAAAATAACCCAATACTTTTGCAGTGACCGACCTCTTTGATAGGCCAATGCTTCGGTTTGAATAACACGCTTTTCAAATAGCATATTAACCGTATCTTCCGTTTGCAGTACATCTTTATCTTCCATGGGTGTGTTACCTGACATTAATGTAAATAAATTATCCTTTATCGCACGCATGTAAGGTTCGATTTTTTCGGCTTCTGTGCCAGGGAGGAAACCAATTCCTTCATCTAACATTGAATTTGGACGACAGATTAGAATGTGGTGATATTCCCTTGGACGACATTCCATATAGTTGTAAAGTCCTACTGCTAAGGCATAAAAGGTTTTAGCAGTTCCGGAAATACCTTTTAAAATGACTAAGGGTGCTTCTTCAGCACTCATCATAAGGCATTCTTGCATGAAAATTTGACCCACATTGCGGGGCGCAACTCCAAAAGGATTGCGATTTTGGTATTGTAAGTGAACGACCTTTTTTCCATCAAAACGGCCTAATGCGGTATGACGATCATTATCCGTTGACTGTATTAGCAGAAATTGATTGGTAACTAAGGCTGCAGGAATTAATATACCTGCCAGATCATCAAAAACATAAAGTGTATCAGGGTCAATATAATGATTTGTACTTTCGTGGAAGCGATTGATTACTTCACTAGAGGTATAGGCAATTATACGCCCCGTGTATTGCTGGTCTATATTTGAAACTTTATCATTACGAAAGTCTTCGGCTTGAATGTTTAAAATGGAAGATTTAACACGCATATTCGTATCGCGGCTCACTAAAATAGTTTGGTGACCGCTTTCTGCCAGTCCCTTACAAACTTGCAAAATACGATTATCGGCTTTATCGCCTTCCCAGTGAAGCGGCATGGCAGTGGCAGTATGATTGGATTCTAGGATGAGAATTCCACCACTGTTATTGATGGGGACACCTTTTAGTAAATTGCCTTGTGTGCGCAGACTATCGATAATGCGACTGACACTGCGACTGTTGGTGCCACGTTCTGTTGATTCCTTTTTAAACTTATCCAATTCTTCAATCACGACTTCAGGAATTACAATCGTATGCTCATTAAAAGCGTATAGGGCATTTGGAGAGTGTAATAGAACATTAGTGTCTAAGACATAATATTTCTTCAACGTAATCCCCCTTTATTGAGAAAGTATTCTCTCTCTCATTATAAGGTTTACAAAATAACACTGCGTTAGGAATTCATTAATAATAGATTAAATTTTTGCTAAGAAGAAAATGATGATGTGTTTTTATAAACATATACAACGAAGCGAACCACAAAGGCGCAAAGGACACAAAGGGGGCACTTTAAACATATCTTTGTGTTCTCCTTTGTGTGCCGCAGCAGCGGCATTGTGCCTTTGTGGTTCATAAATTCTTTCACCTAGAATTTTAGAAAAAGGTTAACGATCAAAAAGAGTAGGTGCAATTGTCTTAGGCTAGTGGTAGGCGAATGGTAAAGGTTGTACCGATGTTGACGGAGCTTTTTACCTCAATCTTGCCGCCATGCATTTCAACAATAAATTTTACTATTGCCAGTCCTAAGCCTGTGCCGCCAGCATTACGAGATCGTGCCCGGTCAACTCGATAAAAACGATCAAAGATTAACGGTACATCAGTAGCTGGAATACCGATACCCGTATCTTCAACGATGAGTATCGCTTCATGGTCTTCCTGAAGACAGGTTAGCAGCACTTTGCCTAAAGGCGGTGTATATTTAATGCTATTATCCAAAAGATTAATCAGAATCTGCTTTAGCCAGTCTGGGTTAGCCATAACAATAGGGTCAGCATCTGCCTGAATATCTACAATAATATTTTTTGCTTCTGCGTTGGTTCTAAGATCATCTTTTACAGTGTAGAGAAGGGGCGTTACATGGGTTGCTTTTAGCTTGACTTGCTGCCGATATTCATGAGAGTTCAGCTTTGCCAATTGTAAGAGCTCGTTCACCAAGCGCTGCATTCTTTCTGCCTCCGTATGGATAATTGTAAGAAATTTAGAGCTCAGCTTGCTATCTTCTAAGGCGCCATCTAATAATGTTTCTGCAAATCCTTTGATTGTCGTAAGTGGTGTTGCCAGCTCATGAGAAGCATTAGCGACAAAATCAGATTGACGATCATGCATATCCTGCAGAGCGGTAATATCGTGAAATACACTTAATATACTTGTAATCTCATTCTCGGTAGCGGTAATCGGAGCAATAAATATTTGAAATACCCTTATGCTGCCATGAATATTGGTTTTGAGATAGATCAACATATTTTTTCCTTGCTTAGCAGTTTGCTGTACCCCGCGATCCAGTTGACTATAACCAAGAACTTGCATATTGTGTTGATTGAGCATAGCATCCTTAATTCCAAAAATATCTCTGGCCATTTTATTGGCTGTGGTTATTTTTCCATAGCGGTCAAGGAGGATGACAGCATTATCCATATGCTGTAAGATGAGATCTAGTTTTTTTGTTTCAGCGATGGTTTCGTTGATTTTATCATCTAAATTTGAGGTTAGGTTATTAAGAGTGTGAGCTAGTAGTTCTAGTTCATCGCCAGTTCGTACATGGAGGCGGCGGTCTAAATTGCCATTTGCAATGTCACAGGCTGCAGCGGTGATTTCTTCCAAAGGAGCAGTATATTTTCTGGCTAACCAAATACTGAGCAGAATGGCTAATAAAGAGGTTAATAAAATGGCAATAAGAAGTGTGGACTTAATCTGATTAAATCCAGCGTCAATGGCCGCCAGAGTACTGGAGATGCGAACGGCACCTACAATTTCGTTGTCATTTCGTATGGGAATGGCTACATATAACATGTTTTGCCCTAAGGTACTACTATAGCGAATGGATGATCCTTCATGCCCGGTGAGTGAAGAAGCTATTTCTGGCCGTTGCAGATGATTTTCCATAGTGGCTGGATTTTCCCAAGAATCAGCAAGTACATCGCCAGTATGATTAATGACGGTAACACGCAAATCTGTTTTAGTAGCCAATTCTTTGATGCGTTGGTCAATCTGGGATTTTTCATTGGGACCTGCCATATAGTTTTCTAAAAAATGTTCCGTAACATGAGCATGGGTTAATAAGCTGGAGGTTAAAATTTCTAAATTATGCTGATAAAAATACCAAAGAAGATAGCCGCTTAACGCTGGCATGGTAAATAAGATTAATAAGAGGTAGCTAATGGTCAATCTTAGTTTTATACCCCATTTAAACATAATTGCCTCCTGACGAATGTATTCTAGAAAAATCATACAATAAAAGAGATAGGTTGACTATGAAAAAAATTTAAGAAAGGCCCAAAATTAACCTAAAAATAACCATTACATAACATAAACGAAGCTCCAGTTCTTTACTATTAAGATAGAAATAAGATCATTTGAATATGGAGGAACACTGTTATGCCGGCTGTGCTATGTAATCAGCTAGTCCAACAACGCCAATACACACAATGGGGAGAGAGTGGCTACAGTGAATTGGAGAAAATTCTAAATAACAAAGACATTAAGGCTGTTTTTCAGCCAATTGTTTCTCTTTTAGATGGAAATGTTGTTGGCTATGAGGCTTTGAGTCGTGGACCACAAGGTTCAGCTTTAGAGCGGCCAGATGATTTATTTGCAGCTGCAGAGAAGTTTAATAAATTGTGGGAGTTAGAGTTTCTTTGCAGAAGTAAAGCTTTGGCCAGGGTTAAGGAATTACCCAAAGATATGATGTTGTTTATTAATGTTGATCCTAATATTATAAACGATGAGCGTTTTCAAAAAGGTGCCACATTGGAAATGGTAGCAACTCAGGATTTTGACCTGAGTAATATTATTTTTGAAATTACGGAAAAAAATTCTATTGCTGATTACAAAAACTTTCGCAAGGTTCTAGATCATTATACCAGCCAAGGGTATAAAATTGCGATTGATGATACTGGAGCAGGGTATTCAGGCTTACGGCTGTTAGCAGAGACAAGACCGCAGTTTATAAAGATTGATATGGATTTAGTGCGGGATATTGATAAAGATACTTTAAAACAGGCATTAATAAAAGCATTTTATGAATTTTCTGTTGTAATGAATATGAAAATTATTGCAGAAGGTATTGAAACCATTGACGAATTGAATACATTAATTCAAATTGGTATACCCTATGGTCAAGGGTAT
>ENA-OFCE01000984-OFCE01000984.1-metagenomes-genome-assembly--contig:-NODE-984-length-15961-cov-2.114611_pt1 | contig 15961 bp, 15 predicted proteins | sample MGYA00153388_OFCE01 | MGnify analysis MGYA00153388
TAAGCGTGTTTTCCGTAAATGCAGGGTCGAGGCGTTTCGTCAAAGCGGTGATTTGGGCGATTTCGGCGGCGGTGACTTTGGGCAGTTTTTTTAACCAGGCGATCGCGGCAGGTTGTCCTTTTTGCGCTGCCACTAGCAACGCGCCCCACGCCTTCACCTCCAGTTTTTCAGATCCCGTTTGCCCAAATGCTTTGATCCGATTTTCTAGCCTACCCGCGTCCGCTTTTAGCACGTCTGCCGTTTCATGACTGGCAACGATAGACGCTTGAAATACTTGCAATGCCCGCTCCCAGCGCCCATCGATCAGATTCGCCAACACCTGCTGACTAGGGCTTGCCCAAGAACTCTCTGCCTGAACCTGAGTGACTTGAGCGTGCCAGCGGATCAAATCGAACTGAGCTTGCGCCATGCTAGACCATTCTTTAGCAGGCAATTTTTCTTTGAGCGACTCCAGCCATTTAAGACTGGTTGACCACAGCCCTACCCGTGCCAGCAGCAGCGCCGATTGATAGTTGGATTGTGACAAGGCAGGTTCAGCCAGTGAGACCGATTCTAGCTGAACAGGGCTAGGCAAAAAGTTGAGCGGCTTAATTTGATAAATCTCAAACTGTGGCTCCATGCCAATCGTGTGGTTGACAATCAGTTCGGAGGTGCCGCCACCGGTGACCTCTTTCCAAATCGGGGCTTCTCCAGTAGGACTTGTCCACTGCAACTTTTTGCTGAGATGAAAACGCTTGGGATTGTAGTGAATGATCTGCCCGTAAGCAAGGGTTTCATTGCCGCGATCGCGTTTACCGCTGAGATTCAGCCAAACCCCTTGGGAGGGTGGCAAGTCGTATCGGGTTACGCTGGTCAGCGGCAACGCTCGACTGGAGCCTTGATTATCTGACTTGGCATCGACCAAGGGCGCGATCGCAAAAGATTCTTCGGGTCCAACGATCGCAATCTGATCGACCAAAGAATACAGTGATTCATGGGTAACGCTTTTCCCATCTGTCGCCGTTTGATAAAGCCGCAATTCTACAAGTTGGTCGCAATCCGTTTGGCAATTAGGGCGTTGCTCCAACACGGGCAGCAGCAGATCGGATACGGCTGTTCCATCATCCACACTGACATTCTTTCCCAGTTCCAGCAGTTCTCCGGTCGTTTTTCCCTGACTGTGCAGTTCTGCCCGAATCGCCTGAAGTGTTTTGGATGGCTGCTCTACTCCTTTTTGATTCGCCCAACCCGGCAACCATTGGTTTATCCAACCGGGCGATCGCGGGTTCACGATCAGTTGCAGCGCTAACCAGCCGCTAGCCGCCAGCCCGCTAGACAGCAGCACTAGGAGAGCGATCGCCCCTGCCAACCGTAGTCCTTTTACTTTTAGCTTTAAGGGATAAACAGTCTTTTTTGAGACACGCGATCGCGATTGGACTGATGGTGAGTGGAGTGGAGTGGGCGATTGTGCCGCAACCACTGGCATTGCAGATTGGCGACGACCAGCCCCAACCTGCGGACGATTAGATGGACGATTTGGCACGGAACTCGATAACCGACGACTCATGGCACAGCGATACGCGAATTCGCCTCAATGTAGCGGCAATCAGCCCCGATGTCACGTACCATCACAAAACGTTGGGCAAGCCGTTGACAACTGGCAGACGCGATCTCTAAAAACAGCCGAAGCTTGTGGAAAGCCTCTGCGGTTGAATCAGGATTTTAGCCTCAAAATCTGCTCAAAATTCATCCGAAGTATTGCTCTGTATTTTTTCTGAGAATTAACCAATGTCGGCTGCTATTCGCCTCAAACATTGGGCACCCTTAGAGTTAGTTGTGATGCGAAGCGGAGAGTTGTGATGCTTATTCCTCAAGAATATACAGAAGCTTTGACAAGAAGCTTTGATATGAAGATGGAAAGTGCGGTGCGCTACGTCATTAATCTACGAGGGGCAATTCTTTTATTAGAAGATCTTCAGGCAAATTTCGTCCGGTCAGTTCTGGCAGAACAACTGGCTATTTTTAGACGTAATCTTGCGATCGCCGAGAACCAAATTGTCGAGATGGAGATTCAGAAAAACACTCTTCTAGAAAAATCAGAGCCAGCGAACAACACACCAAAATTTGGCTTCGTTTACTCCTTATCGGGTCAATAACTTTCCAGTCTTTTCTGCAAAAACTGTCCCCATTGGGCTGCAAGTGGCGGCTCTGTAAAAGGAATACGAATAGGATCTGCACTATTGCTGTAAACAAACTCCAGTTCAGCGCGTCCTTTGGCTGGTGGATTCTCCCAATCAGCGGCTTTTCCATCTACCAATAGCTGAATCGACTGCACCTGCGTCAGGGAAAACGTTTTCGTATCCACGATGCCTTGAGAGGTAGGAGTACCCCAGGTTAACTCATCGCCCCGCTGCCCAATCACTGCATAAAGATCATACTTCGCCCGTTCAAACTGCTCTGCCCACAGCCGATACGCCTCTACTTTTTGGTACTCCTTCCGACCAGCCCACGCCAGCCCAAAAAATACTGCCAACAACGATAACCAAAAAAGACCACGTTCCATAAGGAGGAGAAAAAGAAAAATCTTGAGTTTTGTAAGTCATTCGGACTGGCTTTGCCAACGCCTAGCGTCTCCAAAGGAGATATTTTGAGTTTTGAGTTTTAAGTTTGAGAACAGATAAATTTTACTTCTCTAATCCTTACAGTCTCATAAAACGCCATTCGCTATTCGCCATATCTCCTACGGAGAAGCTACGCGAACGCCATTCGTCCCTCGCCTCTCGTCTCTCGCCTCTTGCCTTCCCCTTGTAACAATCGCAATATAGTTCTCTGCCACTTTTGATAGAGGTGAGCTAAGGTAGTAACCAGTCTTGACTAGGCGGATGGCATGAAGAAGTTGCTGCTGGTGATTTTGTTTTTTGTGGGGTTGGGCTGGGCGCTGACCACCTTTCCAGGGTTAGCCGTTGAGGGCAGCTACAATTCCATCATTCTCGACTTTCGAGAAGATGTGGGAGCGGCGCAAATTGAGAGCCAAATTGACGCGATCGCGAAAACCTACAGTTCCTCTCCCCGCTACAACAGCGAGTTTTCGTTGGCAGATCACGTCTTCATCATGCCGGGAGACAAAAAGCTGCTGGATACGCTCAGAAGTTCTGATCTTCGCAAATACACAGAATTCATTGAGCCAGACTATCTTTACCGCACCTATGCTGTGCCCAATGACCCAGAGTATGGCAAACAGTGGAACCTACGCAGTATTAATATCGAGCCAGCTTGGGATCAAACGAAAGGCAAAGGCATTACGGTTGCTGTGATTGACACGGGTATTAGCCAAGTGCCCGATTTGCTAGATACCAAGTTTGTCAGCGGCTACGATTTTGTCAACGATCGCACCAGTGTGAGAGACGATAACGGACATGGCACCCATGTCGCAGGCACGATCGCCCAGGCGACTAACAATAAGTTTGGCGTTGCCGGAATTGCCTACGAAGCAAATCTCATGCCACTCAAGGTTTTAAGTGGAGAGGGCGGCGGCACCGTTGCCGATATTGCGGAAGCGATTCGGTTTGCGGCGGATCAAAAAGCTGATGTGATCAACATGAGTTTGGGCGGTGGTGGTGAAAGCCAGTTGATGAAAGAGGCGATCGACTATGCCCACAGTAAAGGCGTGGTGATTGTGGCGGCGGCGGGCAATGCCGGACGCAATGCCGCCGAATATCCTGCTCGATATCCCCATGTCATCGGCGTATCGGCGCTAGATGCCGCAGGCAGCAAAACGCCCTATTCTAACTATGGCGCTGGTATTGATATTTCAGCACCAGGTGGATTGATCAACGGCGAAGACAAAACGGGCGGCATTTTGCAAAACACGCTCAATCCTCAAACCGGGGAATCGGTGTTTGAAGCGTTTCAGGGAACCAGCATGGCGGCTCCTCACGTATCCGGTGTGGTGGCGTTGATTAAAGCCGCTGGCGTGACTAATCCTGATGAAATTGAAGAAGTGATCAAACAGTCGGCGTTGGTGGTTCAAGATGACAATATGAATCACTTTGGGGCAGGCAAATTAGATGCTGCCGCTGCCGTGAAGCTAGCCGCCCAAGGCAAGATTTCTTTCCACGACTTCTTCCGCTGGCTGCGGGATAATGGCTACCTCAATCCTCGATTCTGGATCGATGGGGGCGTAATTTCCCTAGGACCCAAATTGGCGATGGTGCTGGGTTCCTACTTGCTGGCGTGGATGCTCAAAATCTATTTTCCCTTTGCCTGGACGTGGTCGCTGTCCTCTGGCTTAGTCATGGGCAGCACCGGCATTTTCTTTCTACGCGGTGTTTATTTGTTTGATGCACCCCAGTGGCCATTCCGTTTAATGGGAAGCTCGTTAGCGGAGATGGGAAGTGCGGTTCAATTGAGTGGTGGACTCAATCCATTTTTTGCCAGTGTTTTGATCCCGATGGGGTTGATGTTGCTGTTGTTGGGGCATCGCACTTGGAAGGGGTTTGCGATCGGTAGCGCGATCGGGATGGCGGTATTTCTGGCGATCGCGGCAATTACTTCACCTACGCTCATGTGGCTAGGAGATGGCATCATGGCGCGGCTGTTCTTAGGAGTGAACGCAATTCTCTGTTTCGCATTAGCACGGCTTGTTGTTAAACCAGAAGGACGGATCGCATGAGCATTCAAGTGGAAGGGACGATTGAACGCAAAGGCTTTGGCACGGGCACCTGGGCGTTAGTCAGCAGCAGCGAAACCTATGAACTGCACAAGGCTCCGGCTGATTTGCAAAAAGCTGGACTCAAGGTGAAATTGTCGGGTCAGATCCGCAAAGATGTGATGACGATCGCCATGATTGGTCCCGTGCTGGAAGTCACCAGTTTTGAAGTAGTGAATTAAGGGTTGTGTCTGAAAAATCAGGCGATCGTCGCAAAATTGAACCTGACCCGAATTGAAGGGCGCAGTTCTGGCTCTATTTGGGCGGCATTTGATAAAGCTATTTGATAAAACTGAGAATATGAAACATTTTTTTACTTATTTCGTTTACAAGTCTTAAGCTATAGATTGGATAGTATCAAAGCCACACGCTTTTCTGTGCCTCAAGCTGAGCGATCGCAGCATCGCTAGTTTCGGGTAGCTTCGCAGGCAAAGTGAATAATCTATACACGGGTTCTTGCATTCATGAAAGAGAGTAAGCTCCCTGCACTTCAGCGCTTAAAGCAGGATTTGAAGAACGACCTGATCGCCGGGTTGCTGGTGGTTATTCCGCTAGCGACTACGATTTGGTTGATTTTTGCGATCGCAAGCTGGGTGATTGATTTTTTAACGCGCATTCCCAGTCAGGTTAATCCGTTTGATGGACTGAATCCTTCGCTCGTCAATGTATTGAATTTGCTGCTGGGGCTAGCAGTTCCGCTATTTTGTATTTTGTTGATTGGCTTGATGGCACGCAACATCGCCGGACGTTGGCTGCTCGACATGGGAGAGCAAATGTTGCAGGCAATTCCTCTAGCAGGAGCCGTCTACAAAACGCTGAAGCAATTGCTAGAAACGCTTCTAAAAGATTCTGGCAATCGCTTTCGAGGTGTGGTTTTAGTGGAATATCCTCGTCCTGGCATTTGGGCATTGGGCTTTGTCACTGGTGTCATTAGCGGCGAAGTTCAATCTCACTTCTCCCGGTCGATGCTGAGTATTTTTGTGCCAACGACTCCCAACCCCGCTACAGGCTGGTATGCGATCGTGCCAGAATCCGAGGTGATTAATCTATCGATGCCGATTGAAGATGCCTTTAAGGTGATTATTTCTGGCGGAATTGTTAGCCCAGAGATGGCAGCCCCTAACTCATTACCGCCCTCAAGCAGTCTTCCTTTGGATGTTTTGATGGAACGAAATCGGCAAGCGATCGCCCCTGAGGAAGACTGAGCCGATCAAACACCCTTTAAACCTTGTTAAGATGACTGGGCTGGTATTCAAAACTGAAGCCAGTCCTTTTTTGGAAGCCATCATGCAAGCTCGTAGAATTGCGCGGGAACTAGCCCTGCTGAGTATTAGCCAGCTTCCTGCTAGTCAGGAAAATCTAGAAGCGCAGCCTTTGCAAAATGTGGTGGTGGCAGCCGTGCGTACCCTAACATCGGAAGTGCAAGATGCGCTAGAAACCGCTTCAGCCGAGTTGCAGCAAAGCAATACGCGACTGTTGAATAGTGAAACTCGTGCGACAGATGTGGCTAGCGCTCACGCCATGGTGACTGAGGCAATCACGCTGACTCAAGCTGCAATTAATCGCTTAGGCGCTGCGATCGAACTGCCAGAAATGGTTCAGCTTGCCAATCAGCATGATGTTCGGGCGTATGCATTGGAAATCATCCAAACGGTCAAAGCAAATCGCCCAGAAATTGACCAAATGCTGACGGATGCGCTAGTCGATTGGCAGTTGGGTAGGCTGGCAACCATTGATCGCGATATCCTCAAGATTGCAGTGGCTGAAATTGTGTATTTGGCAGTTCCTCAGCGAATTGCTATCAATGAAGCCGTTGAACTGGCAAAACGCTACAGCAGCGAAGATGGACATCGGTTCATTAACGGGGTGCTGCGTCGTGTTGTCGATCGCGTTAGAACAGAAAGCAAATCTCCACAAAATGGGTAAAGTTCGATCCATTGTTTCGGTTGCAACACGTTTAAGGGAAGGGCAATGACGTTTGATTGGTTTCGCCGCCGCCACGATAATGAGGAACCTAAACTCGCTGCTCCGGTGGAGGTTCAGCCCGATCAACCGGATGCTGATGCTGAAACCGTTGCCGCCCCCGACGACCAGTTAAAGTGGGCAAAAATCGCCTACGAAAATATTCGCAAACGTCAGCAAGAAGCCGCTCAAGCAGCAACAGATGCTGCGATCGCTGAGCCTGCGGAGGTTGCAATTGATTCTCCTGAAATAGCCCAACCGGACGGCGATCGCCCTGACCCCGTTGAATCTACGATCGCTGAAGCTGAACTAATTTCTGAGCCTGAACCCGTCGATGCGATCGCTGAAGCTGAACCTATTCCCGAAGTAGATACTCCACAACTCAGCGCCCCTATCCTGGCTGAAACCACCCCCGAACCTGCGACTCCCTTACCGTTTTGGGCAGCCGCCGAAGCCGATCGCCAAGCCCGACTCGAAAAACTCCGGGAAACCGCAATTCCTGTCCCTGAGCCTACTCCCTCTACCCCTTCCACTCTTCCACCCCTTCCCTCCCCCCCTCCCCTCCCCGACCTCACCCTCGACGAAGGCTTCATCTGGTCTGCCGAAGTTCTTGCCTCTCAGGGTCGCAGCGCTGATGATATTTCTTTAGAAGAAATCACCTGGCTGAATAAACTGCGGCAAGGGCTAGATAAAACCCGACGCGGACTGATCAATCAACTGCGGGCGATCGTCGGGCAAGGTCCACTCACTCAAGATGCCGTCATTGAAATCGAGTCGGCGTTGCTGCAAGCAGATGTCGGTGTAGCCGCTACTGATGCCATTATTGCCGCTCTGCAACAGCGCTTAAAAGCTGAGGTGTTGCCCCCCGATGCTGCAATTACTTACCTCAAAGAAATTCTGCGCGATATGCTCGATCGCCCCCTAGGCAACACTATCAGCGCCACCTTTGCACCCAAACCCGACACCCTCAACATCTGGCTGATGACGGGCGTAAACGGGGCTGGCAAAACCACTACCATCGGCAAACTGGCACACATCGCCCAAAAATCGGGCTATAAGTGCCTAATTGGTGCCGCCGATACCTTCCGGGCTGCGGCTGTGGAGCAAGTCAAAGTGTGGGGATCTCGCAGTGGTGTAGAGGTGATCGCCAATCCCGGCAAAAACACCGACCCCGCTGCCGTAGTCTTCGATGCCATCACCGCCGCCCAATCACGGGGCAGCGATCTACTGCTGATCGATACGGCAGGACGGCTACAAAACAAAAAGAACCTGATGGATGAACTCAGCAAGGTGCGCCGAATTATTGACAAAAAAGCGCCCGATGCCACTGTAGAATCCTTGCTGGTGCTAGATGCTACCTTGGGACAAAACGGTTTGCGTCAAGCGGAAGTCTTTTCAGAAGCAGCAAAGTTGAGCGGCGTAGTGCTGACCAAGCTAGACGGCACCGCAAAAGGCGGCATTGCCCTGGCGATCGTCCAGCAACTCGGCTTACCCATTCGCTTCATCGGTGCAGGCGAAGGCATCGAAGACCTGCGCCCCTTCTCCAGCTACGAATTTGTGGAAGCCTTGTTAAACGGGTAAGGTCGTTGAGCGAAGTCGAAACGCACCTTCAGCTCAGTTTGCCTAGTTTGACCGACTGTCTTTTGACAACCCAGCTCACACCTCGTATGTTGAAGTGTTCTTAAAGCTTTTTCTGATTGCTGAAGCAGTCAACTAAGGTAGGAAACCGAGTGGATCTGCTGTTGATTATGATTTTGGGGTTTCTCGGCAGTTTTGGTCACTGCGTTGGGATGTGCGGCCCCTTGACGATCGCATTTTCACTATCACAAAAAAATTCTGCTCCAACCTGGCAACAATCGCTCTACTTCCACGGACTCCTGAATGTCGGGCGAATTCTCAGCTACGCCGCGATCGGTGCTGGAATTGGAGCGCTGGGGTCAGTGCTAATTGCCGGCGGACAACTGGCTGGAATTGAAAGCGACTTGCGACGAGGACTCGCAATTTTCACAGGCGTTTTGCTGATTTGGATGGGGCTGGTTCAGGTTCAACCCGGTTTGCTTCCTAAAATCCCGCTGCTGCATCCCTTTCAAGCAAGATTTCATCAAACCCTAAGTGCCGGGATGAGCAAGTCGCTTCACACCCAGTGGTGGACTCCGCTGTTATTAGGGCTAACTTGGGGGCTTGTGCCCTGCGGTTTTCTATACACCGCCCAAATTAAAGCCGCAGAAACGGGCAACCTGTGGCAGGGGATGGTCACTATGCTGGCATTTGGGCTAGGAACGCTACCTTCCATGCTCGGAATCGGCGTATCTGCGTCGTTGCTCAGTGCCGATCGCCGCAGCCAACTGTTTCGCATGGGCGGCTGGGTGACGATCGCGATTGGGCTACTGATCTTGTTCCGCACCGGGCAGATGGAAGACTACACCGGGCAGGGAGCCTTGGCGCTCTTAATGCTGGCGCTGGTTGCCCGTCCCATTAGTCGGCTCTGGGCTGCTCCGCTCAAATATCGTCGCGCTCTGGGTGTGGGTGCATTTGCGCTTGCTGTTGCCCATAGCCTCCATATGATTCAGCATAACCTTAACTGGAATTTGGATACAGTTTCGTTCATGCTGCCCGAACAACAAGCCGCATTGTGGGCGGGGAGCATCGCGATCGCTTTGATGACTCCTGCCGCAATCACAAGCTGCGATCGCGCCGCAAGTCTATTAAAACGCTACTGGCGGTGGATTCATCTGCTCAACATTCCAGCCCTGATTTTGGCAGTGGGGCATACCCTGTGGCTTGGCTCTCACTATTTTGGTGCCCTGGAAGTGTCGGGAAAGCAAATCACATCAGCGTTTTTGCTGGCTGGCTTAACTCTACTGGTGCTGTCAATTCGCCAACGTTGGATTTGGTCATTTTTATCATTGGAGCGATTTTATGCGCCTATTCTTAAATCGAAGTAAGGTTCTGGGATCATTACTCATTCCCTTGCTGCTGGTTGCGCCTCTTTTAGCGCATGAACTTTTGGCGCACGAAATAGAAACCTCAGCGGCGAGGGATGTCGCGGCAACTTTCCACATCGAACCTAGCCACAATCCCACCGCAGGGAAGCCCTCCACGGCTTGGTTTGCGTTGACTCGTCGCGGTGGAAAAGTGATCCCCCTGGCTCAGTGCAATTGTCAACTTGCTGTTTATGCCGTTCCTCGCAAAGCAGGAAATGCCCCACTACTCAAACCAACTTTAAACAAGCTTGACGTAGAACGATACAAAGGCGTTCCAGCCGCAACTATCACCTTTCCAAAAGCGGGAATGTATGAATTAAAGCTGACTGGAACGGCAAAACCAGGGGCTAACTTTCAGCCATTTAGTTTGTCTTATACGGTCACAGTTGGCGGCTAGGTCACAGTTGGCGGCTAGGTCACAAATGAGCAAATAATCCAGCAACAACACTCTGCTTAGCGCTTATCATTTTGAGAGTTGTGATGGAAGTGAAACGATGCAGACACTTGTGGAAGTATTGCCAGACAAAAGTGCGTTGATTGAGCGATCGCTGGAAATCATGCTTACCAAAATTGAGGACGCGATCGCTCAGCGTGGAATCGTCACCATCACTCTCGCAGGCGGCAGCACCCCCAAACCTCTATATGAAAAACTGGCAGAGCAAGATCTCCCCTGGGGAAAAATCCATGTGTTTTGGGGCGATGAGCGCTACGTTCCCGCTGACCATCCCGACAGCAATCAAGGCATGGCACGCCGCGCATGGCTCGATCAAGTGCCCCTGCCAGCCGCCAATATTCACCCCATGCTCACGTCTGCAACGAACCCAGTCGATGCCGCCGCTCAGCACGAAGCCGAACTGCAAGCTTTTTTCAAAATCTCAGCCGGAGCCTTCCCATCCTTTGACATTATTCTCTTAGGCATTGGCGACGATGGACACACCGCCTCCCTGTTTCCCCATACTGAAGCTTTGCAGGTGCGCGATCGCCTGATCACCGTGGGCAACAAAGACGGACAACCCCGCATCACCTTCACCGCCCCCTTGATCAACCATGCGCACACCGTTCTCTTCCTCGTTGCCGGAGCTAGCAAACGCCCCGCCTTAGACCACATCTTCGCCCCCGAAGACGATGACACCCTCTATCCTGCTCGATTAATTCAGCCCCAAGGCGAACTTTGGTGGCTACTCGATCAAGCTGCTGGAGAATGACAAATGGAGAATGGCGAGTGATGCAACTCAAACCTGACACCTGCCTCCTGCCCCCCTGTTGTACTCAATCGCCGCGATCGCGAATATGATAGTCCTGAGAACTAGGAAATTTCTATGATTGTTTGTCCAAATTGCAATCATCCCAATCCGGATGGTGCTGTGCAGTGCGAAGCTTGTTACACGCCACTACCGGCTATGTCTGCTTGCCCAAATTGCGGCGCGATCGTCCAGTCAGACGCGAGCTTTTGCGGTCAGTGTGGGTCTAATCTTCGTGCCGATGGAGCTACTTCTGCATCTGTTGAACCCGACAACGCAGCTTTACCTAATGCGGCTCCAGCGATCGCGGAGGCTCCAGCGAATGTTCCAGAGCTTAGTTTTCCTGACTCGCCTGCACAACTTTTAACATTTGTACCTAGCATTTTAGTTGAGCAGATTGAACCTCCGCCCGATCTTGCGGCGACAGTGCCGCCTGCCGCAATTGAACCCGTTGAGCCAATTGAACCAGTGGCTACGGCGGGTGATAATCCAACGGTAGTGCCGTCAAGCGAAACTAGCACTAGCACCCAACTGCAAAAACAAACTGCCAAGCTGCTGCATATCCAAACTAATACAGTTGCTGAACTGCCCCAAGGTCTGATGGTGATTCATATTGGTAAGCCGAACGATCGCATTCCGCCTGATATTGATGTGTCTGGCTTTCCCAATTCCGAAGTCGTTTCCCGCATTCATGCAGACATTCGTCTGGAAGGAGATAGTTATTACGTTGAAGATGTGGGTAGCTCCAACGGGACTTACATCAATAATTTGCCCTTAGCAATGGGTAATCGCCATCGACTGCGACCCGGCGATCGCATTGGCTTGGGTAAGGGCGATAAAGTCACATTTCTCTTCCAACTTTCGTAGATTCATCGCAAATTTGAGTTAGGTTAGATGATGGAGACTGTTTTGAACCTGCTTCAAAAACTGCTGAAAATCGTCAAATTAAACCTAGAAGTTCCATATCCTGTTCGCGATTCATTCTGGTTTGTCTTGTTGCCTTTAAGCATTTTTTGTTCTGCGGTTGCTAAAGCACCGTAGGATAAGATAGCTTTTTGGCATCAGAAGCGCAATTTGCACTACAAATTTTCGGCTCTACTTGCCAGCGTGATTACCCTGACCTTGTTGCATCCCATGCAGTCCATTCCCGTTCAAAGTTGGAACTTTGAACACGAGTCTGTCGTTCGGATTGGGCGCTCCACCGATAACCATGTCATCCTATACAGTGCCGTTGTCTCCCGCCACCATGTTGAAATTCGTCAAGCGGAGACAGGCTGGGAAATTGTCAACTTAGGTGCAAATGGCACTTACCTCGAAGGACGGCGCATTACCAAAGTTCCGGTTGAAGATGGCGTAATTATTCGATTGGCGCGATCGGGTCCCAATGTTCAAGTCCATCTTGGCGTAAAAGGTGGCGATCCTGCGATCGCCCCACTGGGTGAGAAAACGGTTGGTCAGCGCACACGGCAGACCACAACTTCGGCTGCTAATGTAGAGGCTTCTGTGCTCAGCCCTAAGTTAACCTCAAACACCAGCCAACCCAAAACTGACATTGGAAATTCCACGGCTCAAATTGCCAAGCAGCACAGTGAGCATGTCAAAACGCTGGTGGATATTGATGAGGAAAGTCATGCCATCCCTAATGCTGGAGACAAATTACTCTCAGACTGCTGCCAGCGCTATGTCGGAACGGAACGCCTGTTTTGTCTCGATTGTGGCAAGCCGCTTAATACCTTGGGCACGGTTGGTGCATACCATATTGTCAAGGTGTTGGAGCGCGATCGCTTAGGCGTTACTCAATTGGTTTGGCAGGATGGACAAACGTTGATATTGCGGACGTTAAACCCTGAATGGGCTAGCCACACTGAAGCCTTGGAGATGTTTGAGCAAGAAGCTGAGCAACTTCTCAAGGTTAATCATCCAATGTTGCCTCGGTTCATTGATGTTTTTATTGCAGGGGGGCAACCTTATCTGGTGATGCAACCGTTATATGGGAAGTCGTTACAGCAAGTGATTGCTACAACTGGCACCGTTTCTCTACAGCAGGCGATCGCCTGGGTGCTTCAGGCGTGTCATGCTTTAGAGTATCTCCATCAGCAAACTCCCCCACTGATTCATCAAGATATTCGCCCCGAAAATTTTCTGCGCCGCGCTTCAGCAAATTCAGAAATTGCCCTAGTCGGTCTTTACCCCTGTAGAAGCCTAAAGATGGCAATTCAGCCAGACTTTGCTGGATATTCTGCCCCAGAACAACAGCAAGGACAAGCTTTTACCACGTCCGATTTGTATGCGCTTGCCCCAACCTTAGTTTATTTGCTCACCGGAAAACCTCCCACTACCTTCTATACCCAGCGAGAGCAAGGCTATCGGTTTTATCCAGAGTATGTGCCAGGAATTGATACTGAACTGATTCCGATTTTGCGGAAACTCACCAATTCTGCGCCGGATGAACGCTATACCTCTGCTCAAGAATTGGTCGAAGCTCTGCAAGAACTTGTACCCATTGGGGTTTGAGCGCAAAATAGCTGGTTTTAAGAAAATTTCTTTGATTAGAGACTGTACGGTCGTTTAATAATTTGGGCAGTCTGATAGAATTGCCTTTTTTAGGCGATTTTATATTCAGGACATCTTGCCTGTGTCACGTCAATCCTGTCAATCGCTGATTCCAACCCTATTTGAAGGGCGTGGTGAGGCTCTGAATCTGGAGTCTAAGCTGCAAGACTTGCCTTTGCATCGATTTGAAATTGAGCTAGATTTTTTAGGATCACAACTCGCACAGGTTTTTGAGCATCATCCGTTTCTACCGGGTGCAATTTTGGTCAATCAAGGCACCTATGTAGGAATGTTGTCGCGGCGGCGATTATTGGAATATTTGATCCGTCCCCATGGACTCGATATTTTTTTGGCAGAGCCACTTCAAGTTCTGTATAGCTATGCTCGATGCGATCTCTTGTTGCTGCCGGGGACTACGCCGATTTTGGTTGCGGCTCAGCAAGCCTTGCGGCGATCGCCAGAATTTATGGCAGACCCGATCGTGGTTCAACACTCGTCAGGTTATCAACTGCTAGACATTCACGCGCTCAACATCGCTTACTGGCAGATTCGGGGCATTGAAACGCAGGTCAGATATGAGCGGCTTCAGTTGCAAATGCTGCAAAGCGAGAAGATGGCAAGCTTGGGGCGGTTAGTCGATGGCGTGGCGCACGAGATTTTAGACCCAGTGAGTTTTATTTGGGGCAATCTCAGCCATATTGCTAGCTATAGCAACGATTTGCTCACCTTGCTGGACGCTTATGAACAGCAGTTACCCACACCTCCAGCAGAAATTGAGCGGCTAAAAACAGATTTGGATGTGGATTACTCACGCCAAGATTTGCCTAGAGCGATCGCCAGCGTCAAAACGGGCGCAGAACGCTTGTCTAAACTGGCATCCAGCCTACAAAATTTTTGCCATATTGATGAGGTCTATCCGAAGCCTGTCGATTTGCACGAGGCGATCGACGGTATTTTGTTGCTGCTCAAAAGTCGCTTAACCAGCGAGATTCAAGTCATTCGTCAATATGGGCAATTGCCGCCCGTGTTGTGTTTTCCTGGGCATTTGCAGCAGGTTTTCATGAATATTTTAAGCCGCTGTTTAGATAGTTTGTTGAATCAGGCGGTCAGTCAAGAACTGGATCAAGAGTTTCGATCGCACCATGCTTCCCAAAATTCTGCCGTTTCTGTCAAACCCACAATTCACATTACAACGCAAGTTTGCTCCTTGGCGATGGGCGATCGCGCTCCGGCTCGATGGGTATTAATTTGCATTGGCGATAATGGTTCGGGCTTATCGGCTGAGGCGCAGCAAGAAATTGTAGACTCATTTTCTGTCAAAAAACGGGCAGAAAAAGAAACTAGCCTTGCCGTCAGCTACCAAATTGTCACCGCTAAGCACGGCGGCAAACTGTGGGTGCGATCGCGCGGTGCAACCTTGGGCGAATCCTGCACCAAAAACTCAAGCAGCACACCCTTAGATTCTTCGTCCTCAAATCCTCCAAACCACGTTATCGGCACCGAATTTGAGATTTTGTTACCCCTGGGATAGTAAAGTTTTGAATTTTCTGACCCCTAACCGCTGACCTCCGCCTGCTATCACTAATCCCTTAAAATAACCAAAGTGATCAGTTTCTAGGTATTTAGCAATGGCAGATCCAATCCCAGTGTTGGTGAATGGTGCGGCGGGCAAAATGGGTCGTGAAGTGGTGAAAGCGATCGCTCAAGCGGAAGATCTGACCTTAATGGGAGCCGTCGATCGCAGCCTTGAATATTTGGGGCAAGATGCAGGAGAACTGGCAGGTTGCGGCACCTTGGAAGTTCCGATTACCAGTGAATTTCAACCGATGCTGGCGTTCGTCTCTCAAGAAAAGCAGCCTGCGGTGATGGTCGATTTTACTCATCCCGACTCAGTGTATGAAAATATTCGGATCGCGATCGCCTATGGAGTGCGCCCTGTAGTAGGCACCACGGGACTTAGCCCCACTCAAATTGCTAACCTGACTGAATTTGCCGACAAAGCCAGCATGGGCTGTTTGCTGATTCCTAATTTTTCCATTGGTATGGTTTTGTTACAACAGGCAGCAGTTCAAGCTTCTCAGCATTTTGACCATGTGGAAATTATTGAGCTACACCACAATCAAAAAGCGGATGCTCCTAGTGGAACGGCGCTGCAAACGGCTGAACTGTTGGGAGAATTAGGCAAATCCTTCAACCCGCCCAGTGTAGAAGAAACGGAAAAGTTACCCGGTGCGCGAGGCAGTCTCACAGAAGCAGGCATTCGGATTCATAGCATTCGCCTACCTGGGTTGATTGCCCACCAGGAAGTAATTTTTGGGGCACCGGGGCAACTCTACACGCTACGGCATGATACGAGCGATCGCGCTTGCTATATGCCCGGTGTTCTGCTGGCTATCCGCAAAGTGATGCAGTTGAAATCGTTGGTTTATGGCTTAGAAAAAATTCTATGAAATTAGTGCCTAGACTACAGTGAGACAGCAAATTACCAAGCTGTGATTTTGATCAACTGATTTGCTTGGGGCAATCACCGCGAT
>ENA-OFCE01000987-OFCE01000987.1-metagenomes-genome-assembly--contig:-NODE-987-length-15934-cov-3.056364_pt1 | contig 15934 bp, 11 predicted proteins | sample MGYA00153388_OFCE01 | MGnify analysis MGYA00153388
AAACCAATTCGGGAATTTGCAAGTCTAAAGTTCGTGCAATTTCGCCACCAATTAATTCTGCAATCAATGCTTTCACGCCGTGACCAGCACCTTTAAATTTTAAAACATATTTAAAATCGTCATTACCTTCTGCCAATACAATATTTTTAACCTGTTGTTTTGCCCTTTGGCAGAGTTGATATTGAAACATGTGCGGGGTAAGAATATCCGAATGGAAAGTAAGCATACTTTTATCGAGCGCCAAAACATCTACATACCGATTAAAAGTATCAATTGCGAGCTGGATTTTTTTTCCGTTATCGGGAGTAATCTTAGCTTTTATGGCCGCAATCTCGGTTATGGTTTGAAAGGTGCCCGTATTTACGGCAATAATGGGAACTATATTTTGCAAACCATTAATAAGACGCATTATGGGTTCTTCTGGCACCAATCCGCCGCTCAAAACAATGCCCGCAACTTTGGGATAGCTCGAAGAAAAGTTGGCCTGCAAAGCTCCCAATATAATATCACCCCTATCACCTGGAGTAACAATCAATACATTTTCTTTGAGATGAATTAAAAAATTGGGCACCTGCATGGCACCGGTTACAAAATTATCAACTTGGTTCGCAAGATATTCTTCACCAAAAAGTAATGTCCCGTTTAAGTTTTGATAAATTTCTTTAATGGTCGGATTTTCAAGTGCCTTGTCTAAAGGAATAATTGCCAATGTAATATCGCTTGGAATTTGGGTCGACAACAATTGGCGAACTTCTTCCACTTGCGTGGGATTTATTTTATTGATGACGATGCTGAGAACTTGAATCTCCCGAGACTCGAAACTCCTTAAAAAATTAAGGGTGGCCTGTAAGATTTCGGACGTAGATTTGGATTGAGCAGACACCACAATAATGGCCGGTACGCCCAAATTTTTAGCAATCAAAACATTGGCTTCAAACTCGTATGCTACACCTTCGCCCACAAAATCGCTGCCCTCCAAAACGATAAAATCGAAACCATCTTCCAAGGTTTTAAACTTGCTGATTACCGCATCAATCATTTGCCCCTCACTTTCCCTTTCGAGATGTTGCAATACTTCTTGCCGAGTAAAAGCATAAGCATCCTCAAATTTTATGGGCAAATTAAAATGCTCCAATATGGTTTGAATATGCACATCCTTTTCTTCTAAGGGGTTGGTATTAATTATGGGCTTAAAATATCCCACTCTTTTTGCTTTCCCTAAAAGGAGGTTTATCAGCCCCAAGGCAACAATAGATTTACCACTGTAAGCCTCGGTTGAGGCTATATATATAGTTTTGGACATAAAATACTTTCCAGCAAATACTCAATCAAAAAAACCTATTTAACTTGATGTTTGTTGCTACCAAAAACAGTGCCTTTTAAAGAGTTGAAAGCTTGCAATATTCCCTCATGCCTATAAAGTAATTTGGTATAAGTTTCTAGTAAGCTCATATCCATAACCTGTATTTCCTTGATTATAATCGACTCTAGCTGGTGCATAAATTCAGATATCGCATTTTGCAGCTGCAACAGATTATTATGGATATCAGCGGTTTGGATTAATAACTCAGGATCATTACCACCCTTTAGGAGTAATACTTTTATAAATTCAATTTCGGTATGCGTGAATTCTAAATCAGATATCCACTGTTTACTTTTCAAGTACAGTTCTTGCAGTTCTGTATTCAGTTCGCTGTCTTCTATTGGGGTAGTCATAGTATTTAAATTTAGATTCAAATATCCATGTTTCAATCGCAAAATAAAAGTGATGTGCATCAGATATTGAAATGATATCCATTAAATAGATCGCTCGGAATAGTGCCTAGTTTTAAAAATTATGAAATAAAGTTTGGATAATGGGATATAAAAATTAGTTTTGCAATCCCAAATAAGGGAGATTGGCTCAGTGTAAAAGTTGAGACATCCTAAAAGGGAGATTAGCTCAGCTGGAAGGTTGAGTTAAATAAGGGAGATTAGCTCAGCTGGTTCAGAGCATCCCGATTTATAATCGGGAGAGTCACTGGAAGGCGGAGACAAAACAAAAGGGAGATTAGCTCAGCTGGTTCAGAGCATCTGCCTTACAAGCAGAGGGTCACTGGTTCGAACCCAGTAACTCCCACGAAAGGCATTCATAATGGATGCCTTTTTTCATGTCTATTATTTTTTAATTTTAGCTCAATTGAGGTCGAGCATCCCGATTTATAATCGGGAGGGTCAAGGTTCGAACCCAGTATCTCCCACGGAAGAAACCCTTCGGATTAAGTTCTGAGGGGTTTTGTGTTTAAAATCCCTACCCCATCTCCGCCTTAACCGCATTGTACAACTCCGTTGCTCTTTGCGTACCGATAACGTAAATCAAAACATCTCGGTAAAAGTCGTATAAAACTTAAAACAATCACATAAGGGGATTCAACAAAAAAGCCTAACGCAAATGGCTAAGCTTAATGTTCTTTTTTTATAGTGCATAACTAAAGCGCAATGTTTAGCGGGGCACTTTCAAGTGTAATAATAACTATTTTAATTGCAATCTAAAGGGATTATTAACAGAATATTCACCAAATACGGTTAATAGTTTTACCGTATCCTTACTTTCTAATGGATGCTTGGAAATATATTCCTGAATTTTCGGCTGCCTTAAAGACGGTATACGATGAGAAAAAAACGGCCACAATGCTTCTGATTTATATATCTTATCAATATCAGGAAAATCAATTAATGGAGTAATCTCAGTTTGCTTTTTAAATAACTCTGAATATTCGAATAACCATTGGTTATCCAAAAATTTTAAATTACCCATTTCTAAATCATGATATTTTAGTGCAAATAGATGACTAGTCTCCTTGTGTATAATAGATAGAGCAGGTTCTACTTTATTATTTTTAAATATTTTTTTTAGTTTGGCTATCATAATCTATCTTTTAAAAGAATGCTACAAATTTTCTGAAATCTAACTCTTAAAATATATTCTATAACTTCTTTCCTTTCATCTATAAACAAATGACTGAAATCTTCCTGTAGTTTATAAAATACCTTGTTAAGATTATTTTCATCTGTCCATGTTATAACATGATCCTCATTAAAACATCTTTTGTTATGTAAGTGAGTTATCAAATCAAAATGATTACACTTTGAATTATTGAGAATACTGATTTTTGGAACTGAATTTAGAACGTATTTTGTTAGTCTAATCTTATTTTTAGTTATTAATTCTTTATGCAAAGATAATAAATCTTTGTCAGAATTATTCCAATATAAACCTCTTGCAGTATCATAAATAGGTGAAAAATAAGGTGGATGCAAGTTTTTAATATGAGAAATTACGCCCCAATTATAATAATGCCTATCATTATTCCCTGTTAAAGCATCAAATAAAATCATATGCAAGAACCCATTAATTATGTTTTTTGAATCTTTAGGAAAAACTGTATTTAATGCAATAAGAACATCATCAATGTGTATTTCCCCCTTTAGCTTGTTTGTTTTGTCTAGATCATCTATCCACGCAGTGCTATCTTCATTAAGGTAAACCGTAAGAATATTTGCTCCATGACTTAAAATCTGTTCCTCAGTATGAAAATGTTCACTTAAATACCTTATATAGTTTTCTGCATATACTAACCTACTAATAGCTATACTTAAACCAAAACATTTACCAATTATTGATAAAAAATGTTCAGTTATACTTTCGTTCGGGTACCATTTATGCCCGATTTTAGCAATATACTTTTTCCAAGTTTTTGGATTATCCTTTTTGCCAATTCCGTAATTATATAGTCTTATTAAATCTTTAGGAGCATCGCCGCCAACTGTTTCATTTAGAGCAACTACTTGATGACTTTTTGCAGTATAAAAGTTTTTTACAGATGGTGAAAAGCCGTTGCGTTTTTCGATTTTATAAGTTATTAGTTTAGTCCCCAAATGTTTAAAATTATGTATATCAAGAAAAACACCTTTTTGCTAATTTAATGATAAATCCAAATAAATTATAAGAGCATTTTTATTATTAAGTAATACCTGTACTTGTATTTTCGAATAATTATATTAATTGTCTAACCTTAATCTTTACACACTTTTTGCCCATTTCTAAGGTGATAGCAGTAGGGTTTTTGATGATTAGTACTCCTTTTTGCAAACCAGATATGGCTTGTTTAATTTCCTGAAACTCGTTGCCTTATAGGACTAGGACGAAAAATAAACTTCACAATCCAATAAAACTGCCGTAAATAAGGATTTTACGGCGAAATCCATTATGTCAAAATTTATTTTTCTTACCCCATTTCCGCTTTTACCGCATTATACAACTCCGCTGCTCTTTGAGTGCCAATTACGTAAATCAAACCATCTCTGTCGGTTAGTTTAACGGCATCTTTGCCACCAGCATAAAAACGGATGGTTCCGTTGCGGTGCAAATTATAAACGGGGTTGTTTAGGAGATAAGTGCTGTAAGGTGCTTTCTCCACCAAAATGATGCTGTTCAAATCAATCTTCACCAAACGGGATGTCCACAAACCATTTAGTATGACGGCTTTGTTTTTTACTGTGGTTTGGTAGTGGAGCATAAATAGCATGATAATGCTGATTACCAAAATGGCGCAACCCACTACCAATAATAAATCGGCATTGGTATCGCGGTTTTCGGTGAAATAATACGCCATAAAACAAAAGGTGGCCATCACCAGCCTGATGCTAATAAAATTAAAATCTCTGCCCAAATATTGCTTTTCGAAGAAAGGATATTGCTCTGTCATATCATTTCGAAGGTAATTATTTTTTCGGTTTGCAGGGAAACTTTATAGCGGTTATCGCCACGCAAGCCACAAATCCAAATAATCTCGGCATTGCCATTTAGCAAAACTGGCACTTTCTCTTTTTCTAACATGCTCAATTTTTCTCCAATAAAAAAATCACTTAGTTTTTTAAAGGCTTTCATCCCAAAAGGAATAAAGACATCGCCTTGTTGCCAGGTTCTCAGGGTTAATGGATATATCAACTTAGCTGCATCCACATAAATTTTGTTGGGCGGAGTTTTTAAATTTTCAGGCATTTTTGGCAACAGAGTTTGCTTAAAAGTGTTGCCCAAGAAAAAGATGGAGCTATCCTCCTCTCCTATTTTTACCTCTTGCTTAGGTGTGGATGCAAGTGCCTGTATAAAAATTTGTTCGCGATCGAGAATGAGTTGATGTGTAGTGGAAAAAAATTGCCTGCCGGAATGCTTATCCATTACAGAAATAAAATCATTAACGGTAGTGCCGTTAAAACCAAATGTCTTCAACAATTCATAAATTATTATGGGTTTTAGATTTTTTAATGCTTTGATGCTTGCGCTGATCAAACCACCTTGGTGAACAAAAATTTCCTCTCTGATTTTTTTTACTTCATCATTTAGAAAGTCTTCTAGCTGGGAGAAGTGAGTTATATTTTTATGAAAGGTTTCTTCCAACACAGGGTTGAGCTTTTTCATCTCCGGAATGATGGCCAAACGAATATGGTTGCGCATATATTTCTGAGAAGCGTTGGAGCTATCTTCCACGAAGGGAAAATTGTTTTCGGTTACAATTGCTTCGATTTCGCTGCCAGAAAAGCATAATAGCGGGCGGATAATATCCCCACGAAGGGGCAAAATACCATGTAAACCTGATATGCCAGTTCCTCGTATGAGGTTTAGCATTACCGTTTCAATGGCATCATTTTGGTGCTGGGCAATGGCAATTTTTTGGTATTGATGCGCTTGTCTAACTTCTTCAAAATACTGATAACGCAATTCACGAGCGGCCATTTGTATACTGATACCCTTTTCTTGGGCATAGTTTGCGGTATCGAAATGTTTAGTATGATAAGGCACTTGCAAATCATCGGCTAAAGCCAAAACAAAATCTTCATCCCGAACAGACTCGGAGCCTCGCAACGCAAAATTACAATGGGCAATACCAAAGCTGTAGCCTGCCATTTTAAAAAGATGCGCCATCAGCACAGAATCTTTACCTCCGCTTACGGCCAACAATATTTTATCGCCCTTGGCAAACAAAGCATTATGTTGGATAAAATCCTGAAAGCGAGATAAAAACATCTTTCAAAAATAACCGTTTAATATCGATACCAAAAAGTAATTTTACTGCGTGAGAAAACTGCTATCCTTCCTTTTAATTTTTACTGCATCTATCGGCTTTGCCCAAAAAATTACGAGGGTAAATCTTTTACAATCAGAAAGTTTTATTGGAATGAAGATTAACGGAAAAAGTACCCAAAAGGTAATAAAACCACTCTTTAGTCAGGATAACGCGACCCTAACCTGCGATAGTGCCTTGTTTTACATAGAGCGAAACAGTTTCGATGCTTTCGGAAATGTGCACATCAACCAAGCTGACAGCATCAATATTTTTTCGGATTTGCTGAATTACGACGGTAATTCAAAATTGGCAATTCTCAAAAACAATGTGCGGATGATTGATAAAGACGCTGTTTTAACCACCAATGATTTGGATTATAATATGGCCAGTAAAGTGGGCAGATATAGTAATGGCGGTAAAATCGTAAATGGTGTAAATACCTTAACCAGTACAAATGGCTATTATTTTTCTAGCTCAAAGGATGCCTATTTTAGGTATAACGTAAGGGTAAAAACACCAGATGCTACCATACTTTCTGATACCTTAAAGTACAATACGCAATCTAAGATTGCCTACTTTTTTGGCCCAACAAATATTTATGGCAAGGATGATACTTTGTACACCGAAAACGGGCAATACAATACCTACAACGACCAGGCTGCTTTCGGTAAGAAAAATTTATATACGCAGGGTTCTAAAAGCCTTAAGGGCGATAGTTTGTTTTACGATGGAGTGGCAGGTTATGGCCGGGCGGTAAAAAATATTTTATTTAAAGATACAGTTCAAAAAATTGAACTTAGGGGAGATTTGGGCATTTATCGCAAGAAGAACGAAAGCATAGAAGTTACCAAAAATGCTTATGTGGTTTTGGTAACCGAGAAAGATTCTGTTTCAAAGGATAGTATGTATTTAACTGCTGATACCTTGAAAAGTAGGGTTTTGCGCAAAAGCGAATTGTATAAGTTGAAAATTAAATCGGCGCAAATGGCCGTGAAGGTTGCCAAGGACAGCCCGAGTATGGACAGCGCAGACACGTCGCAGAATAAGTTATTGAAGAAACCTTTGTTGGCTAAAGACATTATAAAGTTAGACAGTTCATCAACCACCGTAAAAATACAGGAGCCAAAAATAACAGTTGCACCACAAATTGTTTTAGAGCCTAAAAAAGTTAGTGATTCGGGGCGTAAAAATCCATCACGAACTAAGCCCATACCAGTAGAATTGGTAACCCGAGCGCCAAATTATAAAACCGTATATGGGAAATTGGAACGCATACCCAAACAAAAGCTGGGCATAAGAGCCATTCCTGATAAAGAAAAAATAATTAATAAAGCCATTGCATTTGTTTTACCGCCAGAAGCCAGCGATACGGCAAACATCCGCGTTTTAAGTGCTTACAGGAAGGTAAAAATTTTTAAGTCTGATTTGCAGGCCGTGGCAGATTCCGCATTTTTTAGCTATGGCGATTCTACCTTGCGTATTTATCAAAACCCGATGTTGTGGGCTCAAGGAAGCCAATTAAGTGCAGATACGATGTACGTGCAGATGAAGAAAAATAAGTTGGACAATATGGATCTGATAAAAAATTCCATCATCGTAAATACCGAAAAAGATTCTGTTTCTTATAACCAAATAGCTGGCAAAAAAATGAAGGGCTTTTTTGTTAAGGATAAATTAAACCGTGTTTTTGTAAACGGAAATGCCGAAAGTATTTATTTCCCGCAGGATAGTGCGCAAAAAGGCACAATGCTCAGAACAATTGCTTCCAATATGCGCATCAATTTTGAAAAGGATAGTTTAAAAGAGATTTTATGGATAAGGAAGCCCGAGGTAAAAGCTTACCCCAAAGAAAAAATTACCGAAGAGCTGCGAACTTTATCCAATTTTAGTTGGAAGCCAAAAGACAGGCCAATTTCAAAAGAGCAGATCATTCCATCGTTAAGAAAAAAGAAAAGCACCACACCAACAAAACCAAAGAAGAATTCGATTCCTATTAAGCCTAATAAACGTACTCCTGTAAAAAAGAAATAAGCTTTTGCATGGCCAAGCCGCGGTGGCTGATCTTATTTTTTTCTTCCATGGGCATTTCTGCAAAAGTAATTTGGTATCCCTCGGGCTCAAAAATGGCATCGTAACCAAAACCACCATTTCCGCTTCTTTCTTTACGTATAATTCCGTTTACGATACCTTCAAAAATATGCTCCTCAGCATTTATAATTAAGGAAATTACCGTTCTGAACCTTGCTTTTCGATTGCTTTGTCCCTCTAGTTTTTGCAATACTAAATCTATGTTCTTTTCAGAGTCACGCTCTCCGCAATAGCGGGCAGAATAAACGCCCGGCTCGTTATTCAAGGCTTCAATTTCTAATCCGGTATCATCTCCAAAACAATTGTGGCTGTATTTGTCAAAAATATAACTGCTTTTGATGGATGCATTTTCATCAAGCGTAATACCTGTTTCTTCAATATCTTCTGTACAGTTTACATCCTCCAAACTTAACACCTTGAATGCCGTGCCTACTTTGGCTTGCACTTCTTGCAGCTTTTTCAGATTATTGGTGGCAAATACGAGATTTATCATATAAATTTTTTCATTTCTGTCCAGAACGTTAGTTTTTTATTTTCATCTAATTGCATTTGTTTGATGTGCCAAGTACCTAAAACTTGTGTATTTTGAAAAGTGCAAATTTGGTTGGCCACCATCCCCGAAATACCTAAATTTGCTGGATTAATACCAAACAACAAGAGTTTATTAAAGCCAAAGAAATCTTTCAACTCCTGAAAAGTTAAGTGTGTATTCTTGTGGATATTGAGAATAGCTACATCTTTTTGCTCCAATTTTCTGGCTGCCAACATTTTATTAAGAGCCAACAAATCTTCTTTTTTTAGAATATCTGTCTCAAGCTCATTCACCAAAATCAAAATAGATTTAAGATTCTCGCCTATGTATTTGTAAGCAGGTTTTACAATTATAGGTTCTGGAAGTACCACAATTGGTAATTCCTCTGTTACAAGTATCTTATTTTCAGGAGATTTTATAAACACGCTTTCAGTTTCATCCGCAACGGCCAAATCAATATTTTCAGCAGATTCTGGAATGCGGTAAATATCTTCGTTAAAGAGCAAACTTAAAGCAATTGGGTTTTGTGTCTGTATGGAATTCATTTGCCGTAAAAATAGCTTTATTTATGATGTGTTAAAATTGGTTAAAGCTACGACCTGCATACAATTATCGGTTTATCTTCGTATGTAAGGAGGATGCGTTCCCCTGACCCCCGAAGGGGGAAATACAGTGGTTATCATTAACGTTAATAAAAAAACTTAAATTATTTATATTAAAATACAAACATTAATAGTTAGTATTTAACCCTCAATAATTAACAATTCATTACCCCAAAATATCAATTTATCTCCTAATTTTACGCCACCCTTATTTACATTGCATAACCATAAAATCAGTTACAGAATAATCATAGATGAAAAAAAAATCCCTCCTAATAATTGCGTTTTTAGCTACCCTCAATATTGTATTTGCACAAAAAAAGGTTTTAGATAAGGTGGTTGCCGTTGTTGGCGATAATATAATTCTGCAATCGGAAATAGACCAACAATACGCACAATATTTGGTGCAGGGCAATAAGCCCGATAATACAGTCCGTTGTTATTTTCTGCAGACCATGTTGAGTCAAAAACTACTTTCGCAACAGGCGGTCTTAGATTCCATTAAAGTGGAGGAAGATCAGGTAGATGATGAGGTTAATCGGCGGATGCGTACCATGATTTCGAGAGCGCAAGGTCAAGAAAAATTGGAAGAATTTTTGGGTCGTTCTGTCATCCAATACAAAGATGAAATTAGGCCAGAGATTAAGGAACAAATGATTGCGCAGAAAATGCAGCAGAAAATATCTGAAAAAGTAGAAGTAACGCCCTTGGAAGTTAAACGCTTTTATGACGCCATCCCGAAAGATTCTTTGCCCAGCTACAACACTGAGGTTGAAATTGGCGAAATAGTTATTCACCCAAAACTCACCAAAAAAGAAAAAGAATTTTCTAAGGACAAAGCCGAAGGTTTGCGCTTGCGGATTAAGGGCGGCGATAGTTTTGGAACCTTGGCGAGGTTGTATTCGCAAGATCCGGGATCAGCAAAAGAAGGTGGAGAACTGGGTTTCTTCGACAGGCAAACTATGGCAAAGGAGTTTACCGCTTGGTCTTTTAAATTAAAGGAAGGTGAACTTTCGCCCGTGTTCGAAACCGAATTTGGCTTTCACTTTTTAGAAATTTTAGAACGTCGCGGCGAGCAAGTTCGTGTAAGACACATTCTGATTATTCCGGAAAGCACCAACGAATCCTTAATGAGAGATAAAATTGAAATTGATTCTATTTACAAATTGGTGCTGAGTAAAAAACTGGATTTTGCTACCGCAGCTTCCTTAAATTCAGACAATAACGAAACCAAGTTTAACGGCGGTATGCTGATGAATTCGGACGGCGTATCCGCCAGAACAACCTTTATCCCAACCGATAAATTAGATCCGAAAATATTCTTAACGGTTGATACGATGAAAGTTGGCAACTATTCTACACCAGAAATTTTTGTGGACGAAAAGGGGAAATCTGCTTATCGTTTTTTGTACCTGAAATCAAAAACGCTGCCACACATTGCCAATCTGGAACAAGACTTACCCAAAATAAAAGATGCGGCATTCGAGAGCAGCGTTAATAAAGTAGTGAGCGAGTGGTTCGATAAGCGCAGAAAATCTACCTACATAAAAATAGATTCCGACTTTTTAACCTGCGATGCCCTTAAAGATTGGGCAAAGCCAAATACGCCAGCTAAATAGCTTATGTACACATCCGAAGCCCAAGCCATTGATGCTTTAAGTGCTTATTACCAAGAAACTAAACAAGAGATTGCCAAAGTAATTGTTGGGCAGGATGAGGTTGTAAAAGCGGTGCTAATTGCTGTTTTCAGCAATGGACATTGCCTTTTAGTGGGTGTGCCGGGTTTGGCAAAAACACTCTTGGTACAAACCGTGGCAAGGGTGTTGGATTTATCTTTCAACCGCATACAATTTACCCCAGATTTGATGCCCTCTGATATTATAGGCAGCGAGATTTTGGGTGAAGACCGTCATTTCAAATTTGTTAGAGGCCCGGTTTTCTCCAACATTATTTTAGCGGACGAAATTAACCGCACACCACCCAAAACTCAGGCAGCTCTTTTGGAAGCCATGCAAGAAAAATCAATTACCGTGGCGGGCGTAACTCATCATTTACCCAAACCATTCTTTGTGTTGGCCACACAGAATCCCATAGAACAAGAAGGCACCTATCCGCTCCCCGAAGCGCAATTAGACCGTTTTATGTTTAATGTAACTTTAGGCTATCCATCTTTTGCAGAAGAACTGAACATCGTAAAAAGCACCACGGGCAATAACGTTGCCAATTTGAAAAAGATATTGGACGGTGCCCAAATCAGCTATTTTCAGCAATTGATACGCAACATTCCGGTGGCCGACAATGTGTTGGAATATGCCGTAAAAATGGTTTCTAAAACCCGCCCTCAAACTGCTATGGCTACTGCAGAAACTAATAAATACCTAACTTGGGGTGCTGGACCAAGAGCGTCTCAAAACCTGATTATCGGTGCAAAATGCCATGCTGCCATTTACGGTAAATATTCCCCTGATATAGAAGATGTGCAAGCCGTTGCCGAAGCCATTTTGAGGCATAGGATTGTAAGAAATTATAAAGCCGAAGCAGAAGGAATCAGTGCTAGCGAGATAATTAAGGGTTTGTTTTAAACTTCTCTGTTTTTTAATTTTGGGCGTTCCCCGAAAAGGGGCGGGCTGTACGCTTTAAGTTTTTTAAATGGGGTCGGCTACGCTCGACCACCATTTAAAAAAGCTAACAGCTACCATCCCTAACGCAAATCAGATTATATTAAAATTATTTACAGTTCTATTAACGTGCGAATTATCAAATTTTATCTTATTTCGAGAATCAGTATACAATGGGTAAATCAAAAAGATTACAGCGCAAGTAATCCTTTTAAAATTAAAGTAAACTGTTAAATTTCTACCCATTTTTATCGTGCTCCCAACATATTAAAGAACATTGCGGTACAACAAACTTCGCAACTTTTAAAAATCACTTCCATAAAAAAACCCGGCCAAAACCGGGTTTTAGAAAATTATATTTTGTTATACCTAAAATTCCAATGTTGCCTGCTGGCGAATGTCTCTTGATGAGCTGCCTATTAAAATATCAAACTTACCTGCATCCATTGTCCATTTGGCTTTCACTTCGTCGTAATAGCTGAATGCGCTTTCATCTAAATCAAAAGTAACTTGCTGACTTTCGCCGGGTTGCAAAAACACTTTGTTAAACGATTTTAGCTCTTTATCTGGTCTATCTAATTTAGGGCTTTGTTCTTTTACGTAAAGTTGCAATACTTCGGCGCCAGCCACTTTACCAGTATTTTTAATAGTTAAGGTGGCAGTTGCTTTTTTATCGGCATTAGCCAAAACTTTTAAATCGCTGTAATTAAATTTGGTGTACGATAATCCATGGCCAAATGCAAATTGTGGCGCAACTTTGTAAGTATCAAAATAGCGGTAGCCTACATAAATATCTTCAGTGTAATTTTGCACCAATTTAAAGCCGGGGTAGTTGCCTAATTTATGTGGTGCCGAGTCTTCTAACTTTTTAGGAAAACTCATTGGCAATTTACCCGATGGGTTCACTTTACCAAAAAGTATGCTAGCCAGTGCGTTGCCACCTTCCATACCGGGGTACCAAAATTGCACAATGGTTTTTGCTTTATCTATCCATTGGGTCATATCTAAAGCACCGCCACCCGTCATAACCATTATGGCATTAGGTTTAGCTGCCAAAACTGCTTTTATGAGTTCATCTTGCCCAAAAGGAAAATTCATATCGGGTTTGTCTGTATCCTCGGCATCGTAGGCGTTATCGCTCCACACTTTATAATCGTAACCGTGTACCCAACCGCCAACGTAAATTACGACATCGGCATTTTTTGCGGCCGTAACTGCTTCGGCAATTAGTTTTGCATCGGCTTTGGCCCCCCTAAACACATTGTATCCTTGGGCGTAGGTTACTTTAATTTTATTGCCCGCTATATTCTTAATTCCTTCTAGTGGGGTAATTTCGTAAGTGGCTTTTACTTGTGAACTACCGCCGCCATAGGCATTTGGTCTAAAAGCATTTAGCCCAATAACGGCAATGGTTTTAACTTTTTTAGCGTTAAGAGGTAAAATATTGGCTTCGTTTTTAAGCAAAACAATGGCTTCCTCGGCAATTTTTAAGGCTACTTGTTGGTGCTCTTTGGTAGCAAATGAACCTGGTTTACGGCTCTTATCCATCATGCCGGTCTTAAACATGGTGCGTAAAATTCGTCGAATTTTTTCGTCGATCACAGTTTCTTCGACTTTGCCTTCTTTAACTAAAGTAGTTACGGTATCGCCCAAATAAAAAGTGTTGTATCCTTTAAACGGTTTTAAACTAAATTCTGTTCCCATCTCAATATCTAAACCATTGTAGAGTGCCTCAATGGTATTATGAGTGGCTGCCCAATCGCTAATAACTGGACCTTTAAAAGCCCATTCGTGTTTTAAAATGGTATTTAAAAGATAATAATTGTGCGATGCCCACTGACCTCTAAATTTATTGTAAGCTCCCATTACGGTATTTACACCGCCTTCCATCACCGCAGCTTTAAACCCCGGTAAATATATTTCGCGTAAAGCCCGTTCGCTCATATTTACATCAATCGTCATACGGTTGGTTTCTTGGTTGTTGGCCGCATAATGTTTTAGGCAAGCCGAAACGCCTTGATCTTGAATACCTTTTATGGTACCAACAACCATTTTAGAAATAAGGTATGGGTCTTCACTTAAATACTCGAAATTTCTGCCATTAAGCGGGGTTCTGATAATGTTAATACCAGGTCCTAAAATAACATCTTTACCACGGGCATTTGCTTCGCTACCCAAAACAGTACCAAATTTGTAACCTAACGTAGTGTTCCAAGTTGCGGCCAAAGCATTACCGGTTGGCAGGTAAGTTGCTGCATCATTTACGCCTTCAACCACGTTCCATCCTCGGCCTTGTTCTACCCTTACACCGTGTGGCCCATCGCTCATTTGCAGTTCGGGTATGCCCAATCGTGGCACACCACCCGATGTAAATGAAGAACTTGCGTGTAGCATATTTACTTTTTCTTCGATGGTCATTTTACCAATTAAATCAGTAATTTTTTCCTCGGTTGCAGCATCTTGTGCTTTCGCCGATGCCATGCAAATACTTACAAAAAACAGTAAGCTTTTTAGGTGTTTGGTATATGATTTCATAATTTAAGCATTGGTTGTTACACTATTTACTAAACGATTTATTTTTAATGGATTGTTGCTTTTTAATGCATCTGGCAATAAACTATCAGGAAAATCCTGAAAACAAACTGGGCGGGTAAACCTGTAAATTGCTGTGGTTCCTACCGATGTACTGCGGCTATCGGTTGTTGCCGGAAATGGGCCACCGTGAACCATTGCGTGGGTAACTTCTACCCCGGTTGGGAAACCGTTGATAACCACCCTGCCGGCTTTATCTTGCAAAATAACCAACAACTCGGCATATTCTGCTAAATCTTGTGGCGTACCGTGAACGGTGGCGGTTAAATGCCCTTCTAAATCGCCAGCCAATTTTAGCAACTCTGCTTTGTTGTTGGCAACCACGCCAACGCTACAAGGACCAAAAACCTCTTCTACAATCAGCGGATTGTTTGCAATAGATTTTACATCAGTAATAAATAAATGTGGTTTAACATCAGTTGCGTTTTCTAACGTTTTGCCCGTTACACCCTCGGCATTGCTTAATTGGGTAACGCCTTTTAAATAATTGTTTTTAATACCTACGGTTAACATTGCACCTACGGTAATGGCGTTTAATTCGGTTTTGGTAACATCAATAAAGTTGTTGCTATCGGCATCGGCCAAAGCCACAAACATACCTGGGTTGGTGCAAAACTGCCCAACGCCCATTGTTATGGAACTTGCAAAACCTTTGGCCAGAGCTGTGCCTTTTTCTTTTAAAATTCCCGGAAGGAAAAATATTGGATTTACGCTGCCCATTTCGGCATAAACCGGTATGGGTTGCGGACGAGCGGCGGCCAAATTATATAAGGCTCTACCACCGGCGAAAGAGCCTGTAAAACCTACCGCTTTGATGTTTGGGTGCTGCACCAAAGCTGTACCTAAATTATGGCTTGCACCTTGCAGAAGATTAAAAGTACCCAACGGAATGTTGCATATTTCCATGGCTTTTGCAATGGCAGACGCAACCATTTCGCAAGTACCTGGGTGAGCGGGATGAGCTTTGAAAACTACTGGGCAACCAGCTGCCAATGCACTTGCGGTATCGCCACCGGCAACAGAAAATGCCAAGGGAAAATTACTAGCACCAAAAACTGCTACTGGCCCTAAAGGAATTTGCATTTGACGCAAATCCACTTTTGCTAAAGGTTGTCTGTCTGGTTGTGCGGTATCTATAATGGCATTTACCCAACTGCCTTCACGCAACATTTTGGCAAATAAATTTAACTGACCAGAAGTTCTTCCTCTTTCGCCAGTTAAGCGAGCCAATGGCAAACCAGATTCTAGCATTGCCATTTCTAACAAGGCATCGCCCAAGTTCACTATTTCCAAAGCTATTGTTTCTAAAAACAAAGCACGTTCTGCATCGCTTAATTTTTTGTAAGGTGCAAAAGCCGCGGTTGCGGCTTGGCAAGCAGCATTGACCTCATCGGC
>ENA-OFCE01000988-OFCE01000988.1-metagenomes-genome-assembly--contig:-NODE-988-length-15929-cov-4.243354_pt1 | contig 15929 bp, 16 predicted proteins | sample MGYA00153388_OFCE01 | MGnify analysis MGYA00153388
GTCCGCATTGATGCCGAGGCCCGCATCGCGGCCCACCTTGCCGATGGCCGCAGAGATGTCACCCATCTTCGCTCCCGGCCTGGCCGCAGCGATCCCCGCGGCGAGCGCCCGCTGGGTGACCTCGATCAGGCGCTGGGACCCGGGGTCATAGGTGCCGACCTGGAACGAGATTGCGGAGTCGGCCACCCAACCGTCCAGCTCGACGGCGAAGTCAACGCTGAGCAGGTCGCCGTCGACGAGCGGATAGTCCGAGGGAAGTCCGTGCAGCGCGGCGTCGTTCACCGAGGTGCACAGGACGCCCGGATACGGCATCGCACCGAATGACGGGTGATAGCCGAGGTACACCGAGCGGGCTCCGGCGGCCTTGATCATGGCGTGCGCATGAGCGTCCAGGTCGTTGAGGGTCATTCCGACAGCGGCGGTCTCGCGCAGGGAGGCGAGGACCTCGGCGACGAAGCGTCCGGTGGTCCGGATGCGCTCGATCTGTTCACGACTCTTCAGTTCGACCATGGCTGCACTCTCTCATCCGAGCGCGAACCGGGTAGAAACTCACCGGTCCTGGCGCGAGACGTAGAACAGCCCGCAGGCTGGGCTCCTGGTGGAGCCCTGCCGCGATGGACGAGATCGCGGCTCCCACGGGCTGCGGTGACTGCCTGGAACTCGCTGGCCGCGCGCGGCCCCGAGGACGAAAAAGCAGTCCGTCCCATGCGTCTGCACTAGCAGGCGCGGCGACTAGCGGACAGTCACCTCTCGCGTCCAAAAAGTTCTCACCTGTGGACCACCTCCTTTCTCGATGCCTCGACGGTACGTCCCGACCGGTGGCCCCGCCAAGGCTTTTTGTCTCCGAATTCTCGGGCGGGCGCGCCCCCTGCGTCGCGCCATTCAGCAGCGCATTGAAAACCCGTTGTCCAAGCTGCTGCTCGAAGGCAAGTTTCCGCCCAAGAGCACCATTCCCGTAGATGTAGATCCGATTCAAAACCCGGGTGTCTTCAGTTTCGACAAGGTTGGCAAAACTTCTAAAAAATTAGAAATTTAATAGCTGCTTACGCCCGTATTTATTGGGCTAATCGGCTTTCTAGCTAATTAAAACGGAGTGTCCTGGTTGTGGTGTCCGCCCGATGCCATCAACCGAGAGAGGTGTCCAGAACCATCATCACTACAAAACCGGCGATCAGCCCGCCAGTGGCCAGCGATTCATGGTCTTTGCAGTGAGATTCCGGAATGATTTTATGGCTGATAACGAACAGCATGGCACCTGCCGCCATTGCCAGACCCCAAGGCAGCAGGCCAGCCGATAAGCCCACCAAAGCCGCGCCAAATACTGCAGCAATCGGCTCAACCAGACCCGACAAGACGCCCAGGCCTGCGCAGGTCCACTTGCCGTAGCCCACGCCGCGCAGCGCCAGGGCCACGACCATGCCCTCAGGAATATCCTGAATCGCGATGCCGGTTGCCAGCGCGAATGCGCTCACCGCGTTGGGTCAAGCAAAAGCTACGCCGATTGCCAGGCCTTATGGCAGGTTATGCAGGCAAATTGCAAACATGAACAGCCACACACGCTTTAGTGCGCGCCCGCGCGAGCCTTCCAGGCCTTTAATAAAATGCTCGTGGGGCACTAGAGCGTCCAGTGCCAGCAGCAACCCCGCCCCGATAAGAATGCCAGCGCCGACGGTACTGCCCGCAAGCCAGTTGTTTGCGCCCGATTCTCTGGCTGCCGCCAACGCCGGAATCACCAGAGAAAACGGGCTTGCGGCAAGCATGACGCCTGCGCCAAATCCCAGCATTGCGTCGTAGGTGCGCTGTGAAAAATCTCTGGAGAGCAGCACGGGCAGTGTGCCTATCGCCGTGGCTCCAGCTGCTGCAAGACCGCCGAGCAGTGCTTTTTGCAGTGTGTCGTTCCACGAGGTCGCTAAATGCGCCAATGCTGCAAGCACTATTACGATGGCGGTCAGTCCGATAAGTGGTGCCGCCCACCGTGCGGGCCAGGGCTGCTCTGCTGAAGCGATCCGGCTGGTTGACTCTAGGTTGGGAGGCTGGGGCTGGGAACGCTTGCTCATGGGTCACAACTTTCGCTGGACAAGAACACCAGTACGGCCATATCAAGCCCTGAGAACGCGTAGGCTGACACCAGCAGCACCTCTTATTGGCGGGCTTCACCGATTTGCGTCGCCTGGCTTGACACCAACAGGAGTTGCTACCAGCATCCGATATGCGCTATTTATTAAATAGCTCTTAGCGCCCGTTTTTATTGCGCTACAGCACTATTTTTTGTATTTTTTAGCCACTTTAACGGTTTCTCAAGCGTTGGCCTACTTCATTTTTGTGCTGCTCCAGCCGTAGCAGCAGCGTGGTTGTTTGGCAATCGTCCTACACCGGCGGCTATGGTGAAAGCATAGTATTTTTCGTATGCCAACTCCATTGTGTCTGCCGCGCTCTAGCAGCGTAAAGTATCCGCGCCAAGCCTTTTTGCACGCCTGCGTTGTGGCGGTGATAGCGCTTGCGGCTGCGCCATTGCAAGCACAAGATAAATCGGCTCCTGCGCTGGCGCCGGTCACGGTTTCGGCACCGGCCAACCGAGACCCTGCCGAAAAGTCCTACCGCAACATCATCAAGGGCGTTGACCTGTTTGAGCGCGAGCGCAGCTTGTCTCCCAATGGCGCTCTTCGGTTCAAGTTGCTGGCGCGCAAGCGCGAGACCGATATGAAAAATATTGAAATCGAAGTGATCGGCACCAACACTGCTTTTTCGGTAGCGGTTGCTGACAACCAGACCTTTACGCTACCGCGAAATCCTCAGGCGCTCAGCGAAAACGCACAGGTGGTGCCGAATCGAAAAGCCCAAACCATGACGTGGCGCGCCGACATCCGCACGCCTGGCCTGCCGCTTAATGTTCGGCGATTGGGCGACTTGCGGCTTGAATGTCGGGTGGGGATGGCTTCTGGACTGGTATCGACCAGCGGGACTCTGGCGGGCCGCCTGGCCAGTGCGCTGCTGGATACGCCAGCGTACTGCAACAAAAAAGTGCCGCTGTACCTGTTCTTTGCCGATCGGGCTCTGTTCAGCGTCACGCTGGTATTCGGCACGCGGCGCGAGGTGCTTCCTGTCAGCCAGCTTTACGCAGCCGCCAGCGACGATCCCAAGCTGGGCAGCGACTTGCCCGAGTGCGATTGTGAGGTGCTGGTTGACCGTACGTACTTCCTGCCGCTGGGCGATGCAAGTTGGCCAGATGACACGCGCGTGGAGTTTGAATACATGGTGGACAACTGATGGCACGCGGTGCGGATTTTTGGGCGCTGCGGTCACTGCTTGTATGGGCGGCTTTGGCGTGGTTAAGCGGCTGCGCGGGTTCAGGCGGCTTGTCGGCAACTGAGCCTGGCCTGCCAATACTGCGCGACATAACCATGTCGGCGAATTGGGCACAAAGCAGTCTGGTGATTGGCCAAACCACCAAAGCCGAAGCCCTTGCTGCGCTGGGCCCGGCAACCGTAATCAAGTTCGACAGCGGCTACGAGGTGTGGGCCTATCGCAGCAGAGAAGGACGCTCCCGAGATACGAACGCCGAGCTGGTGATACTGTTTACGCCAGCGGGAGTGGTGCACAAAAGCCGTATACGCCCGGCTACCGGTGTGGTTTCCCGGTAGGCGAAATAGCTGCATTCAACTGCGCATTGCAGAGCGCGGTTACTGCCAGACGACTGGCCCTTTGCTGGCAAACCACTTCTCAACTTGCGGATCAACAGCGGCCTCAATCTTGTTGCGCTTGATTTTCATGGTGGGCGTTAAAAAGCCGTTGTCCATCGACCAGGGCTCCTTTGCCACCACAATCATCTTGAGCTGTTCATAGTCAGCTACTTTACTGTTTACGCGCTTGAGCACCGCTGCCATTTCTTCTACAAATTCAGCGCGCACTGCGGGGTCTGACAGGCGCGGGCGCAAGCCTTCTGCGGGCACTACCATGGCGTACGCCGCCTGCTGGCCAACCCCTGAAACAAGTGACAACTCCACCATCGAGCTTTCATTGATGAGGTTTTCAATTGGAGCTGGCGCAACGTATTTGCCCTTACCGGTTTTGAACAGTTCTTTTTTGCGGCCGGTGAGCTTGAGCTGGCCGTTCGGGCCTTCCTCGCCCAGGTCGCCCGTCATGAAAAAACCGTCTGGCGTAAAGGTTTCAGCATCCAGGTCCGGCCGTTTGTAGTAGCCTACCAAAGTGCCGGGCGACTTGATCAAAACCTCGCCATCTGCAGCAATGCGCCGCTGCACGCCAGGAAATGGCACGCCAACGTGGCCAGCAGCGTTCAGCGTGCTGGTTGTGGTGTGGGAATAGGCAAAGTCCTCGGTCATGGCGTAGCCTTCCATCAGGTTCAGCCCCAGCCTGCGGTACCAGGCGATCAGCGCTGGCGGTATGGGCGCTGAGCCACTTCCGGCCAGCACCACTTCATTAAGGCCGAGCTGCGTCATTACTTTGCGTGCAACGATCTTGCCCAAAATGGGAATCGACAGCAGTCGGTCGAGTTTTTTGGCAGGCATTTTGCCGAACACGCCTTGCTGAAACTTTAACCATAAACGCGGCACGGAAATGAAAACCGTTGGGCGCGCACGCTGCAAATCTTGTTGAAACGTTTCAAGCGATTCAGCAAAGTAAACCCGGCCTTTGCCCCTGACAAAGCCCGCGCACTCAATCCACGCGCGCTCAAAGATATGCGCCAGCGGCAGGTACGACAACGCGCGGTAGACAAACTGTGTACCAGCCTGCTTGTCCTGGTACGCCGTAATGCCTTCGCTGGCGCGCGTGGCGTGCTCAAAGCTGTGCATAACGCCTTTAGGTGTGCCAGTGGAGCCTGATGTGTACATCAGCATGGCGATGTCGTCCGGCAGGCGCCGTGGTTTGCCCGCCATGGGTTCGTTGGCTTTGACAATCGCGTCCCAGGTTTCAAACGTATTTTTTGGTGCCAGGGGCAAAGCAATGCACGGCAGGCCAGCTGGAATACCAGGCATTTGCTGAGCCCACGTGTCCAGCTTGCCGACGAACAACAGGCTTGCGCCGCTGTGCTCCAGCACGTATTTCACGGTTTCGGCAGACTCGGTCGGGAAGATGGCCACAGTGGTGCCACCTGACATCCAGATCGCCAGCTCAGCCATCATGAAATGCGCAGTGTTTTTTGACAATATTGCAATGCGCACGCCAGGCTCAAAGCCGCGTGAATTCAGGTGCGTGGCCATGCGCCGCGCCTGATCCATCATTTGGCGCCACGTGTAGTCCACGACTTGACCTTTGCCCAGCGGCTGCGTCAGGTAGACCTGATCGGCTAGCGCTGATTCATGTTCATAGACATAGTCGAGAAGTAGTTTTGAGGCGGCTGACGTGGCCATAGTGACTCCGATTGTTGTTGATGGTGCGGTTGAAAGCATTCAGCCGCGCAAAAGGCATACTAATCTGGAGCAATCGTCACAACAAGCAGGGCTTGCCCTGATGCGCTTGATCTTTGGCAGGGGACCAACCGCCGCGGCAGGGGCCTAACCGCCGTGGCGGGTTCGCTCAAGTTTGCTGGTGTCCAGCGATTTGGCACGCAGCCTCGCCAAAAGTTCGTCGTACGCCTTTGCGTTGACGGTCGGGGTTCTGGACAAGACCCATAAAAATTCACGCTTGGGTTCGCTGACCGCTACCAGTTGGTAGTCTGCATCCAGGTCAATCACCCAGTAATCGCCCCACACAAACGGCAAAAACGACAGCCACGCGGGGGCAAACCGTACTTCAAGCCTGGGCGAAGTCGCGTTGCCAAGCTGGCGCGCCTGCCCTTCAACCTCGCTGATTTTTCCATCGGCGTCGGTGCAGCGGTTGCGCACGCTCACTGTGCCATCGGTCCGCGCACTGTACTGCGCGCTGGTATTGCTGGCGCACATTTTTTGAAAGCGATTCGGAAATTTTGCAATTTCATACCAGACTCCCATATAGCGCGGCACGTCTACGCTGGGCACGGTGAGGAGGGGCTCTTGTGCAAACGCGTGGGACGCAACGATTACCGGCAATACCGCGAATGCAGAAATACCCAACGCCAGCGCTGCAAATGTTTTTTTCATGGTGGTTCCAAATGGGGTTAGCCTGCAAGGCCTGCATACACGGTTTGCACGTCGTCGTTTGCGTCAATCGCGGCCAGAAAAGCCTCTACTTCTTCCATGTCTGCTGCGCTCAGCGTGGCCGGGTCAATCGGATTTTTTGCCTTGTATCCCAGCTTGGCCGACAGCACGGTGAAGCCGTGTGCGGGAAGGGCGCGGCATACCAAATCAAGATCGGTCGGGTCGGTCAGAAAAAGCGCGTAGCCGTCTTCCTCGCCGGGTTCAAAATCCTGCGCACCAGCCTCAATGGCGGCGACTTCAGCGTCAGCACCTGCGGCGGCAGGCTCCGCTTCAATCATGCCAACGTGGTCAAAGTCCCAAGCTACCGAGCCGGACGTGCCAAGTTGCCCCTTTCGGAACAACACGCGCACTTCAGATGCAGTACGGTTGTGGTTGTCGGTCAGGCATTCGACCATCAGCGGCACGCGGTGCGGCGCAAAGCCTTCGTAAATGACGTGCTCGAAATGCACCGCATCAGTGCCGGTGCCCGAGCCTTTTTTAATCGCGCGGTCCAGCGTGTCCTTGGGCATGCTGACCTTGCGCGCTTGCTCGACCACCAGACGCAGCTTGGCGTTTGATGCCGGGTCAGCTCCTGCGCGCGCGGCCACCATGATTTCTTTTGCCAGCTTGCCAAATACCCGACCTCGGGCATTGGCTGCCAGCTCTTTACCCTTTGCTTTCCATTGCGCGCCCATGGTGTCGTTTCCTGTTGTTATCGTTGTTTGTTGCTATTGGTGTGCTGTTCAGCATTGCGCATCCATTTTGGCCTATTCATGGCGCTGAAAATGTGAGCCGACATGTTTACTTGCGCGCGGGGACGGCAAGACCTTTTGCCACCGCTGGTCGCGCTGCGAATGCGTCAAGCCCGCGCTGCACATTTTTAAAGTCTGAAAACCCGACCAATTCACCTGCCTCGTAAAAACCCACCAGATTGCGGACCCAGCCGAAGGTGGCGATGTCGGCGATGGAGTAGTCTTCCCCCATCATCCAGTTGCGGCGTTCAAGGCGTTTGTCCAGCACGCCGAGCAAGCGTTTTGATTCAGCGACGTAGCGGTCACGCGGGCGTTTGTCCTCGTATTCTTTTCCCGCAAATTTATGAAAAAACCCCAGCTGCCCAAACATCGGCCCCACACCGCCCATTTGCCACATCACCCACTGAAGTGTTTCGTAACGCGCTGCTGCATCTCGCGGCAGGAACTGGCCGGATTTTTCAGCCAAATAGACCAGGATCGCGCCCGATTCAAAAAGCGCAAATGGCCTGCCACCAGGGCCGTCAGGATCAAGAATGGCAGGAATTTTGTTGTTGGGGCTCAGCGCGATGAACTCCGGCGTGAGCTGATCGTTTTTACCGAAGTCGATCAGGTGCGCTTCGTAGGGCAGGCCAATCTCTTCGAGCATGATGGATACCTTGACACCATTGGGTGTGGGCAGCGAATACAGCTGCAGGCGTTCGGGGTGCTCTGCGGGCCACTTTTGGGTGATGGGAAATGTTGACAGATTGGTCATGGTGGTCATGGTGGTTTAGTCGTCATAAAAAGGTACGTATCAAATAATACGCATCAAAAAAATACGAAAAACCACTGTAGCGTACGCTTCAAAGAGCTGCAGGAAGTGCAGGTACGCACTAAATTAACTATTATTTAAATAGCTGTTTGCGCCCGTATTCATTGTGCTACAGGCACTATCTATTAAAAATTTATCATTACGGCAGGTTTTTGAGTGGGTGCAGCGGCACGTCTTGCTCTAATGCCAACCGCGCTAACGCTGCGCATGTTTGGTGTTTGAAAAACTTGCCCAGCAGTTTTTGCGTGGTTGAACTAAACATATCGCTTGGGTCGGTCAAAGCAATGCTGGCTGCCGCGCAAAGGCGTGCAGCAAAGTGGGGCTCCAGTGCCGCAACAGCCACGCGGCCATCGTTACAGGCGTAGATTTGGTAGCCTGCATGGCCGCCACCGACTGCAGCGCCTGGCAAAGTCAAACCCCAGCACCGGGGCAGCGCAAGGTAGGCAGCCGCTTCGCTCAGCGCAACTTCGGCGAAGACACCTTTGGATTTTTTCGTGCGCTGCATCAGTACCGCCAACACGGCTTCACTTGCCATGATGGAGCCGCCCATGTCGGCGTACAGAGTGGGCGGCAAGTCCAGGCCCGTAACCAAGCCCTGTTCTGCAAGGTAAGTCAGGTCATGGCCTGGCTCTTCTGCGCGTGCGCCCCGGCTGCCAACGATGGCCACCTGGCACAGCTGCGGGTGCTTTTTGTGCAGCTCTTTAAAACCCAAACCGAGTTTGCGCAGTGCTGATGGGCGAAATGACGTCAGCAGCACATCGGCTTTGCCAAGCGCGTTGTGCAGTACGTTTTGGCCGGCTTGGCTTTTGAGGTCAGCCGTGCGGCTGGTAATGCCCGCATGCAGCGCAGCGTATGCCGCCGGGTTGTAGTGCCGCATCGGGTCGCCCGAGGGCGGTTCAAACTTGGTGCAGATTGCGCCCAATTGCTGGCAGCGCATCAATGCAGCTGGGCCGGGCAAATTCAGCGCGAGGCTGACGATGCGTGTGCCTTTGAGGGGATTGAGAGCTGAAGTTTCAAGTGCGGTCATTGCTATTATTATAGTAGCTGCTTGCGCCCATATTTATTGCGCTAGAGACCTAAAACATCACTATTTTGCCTTTTTTGACGGTTTACAGCGGCAAACCCACATAATTTTCAGCCAGCGCAGTAGATGCTGCAGTTGACCGCACCAGGTAGTCCAGCTCGGCTTCCTGCATTTTCTGGCCAAATGCATCGGTGTCAGGGAAGCGGTGCATCAAGCTGGTCAGTGACCATGAAAACCGCTCCGCTTTCCAAACCCGGCTAAGGGCGCGCTGAGAATACCCATTAATGCCTGCGCTCGACTTTGCATGATAAAAATCGATGAACGCGTCTGACAAATACTTCACGTCAGACGCCGCAAGATTTAAACCTTTGGCTCCAGTGGGCGGCACGATGTGGGCCGCATCTCCGGCCAAAAACAAGCGGCCAAAGCGCATGGGTTCGGCTACAAAGCTGCGCAGCGGGGCAATGCTTTTTTCAATGGATGGGCCAGTGGTGATGCGCTCAGCCAGTTCCGGGTCAAGCCGGGCGCGCAGCTCGTCCCAAAAGGCGGCGTCGCTCCACTGCTCAACGTTATCCGTCATGGGGCACTGAATGTAGTAGCGGCTGCGCGTCATGCTGCGCATGGAGCACAGCGAAAAGCCGCGCGCGCTGTTGCCATACACAATCGCGTGGGCTGACACGGGCGGCACATCGGCCAACACGCCCAGCCAGCCAAACGGGTAGACGCGCTCAAACTCCTGAATTGCGGTTTTAGGAACGCTGGCGCGGCATACACCGTGAAAGCCGTCGCAACCCGCAATGAAGTCGCAAGTCAATTCGTGGTGCTGCCCGTCTTTGACGTAACGCACTTTGGGCGTGTCTGAGTTGAAGTCAACCACCTCTACGCCGCTGGCGCTGTACACCGTGGTCAAACCAAACGCGGCTCTGGCGGCCATCAGGTCATGCGTGACTTCAGTTTGGCCGTAAGCGGTGACGACTTTGCCCCCCGTCAGGCCGGTAACGTCGATGCTGTGCCGGGCGTTTTTAAACACCAACTCAATCGCATGGTGCACGATGCCTTCAGAAAGCAAACGCGCGCCTGCGCCAACGCTGTGCAGCATATCAACCGTGCCTTGTTCAAGAATGCCTGCGCGAATGCGCTGCAAAACATAGTCGCCGCTCTGGCGCTCAATGATCACGTTGTCAATGCCTGCTTTGTGCAGCAGCGCGCCTAACAACAAGCCAGCCGGGCCAGCGCCAATGATGGCAATTTGGGTTCGCATGGATGTCTCCGATAGATGCCTACAGAGTAACTTTCAGGGCTTGGGCTTGCCAAGGGATTTTTAACAGGCTGTGCGATGATCAGGATCATTGCGCGATCATCGCGCAATCGCGTAATCAACCTGCAGGTGGGGAGGAGCTATGGCCATTGAAAAAGCAGATTTCATTGAAGGCATGGCCAAGGGTATGGCGGTGCTGGAGAGTTTTGACACCGAGCGCCAGCGCCTGAACGCCACTCTGGCCGCGCAGCGTGCGGGCATCACGCGGGCGGCGGCGCGGCGGCATTTGCTGACGCTGGCGCACCTCGGGTACTTGGAAAGCGAGGATGGCTACTACTGGTTGTCGCCCAAGGTGCTGAGGTTTTCTGGCAGCTACCTTGCGTCAAGCAGGTTGCCGCGTGTGCTGCAACCCACGCTGAATCGGCTGGCGGCGCAAACGCAGCAATCGTTTTCAAGCGTGGTGCTGGATCGGGACCAGGTGGTGATCGTGGCGCGCGGTGTTGGCTTTGCTGCCCTGAGTGTGCAAGGTACTGCAAGGGTTCTGGCGTACGGTTTGCATTTGGGTGCCCGCTTGCCAGCCCATGCAACCTCTACCGGGCGCATGCTTTTGGCTTGCCAAAGCCGAACTGATTTTGCACAGTGGATGAAGGGCAGGGCGTTGCCACGTCTGACGGCGCATACCGTGCTGGATGCCAAAACGCTCAAGTTGCTGGTCAGTGCCGCCAGAACGCAAGACTGGTGCGTGGCCAGCCAAGAGCACGAATTGGGCGTGTTTGCGCTGGCGGTACCGCTACGCAACATGCGCGGTGCGGCAGTAGCAGCGCTGAACGTAGTCACCACGGCTGAGCGATTAAAGATCGAAGTCATGCAGCGTGACTTATTGCCGCTTTTGCAGGATGCGGCGCGAGAGTTACGGCCTTTGCTGTAGCCGGCGAGTGTTTGGTGGTTGACCATTCAGCTGGATTCGGCCAAACTATTACTGTACAGTAATTTAATATACAAATCGGTATCAAAACTGACAACCAAGCACCAACATGACGTCCAAAAATTCACATGTAAACCATATCAACCGCCGCCAGGTGTGCGCGCAGGGGCTGGGTCTGTGGGGGTGGTTTACCGTAAACAGCGTAGCCGCGCAGTCTGTAACGCGCGCTGTGCGCTCTACGCCGCCAGAACTGGTCGCATTCAGCCAGGCTGCTTCGCCATGGCAATTCTCGGGAATGGGCGCTCTTCGATTTTTCGGTTTCAAGGCCTACGACGCAATTTTGTGGATGGCGGGCCCAGCGGCAAATCCCTTTCTGGCCAAAAGCTTGTTTGCGCTGGAGATTGAGTACAACGTTGCAGTCAAAGCTGAAGAAATCATCAATGTTTCATTGGTTGAAATGGCGCGCTTGCGGCGTTTGACGGATGCGCAGGTCAAAAGCTGGACCACTGAAATGCAAAAGGCGTTTCCCAGCGTGGTCTCAGGCGACAGACTGACAGGCGTTTATGTACCCAAAGTGGGCACCCGATTTTTTCTGAATGGGCGGCTGATATCAGAAATCAATGACCCAGCATTCGGCGATGCATTTTTCGCTATCTGGCTGGACGAAGGAACGAAACGTCCCGACCTGCGCCGGTCTTTGCTGGGCTCTACCGCAGCGGTTCAACCGGCTGCGACCAGCAATTAAAAAAACACTACACCCCCAGGTACTGCTGCAGTAGCTGCGGATTGGCATTCAGCGCGGCGGAAGTGCCTTCAAACACGACTTCACCCTTGACCAAAATCACATTGCGATCAGTGACTTGCGTGACGTGTTTGTGGTTTTTATCAACGATGACGCTGCTGATACCTGTCTCTCGAATCAACGCGCAAATACGCCAGATATCGCGTGCAATCAGCGGGGCCAGGCCTTCGGTGGCTTCGTCGAGTATCAGCACATCGGGGTTGGTCATCAGCGCGCGGCCAATGGTCAGCATTTGCTGCTCGCCACCGCTTAGTTGCTGGCCGCCGTGGTTCAGGCGTTCTTTTAGTCTGGGGAAGGTGTCCAGCACGCGGTCGTAGGTCCAGTCGCGTTGGCTGCGCGTGCCCGCCCGCGCGGCCATCTTCAAATTCTCAGTCACATTCAGGTTGCCGAAAATTCCCCGCCCCTCGGGCACGTAGGCAATGCCCATTTGTGCAATTTCATACGGCGCGCGGCCGGTCATGGCCTTGCCTGCAATCTCAACCGAGCCGCCGCGTGGTTTGACCAAGCCCATGATGCTTTTGAGCAGCGTGCTTTTGCCCATGCCGTTGCGGCCCATCAGACCCACGGTTTCACCGCGCGCCACAAAGAAGTTCACATCGCGAAGGATGTGGCTGGCGGCATAGTGGGTGTTGAGGTTTTTGGCTTCGATCAGGTGGGTCATAGGTAAGCTGAAGTCAGGGGGAGGACGCAGCGTTCGCAGAGGTTACGTAGAAGTTACGCAGAAGTCTAAGAAGAATTCAAAGAAGTTTTTTGGAAGTTCTCTTACGGTTTCTGCGTAACTTCTACGTAACTTCTGCGACTTCTGCGTCCTCCCCCGTATGTTCTTCCCCCAGGTACGCCGCCTGAACACCCGCATCAGCTCGCACATCGGCGGGAGCGCCACTGGCGATTACCTGGCCGTTGACCATCACGGTGAGCTGGTCCGCCAGGGCGAACACGGCGTCCATGTCGTGCTCTACCAGCAGGATGGCGTGGTCGGCCTTAATTTTCAGCAGCAGCTCCACCATGCGCTGGGCTTCGGCCACGCCCATGCCGGCCAGGGGTTCGTCCAGCAGCAGCACCTGCGGCTGGGTGGCAAGCGTCATGGCGATTTCAAGCTGGCGCTGCTCGCCGTGACTGATGGTGCCCGCAATGGCACACGCGCGGTCTTTCAAGCCAGATAGATCGATAGCCCAGGCAGATATTGCTCGAGCAGCTTCACTATTGATAGCGCTTTTAAGTATCTTGAAAGCTTCGGGCGCGCGTGACTGGGCGGCCAGGCGCACGTTTTCCTGCACGGTGAAGGGCAAAAAGATGTTGGTCTTCTGGTAGCTACGCCCCAAGCCCTGGCGCGAAATTTTTTCAGGAGCCCAGCCGGTTGTGTCCATGCCGTTCAAGACCACGCTGCCCGAGGTGGGCGGCATGTCGCCCGACAGCAGATTGGCCAGTGTGGATTTGCCCGCGCCGTTGGGACCGATGACCGCGTGAATGCGGCCCTTGTGCAGGTCAAGCGACACGTCGTTGACGGCTGCCAGACCGCCAAAACGCTTGACCAGATGGGTCGCCCGCAATGCAGGGTTCACTTGCGCATCCATTTTTGCAGCAGCCCCAGTAATCCCCGCGGCGCAAAAACGACAATAAGCACAATAAAAATGCCCATCCATAGCTGCCAATGCTTGCCCAGCCTCACCGTGCCGATGGTGGGTAAATCCTTGAATACATGCAACAAGTATTCAAACGCAAAAGCACCCACAATCGCCCCCGCAAAGTTGCCCATGCCACCCAGAATCACCATCATGATGGCATGCGCGCTCATGTGAAAACCCATTAACTCGGGGTTGATGTAGCCGGTTTGCACACCCCACAAATAGCCCGCCAGGCCTGCCAGTGCACCGGCCAGCGTGAAGGCGGCCAGCTTGTAGCTAAAGGTGCCAAAACCCATGGCCCGCATGCGGTGCTCGTTGACCCGAATGCCAGCCAGCGCACGGCCAAACGGGCTGAACAGCACGCGCCGCAAGAAGAAATAAACGCCGACCAGGCAGACCAGCGTGAAGTAGTAAAAAGTCAGCTTGTGGTTCAGGTCAAACGGTGTGAAGCCGAGCACTGAAGCATCAGGCTTGAAGTTCACATACAAGCCGTCTGACCCGCCCAGCGCCTTGTTGTCGAAGAACACATAAAACACCATCTGTGCAAACGCCATGGTGACCATGATGAAGTAGATGCCATGCGTGCGCACCACAAAAAAGCCAATCAGCAGCGCAGCCGCAGCCGATGCCAGCACCGCCAGCGGCAGGCTGATCCAGAGGCTGCCAGGCTCATTGGCCGGGGTGAGAAAGGCCAGCGCATAGCCCGCCAAACCAAAAAACGCCGCATGGCCCAGAGACACCAGACCGGTGACGCCCTGCAGCAAATCCAGGCTCATGGCAAAAATCGCCATGATCATCATGCGCGTGACCATCTCGGTATAAAACGGCGTGCCGACGAAAGGAAAGGCGAGGAGGGCGACCAGGCCCATGCCGAGCACCAGCTTGATGCTGACCGGAAGTACCTCAAGATTTGCTTGCTGTGTGCTCATTGCTTGAAAAGTCCTTCTGGCTTCCAAAGCAGCACTGCCGCCATCAATATGTAAACCATCATGCCAGACACGGATGGCAGCAGCACCTTGCCAAAGGTATCGACCAAACCCACCAGCAGCGCGGCAATCAACGCGCCGCGCACCGAGCCAATGCCGCCAATCACCACCACGACAAAGCACATGATCAGCACTTGCGAGCCCATGTTTGGGTAAACGCTGGCAATCGGCGCGGCAATCATGCCTGCCATTGCGGCCAGGCCCACGCCCAGTGCGAACACGGTAGCGTGAATCAGCTTGATGTTGATGCCCAGCGATTCGGCCATGTCACGGTTGAAAGCCCCAGCGCGGATTTTCATGCCCAAGCGGGTTTTTGAAATGAGCAAATACAGGCCAATCGCCAATGCAATGCAAACACCCGACATGAACAGGCGGTACACCGGATAGGACAAATTGTCAGTCAACGGGATGGATGCGCCAAGCAATGCGGGTATCGTCACGCCATGCACGTCATCGCCCCAAATGATGGAGCGCAGCTCTTCAAAAATATAAATCAAACCAAACGTCAGCAACACCTGGTCAAGGTGAGGGCGTTTGTAAAAGTGCCTGAACAGCAACCATTCAAGGCCCAGACCGAACACAACCGCAAGCACAGCACCCGCCAAAATGGCCAATGTCAAGCTACCAAAAGCAGTGCTGAGTGACCAAGCCAGATAAGCCCCCAGCATGTAAAAACTGCCATGCGCCAGATTCACCACGCCCATGATGCCAAAAATCAGCGTCAAGCCCGCAGCCAGCATGAACAGCAGCAGGCCGTACTGCACGCTGTTCAGGAGCTGAATCAGGATTTGGGCGGTGTCCATGGTCGAAAAAGAGCGGGTTATTACTTCAAACAGGGGCCGTGGAACCGGCTTCGCCGGGCCACAGGCGCAGCCGCCCCCTCGGGGGGCAGGGCGCTACACGACGTGAGCAACCGTGGGGGCATCACCTTCCGGCTTCGCCGGGCCACAGACACAGCGGCCCCCTCGGGGGCAGGGCGCTACAAACAGTGAGCAACCGTCGGGGCTTCATGTTCAGGCTTGACGACGTGTCAATAACAGTGTCGCGCCCATCAGCGTAAAAAGCCCGCCACAAATACGGTTGATGCACAGCACTGGTGCGGTCGATTGCAACAGTGGAACCAGGCGTGACACGCCCAGTGCGCAGGCGGTGAGCACAGCAAATTCAAATGCCACAAAGGTCAGCGCCAACACAGCAAACTGCGGCAGCGTAGGTGCGGCGGGATTCAGGAACTGCGGGAAAAAAGCGGCAAAAAACAGCAGCGCTTTGGGGTTGCTGGCACCTACCAAAAAGCCCTGCAAGTAAAAGGAGCGCCGTCCCTGCGTTTGCGATTCACAGCTCAGTTGCAAGGGCGACGCGGCACTGCGAAACGTCTTGATGCCCAGCCAGATCAAATACGCCGCGCCGACCACCTTGGCGATGGTGAACGCCGTATCCGACGCGGCCAACAGCGCGCCCAAACCCAGCGCCGACAGAATCATGACGCCCAGCACGGCAGTCACAGAACCAGCCACTGCTGTCATGGCGCGGCGCGGGCCGTGGTTGATGGCGTTCGTCACGCACATCAGCATGGTGGGGCCAGGGCTGAGGATGAGCAGGGCTACGGCGGCCAGGTAGAGGAGGTAGGTCGAGA
>ENA-OFCE01000989-OFCE01000989.1-metagenomes-genome-assembly--contig:-NODE-989-length-15921-cov-6.046199_pt1 | contig 15921 bp, 17 predicted proteins | sample MGYA00153388_OFCE01 | MGnify analysis MGYA00153388
TGTACCTGCTGACCGTCGCCGACATCCGCGGCACCAGCCCCAAGGTGTGGAACGCGTGGAAAGGCAAGCTGCTCGAAGATCTGTACCGGCTGACGCTGCGCGCCCTGGGCGGCGCGAAGCCGAACCTGGACGCCGAGGTCGAGGCGCGCAAGCAAGACGCACGACACAACCTGGCGCTGCATTCCGCCCTGCCCGGCACCGAAGAGCCGCTGTGGAAGACGCTGGAGGTGAGCTACTTCGCGCGCCTCGACGCGGCCGACATCGCCTGGCACGCGCGCTCGTTGTGGCGGCACGTGCAAACCCCCTCCCCCATCGTGCGCGCCCGTTCGTCGTCGGTGGGCGACGGCTTGCAGGTCCTGGTCTATACACCCGACCGCCCCGACCTGTTCGCCCGCATCTGCGGCTACTTCGACAGCGCGGGCTTCAGCATCCAGGACGCCAAGATCCACACCACGCGCTCGGGCTATGCGCTGGACACCTTCCAGGTCGTGTCGCCGCAGGCCGATGCCGACGACTCCGTCAACTACCGCGACCTCATCTCGCTGGTGGAAACGCAGGCCACGCTGGCGCTGGCCTCGGAAGGGCCGCTGCCCGAGCCACGGCGCAGCCGCGTGTCGCGCCGCGTGCGGTCGTTCCCGGTCACACCGCGGGTGTCGTTGGCGCCCGATGAGCGGGCCCAGCGCTGGTTGCTCACCGTGTCGGCCAGCGACCGCTCGGGCCTGCTCTACGACGTGGCCCGGGTGCTGGCGCGTCACCACGTGAACCTGCAACTGGCCAAGGTCAGCACGCTGGGAGAGCGGGTGGAAGACACCTTTCTGGTCGACGGCCCGGTGTTGCAGCAGCCGCGCGCGCAGCTGCGCATCGAATCCGAATTGCTGGACGCCATCGCGGCGACCGCGGCTTGAAGCCCATGGCTCTGCGCCGCATCACGGCTGACGACGCCCTGACCCGCTGGGGCGAGTTCGACACCGTCATCGACGCGCGCAGCGAAAGCGAATTCGCGCTGGACCACCTGCCCGGCGCCGTCAACTGGCCCTCGCTGAACGACGAGGAACGCGTGCAGGTGGGCACCGAGTACAAGCAGATCTCGGCCTTCGACGCCCGCAAGCGCGGCGCGGTTCTGGTGGCGCGCAACATCGCCACGCATGTCGAGCGCGAACTGGCCACGACGGCGCGCGACTGGCGGCCGCTGGTGTACTGCTGGCGCGGCGGACAGCGCTCGGGCGCCTTGGCCACGGTGCTGGACCACATCGGCTTCCAGGTGCAGGTGCTCGAAGGTGGCTATCGCGAGTTCCGACGTGCCGTGCGCGAGCAGCTCGACACCCTGCCGACCGGCCTGACGCTGGTCGCCGTGTGCGGCCGCACCGGGTCGGGCAAAAGCCGCCTGCTGCAGGCGCTGACCCGCGCCGGGGCACAGGTGCTGGATCTGGAGGACCTGGCCTGCCACCGTGGCTCGGTACTGGGGCCGCTGCCCGACCGGCCCCAGCCGTCGCAGAAGGCTTTCGAAACCCAGGTCTGGCAGGCCTTGCGGGGCTTCGATGCCGCGCGCCCGGTGTTCGTTGAAAGCGAGAGCCGCACCATCGGCCGCCTGCGCGTGCCCGAGGCCCTGTTGCTCCGCCTGCGCGACTCGGCCTGCGTGCAACTGCAGATGCCGTTGCCGGCGCGCGTGGCCTTCCTGCTCGAGGACTATGCCCACTTCGTCGACGACGTCGGCAGCTTCTGCCAACGCCTGGATGCCCTGCGCGAAGTTTGCGGCGCCGAGGTCGTGAACGCGTGGCAGGACCGGGCTCGCGACGGCGGACTGGCAGACGTGGTGCTGCAATTGCTCACCCAGCACTACGACCCGATTTACACCCGATCGATGCAGCGCAACTTCGCCCAGTTCAGCAGCGCGCCCATCCTGGACGTGGCCGACGGGCAACCCGCCACACTGGCAGCCGCAGCAGATCGACTCATACACACGAACCTCCTGGCGCCGGCGCCGCCCGAGGCGGTGAACAGCTGACATGGACAAAACCAACGCGCAGTTGCAGGCCCCGGGTGTGCGGACCGTGGGCCTGACGCGCCCCCTGCATTGGCTGGCCTTGGGCTGGCGCGACCTGCGGCGCTGCCCGCTGCCCGGCCTGGTGCACGGCGCGGCCATGGCCGCCTTCGGTGTGCTGCTGCTGGCCCTGGCACGCGACCGGTTCTGGCTGCTGGCGGGGGCCTTCAGCGGTTTCCTGCTCGTCGCACCCATCGTCGCCACCGGGCTGTACGCCGTCAGCCGCGAACTCGAACAAGGGCTCCGCCCGGGCCTGCGCACGGCTTTGGCCGCCTGGCGCCCACGCAACAGCCGCCTGGTGGTGTTCGGTGGCCTGTTGGCGCTGGCCGGCACGGGCTGGGTGTTGACGTCGGCCTCGCTGATCACGGGCTTTGCCGGCGAACCGGTCAAGAACCCGGCGGATTTCCTGCGCGTGGTGGTGCTGGGCGGCAACGCCTACCTGTTCGAGGTCTGGCTTGCCCTGGGCGGCGCGCTGGCCGCGCCGGTGTTCGCGTCCAGCGTGATCGCCATCCCGCTGCTGCTGGACCGCCGCATCACCGTGATGCAGGCGGTGCTGACCAGCGTGCGGGCCGCCCTGCTGAATCCGGCCCCGATGGCGCTGTGGGCCACGCTGATCATGGCCATGACGGTGCTGGGCATGTTGGGCACCGCCATGGTCGGCCTGGTGGTCGTGGTGCCGTGGCTGGCACATGCCAGCTGGCATGCCTACCGGGACCTGGTTACGCCTGCAGACAAGCCGGCGGGCGACCCCTGATGCTGGGCTATAGCGAAGAACAGATCGCGCAGTTCGGCCTGACCTTCGGGGTCGGTGCGTTCATGCTGTACATGGTGTTCATCATCTTTCAGCTGGCGCGCGAATCCAAGGCCGGGCGCTTCGGCACCTTCGTGCTCTTCATCGCTTTGGGCTTCGGCCTCGTCGGCTTCGTGGCCAAAGGCATCATCCAGTTCTTCATCGCGGGGGCTTGAATTGAAAACGCCGGCAGAGCCGGCGCATCCAATTCGAGCTGGAGCCCCCGCTTGGAGGGGGCTCGGGGGAGCCAAACCTTCACCCGATGGGATGAACGCCGTCCCCGACGGCGTTCATCCCATGTGGAGGCCGCCGTTGCAGGAGAAGTCTGCGCCGGTCGTGAAGCCCGAATCCTCGCCCGCCAGCCAGGCGCAGATGGAACCGATCTCGTCGGGCGTACCCAGGCGCTTGACGGGAATCGTGGCGACGATCTTCTCCAGCACCTCGGGCTTGATGGCCCGGACCATCTCGGTGCCGATGTAGCCCGGGCTCACGGTGTTCACCGTCACGCCCTTGGACGCCATCTCCTGCGCCAGGGCCATGGTGAAGCCGTGCATGCCGGCCTTGGCAGCAGAGTAGTTGGTCTGCCCGGCCTGGCCTTTTTCGCCGTTGACCGAAGAGATCTGGATGATGCGGCCCCAGCCCTTTTCCACCATGCCCGGCACCACCTGCTTGGTGACGTTGAACATGCTGTTCAGGTTGGTGTCGATGACGGCCTTCCAGTCCTCGGGCGTCATCTTCAGGAACATGCGGTCGCGCGTGATGCCGGCGTTGTTGACCAACACGTCGACAAGGCCGTGCGCGGCCACCGCTTTGGTGAAGGCATCCACCGTGGATTGCCAGTCGGCGACGTTGCCGACCGAGGCCTCGAAGTGGTAGCCCAGCGCCTTTTGCTCGTCCAGCCATTTCTGCCAGTCGCGGCTGGGTCCGCAGCCGGCGATGACCAGGAAGCCGTCCTTGTTCAGACGTTGGCAGATCGCGGTTCCAATGCCACCCATGCCGCCGGTGACGTACGCAACTTTCTTGGTCATGTCTAGCTCTCCTGGATTGATGGTTGAAGTCGGCTCGGTGGACTGTATCGCCCGCCAAACGATGCGTCACCCGGGCTGCACCCGAGGGTTGACCTGCCTCAAGCCTTGGCTTTGACGTAGCGGCCGGGCGCGGGCTCGATGGGCTTGAACTGCCGACTGCCCTGCGCCTTGGGTGCAGGCACCTGCTTGCCGGCCAGCGGCTTCAACCACGCCGACCATTCGGGCCACCAGCTGCCGGGGTGTTCCGTGGCCGCGGCGAACCAGTCGTCGGCGCTGGCAGGCAGCCGGTCGCCGGTCCAGTGGCTGCGCTTGCCCTTGGCCGGCGGGTTGATGACGCCGGCAATGTGCCCCGACGCTCCCAGCACGAAGCGGCGCTTGCCCTTGAACAGCGGCACCGACGCGTAGGCGGCAGCCCAGGGCACGATGTGGTCGTCGCGCGATGCGTAGACAAAAACTGGCGCGTCGATCTTGCCCAGGTCCACCTTCTCGCCGCACACGGTCAGCGCGCCGGGCATCTTGAGTTCGTTTTGCAGGTAGGTGTGGCGCAGGTACCAGCAGTACATGGGCCCGGGCAGGTTGGTGGAGTCGCCGTTCCAGTACAGCAGGTCGAAGGGCGGTGGCGACTCGCCCTTGAGGTAGTTGCCGACGACGTAGTTCCAGACCAGGTCGTCGGGCCGCAGGAAGCTGAAGGTGGTGGCCAGGTCCTGGCCCTTCAGCAGCCCCGGGCCGCCGGGGGCCAGCGGGCCGATGGTGATTTCGCGAAGCCGGACCGAGCCTTCGTCGACGAAGATGTCCAGGATGCCGGTGTCCTTGAAGTCCAGCAGCGTGGTCAACAGCGTCAGCGAATGCGCCGGCTGCTCGCCGCGCGCTGCCAGCACCGCCAGCGCCGTGGCCAGGATGGTGCCGCCGACACAGAAGCCCAGGGTGTTGATCGTCTCCTGGCCGGTGATGGCCTGGACGGTGTTGATGGCCGCGATGGGCCCGTGCTCGATGTAGTCGTCCCAGGTCTTGCCGACCATGCTCTCGTCGGGGTTGCGCCAGCTGACGACGAAGGTGCGGTGGCCCTGCTCCACCGTGTAGCGGATGACGGAGTTGGCCGGCTGCAGGTCGAGGATGTAGAACTTGTTGATGCACGGCGGCACGAAAAGCATCGGCCGCTCGTGCACCTTGGCCGTGAGCGGCTTGTATTCGATCAACTGAAACAGTTCGTTCTCGAACACCACGCTGCCTTCGGTGGTGGCCACGTTGCGGCCGACTTCGAACACGCTTTCGTCGGTTTGCGACACATGGCCCTTGCCCAGGTCCTGCAGCAGGTTGTGCATGCCTGCCGTGATGCTTTCGCCCTTCGTCTGCAGCGCCTTGTTCAAGGCCTCGGGGTTGAGCGCCAGGAAGTTGCTGGGGCTGGCCGCAGCCACGCACTGCTGCACCGCGAAGCGAATTCGCCCGCGCGTCTTGGCGTCACCGTGCACGCTGTCGGCCATCTGCATCAGGGTGCGGGCGTTCAGCAGGTACATCTGCGCCGTGAAGGCCGCCGCAGGGTTGCTGGCCCAGGCGCCATCGGCAAAGCGCCGGTCCTGAGGCGGCGTGGTTTGGCCGCTGAGGCTCTGATTCCAGAGCTCCGTTGCCCCCTGCAGGTAATCCTTCTGCAGCCGCGCCAGTTCGGGCATGGGAAAGTTCAGGCCGGACAGGGACTTCACGGCATCGACCAGCGACGACCCGAACGCATGGGCATGTTCGCCCGGACTTTCTGCAATCGCGGTAGGCTTGTTTGTCAAAACGGTCTCCTGGCATTGTTTTGGTTGGCATCTGGCACCGGAACTGCCGTGCTGCGCCGACACGGTTGTAAATCTGCGGGCTTACCCCGCGATGACGACCCCGATTCTCACTTCACCTGGCCCGACCCCATGTACCTCGTTGCGATCGCCTGGCTCTATGTGGTGCTGATGATGTCGCTTGCCGAAGCGCTGTCGACCCAAGGCACGGTGCTGGGCGCGATCATCACCATGGTCTTGTATGGCCTGCTGCCGCTGAGCTTGGTGCTTTATGTGATGGGCACGCCTGCCAGGCGCCGCGCCCGGCAGGCGGCCGAAGCCGGTGCCGACCGGGCATCAACGCAGCCAGACGGAAGCAGCCATTCGTCCGGTCTGGCGGGTCCCGCCGTCGCGCCGGAACGAAAAGAACGTTGACGCGTCCTCCACCGTGCACGAACCGCTGGCGTGCACACGCTGCACGCCAGCTTCCACCAGCCGCGCCCGCGCCAGTGCCTGCAGGTCGGCGAGCCAGCGTGGTGAGCCGTCCGGGCGCGGCCTGAAGACGAAGCGCGGATCGGCGCGGTCCAGGGCGCCGAAGGCCTGCAGTACATCAGCGCCGACCTCGAAGGCATGCGGCCCGATGCAAGGGCCCAGCCAGGCCACCACGGCCGCCGGTGCGACGCCAGCACCCTTTCGCAGAGCCCCCAGGGTGGCTTCCAGCACGCCGCCGGCCAGCCCGCGCCATCCGGCATGGGCAGCGGCCACGGCGCGTCCGTCGCTGGACGCAAACAGCACCGGCAGGCAGTCGGCCACCAGCACCGTGCAGGCCAAGCCGGGTTGGTCGGTCCAGGCGGCATCTGCCGTGGCCGGTGCGCCACCGACGTCGTCCGCCCCGATGCGCACGACATGGCTGCCGTGGATTTGGTTCAGCCAGACGGGCCGAGCGTCTAGTGCACGGGCCCAGCGGGACCGGTTCTCGGCCACGTCGGCGGCATCGTCACCCACCATTGCGCCCAGGTTCAAGCTGTCGCAAGGCGGCCGGCTGACACCGCCCAGGCGCGTGCTCATCAGCGCACCCACTCCCGGCGGGGCTCGCCAGTCGGGCTGGATTGCAACCCCCCGCAGCGCAGCCGCTCGGGTCGGCAAGGCGCCTGTCACTGGAAGTCCGGGCAGGCCTCGGGCCGGGTGCGCTCGAAGGCGTCGAGCTTCATGCACGCGTCGAACACGCGCATCACTTGCGGCACGTGGTCGAGCCGACAGTCCAGACGCCTGGCGTTGAAGATCTGCGGCACCAGCACGCAGTCGGCCAGGCCCGGCGTGTCGCCGTGGCAGTAGATGCCAGGCGCGGCGGCCAGCTGGCGCTCGACCACCTCGAGCCCGGTCTCCACCCAATGGCGGTACCAGCGGTTTTTGTCGTCTTCGCCGAGCTTGAGGTCGTGCACCAGGTAACGCAACACGCGCAGGTTGTTCAGCGGGTGGATCTCGCAAGCGATGTCCAGCGCCAGCGCACGCACGCGGGCACGCTGCAAGGCACTGGCCGGCAACAGCGGCGGCTCGGGGTGGGTCTCGTCGAGATACTCGATGATCGCCAGCGACTGCGTCACCACGGCATCGCCATCACGCAGCAGGGGCACCAGGCGAGCCGCGGACACTGCCGCGTAGGATTCGTTGAACTGCTCGTTGCGGGTCAGGTGCACCGTCTTGTAGTCGTAGTCCAGGCCCTTGAGCGCCAGCGCGATGCGCACCCGGTACGACGCCGAGGAGCGGAAGTAGTTGTAGAGCTCCATGTGAACTCAGCGCACCGCGACGCGCAGCCCGCCCAGGCCGGCAATGGCGCCCTGCATCACGTCACCGCGTACCACGGCACCCACGCCGGCGGGCGTGCCGGTGAAGATCAGGTCGCCCGGCTGCAGGGCCCAGGCGGCGCTGAGCTGCTCTATGGTTTCGTTGACGCTCCAGATCAGGTCCTGGAGATCGCCCGTCTGCCGCCGCACGCCGTTCACGTCCAGCGTGATCTCGCCCTGCAGCCGTTCGCCGCAAGCCGCCAGCGGGACGATGGGACCGATGGGCGCAGACTGGTCGAAGGCCTTGCCGATGCACCAGGGCCGGCCCTGCTTCTTCATGTCGTTCTGCAGGTCGCGGCGGGTCATGTCCAGGCCCACGGCATAGCCCCAGATGTGGCGCGGCGCATCAACCGCAGCAATGTCGCTGCCGCCGGTGCCGATGGCCACGACGAGTTCGATCTCGTGGTGGAGGTTGGACGTGAGGCTGGGGTAGTCGATGCCACCTGTTTCGCCTTCCGCCACAGGCACCAGCGCATCGGCCGGCTTCATGAAGAAGAACGGCGGTTCGCGGCCGCTGAAGCCCATTTCCACCGCGTGGTCGGCATAGTTGCGCCCGACGCAGTAGATGCGATGAATCGGAAAGCTGCCGCCACCGGAGACTGGCACGGACACGGGAGCGGGCGGGGCGAACACAGGACTCATGGCGGGCATGTGCAGTGGATTGGCGCTTCATCATGCCATCATGATGCCGACGCCGGCCACCGCTACACTGAATTGCATGTATACGCCGCGCCGCATTCAGCACTGCCGGGTTTGCGGCGGCACCACCCGCTACCGCACGCCGCCCGAAGACAACCGGGAGCGCGCCATTTGCGAGGTATGCGGTGAGGTGCACTACGAAAATCCGATCAACGTCGTCGGCACCTTGCCGGTGTGGGGCGACCAGGTCTTGCTATGCAGGCGCAACATCGAACCCCGGTACGGCCTGTGGACGCTGCCCGCGGGCTTCATGGAGCACGGTGAGACCACGGGCGAGGGCGCCCTGCGAGAGACGGTCGAGGAGGCCGGCGCGAACGTCGAGTTGCTGGGCCTGTACACGGTGCTCGACGTCGTCCGGGCGGGCCAGGTCCACTTGTTCTACCGAGCCCGCATGAAAGACACGTCATTGGCGCCCGGGCCGGAAACGATCGAGGCCCGGCTGTTTCGTGAAGACGAGGTGCCCTGGGACCAGATCGCTTTTCGCACCGTGCGCGAAACCCTGGTGCATTACTTTGCCGACCGCACGCAGGGCGTGTTTCCAGTCCACGTCGACCATGTTGCGTAACGTTCACAGCCGACCCGCGGCGCAAATGCACGACTGGATCGCTGCGGATTGGGGGCCTTGTCAGCCGACGGGCCGGCCCGCACGTTAATCTCCCCAGTGTCGGCAAGGTTGGCATGCCGCCGCACTCCGGACCCCTTCAAAAAACTTAGTCAAGCAGGAGATTCACCATGACCTCACGTCGCCGCTTCATCCAGATCGTTCCTCTCGCCGGCGCCACCATGCTGGGCGCAGGCACGGCTTCGGCCCAGCTGGTCGCCGAAAAAGATCCGCAGGCCGTGGCCCTGGGCTACGTGGCCGATGCCACCAAGGCCGACAAGGCCAAATTCAAGACCTATGCCGCCGGCCAGCTGTGCAACAACTGCGCGCTGTACCAGGGCAAAGTCACGGACGCCGCTGCCGGTTGCCCCCTGTTCGCAGGCAAGCAGGTCGCCGCGAAGGGCTGGTGCAGCGCTTACGCCAAGAAGGGCTGATGATCGGCCGGCTGCGGACGAGGCAGCCGTCACGCGCAGACGCAAAAAAGCCCGCCATCGGCGGGCTTTTTCATGGCCTGAACCTCTCGGTCAGGCGTGTGCGGCGCGCAACTTCAAGGAAAACTCCTGCAGTGCAGCGATGCCACTGTCCTCGGCCTTGCGGCACCAGGCCTGAAGGTCGCTGACCAACTGCTCGGCCGACACATTGGTGCGGGTCCACAGCAGCCGGAGTTCTTCCCGCATCGCTACCAGCTTGGCCAGTTTCGGACTTTCCTTCAGCGCCAGCACCAAGCTGGGTTTGACGCCGCTGGGAATCTTGTCGTCGTCGCGATGCAACCACGCTTTGGCCAGGCGCATGTGGGTCCAATGAACGCTGTTCTCTGCGCCCTGGGCTTTCAAACGGTCCAGCTCCACTGAGACCGCCCGCTTCAGTTCGGCCGCGTACTTGGCCATAACCTCATACCGATTGGTGATGACGGCTTCCAGCGTCTTGCCATCGGCGATCGGTCGCACACCGCCCAGCGAGAGCTTCGGTGCAGTCTTCTTGACGCGGGCCAGACCCACCATTTCCATGGCCCGTATGTACATCCAGCCCACGTCGAACTCGTAGGGCTTGATCGAGAATTTGGCCGAAGTCGGGTACGTGTGGTGATTGTTGTGCAGTTCTTCGCCGCCGATCAGGATGCCCCACGGCGACACGTTGGTCGACGCATCGGGAGACTCGAAGTTGCGGTAACCCCACCAGTGGCCCAGCCCGTTGATGACGCCGGTGGCCCACCACGGGATCCACACCATCTGCACGGCCCAGACAACCAGGCCAGCCGCGCCGAAGAGCGCCAGGTTCAGCAGCAACATCACGCCCACGCCTTGCCAGCTGTAGCGGGTGTAGAGGTTGCGCTCGATCCAGTCGTCAGGCGTGCCGTGCCCGAACTTGACCATCGTCTCGGCGTTGTGGCTCTCGGCGCGATACAACTCCACGCCCGTCAGCAACAAGGCCTTGATGCCACGTGTCTGCGGACTGTGTGGATCTTCTTCGGTTTCGCACTTGGCGTGATGCTTGCGGTGGATGGCGACGAATTCCTTGGTCACCATGCCCGTGCCCAACCACAGCCAGAGCCGGAAGAAATGCGACACCAGCGGATGCAGGTCCAGGGCGCGGTGCGCCTGGGAGCGATGCAGGAAAATCGTCACGGCCGAAATGGTCACGTGTGTGGAGACCAGCGCGTAGATCGCGATCTGCCACCAGCTCGCAGAGAGAAGTCCGAAGCCCAGCCATTGCACCAGCGCGTCGTGGACCAACCACAGCTCGTTCATCGGTAATCCTTGAATCCGGAAATCATCTTTGAATTGTAGGCGGTTGACATCACCCTAGGGGTTGCACTGGGCTGATAGCGCCGATAGCGCCGGTGGCGACCGGAACCGGCCCCAAGGCCGCCTGGCACCGATCGAATGAACCCCAATACAGCTTTAAGGACATGGCGGCAGTTGATGCTGTTTTCAACGCCTTCGCCAAACCGCGGCGAAAAATCCGTCCGTTTGGTGACCATGTGGCCAGAGCCTCATGTAGGGCCCGGACACCAGTTCGGCAGCGCGGGGCACGCGGGCCGTCTCCAGCACCGCCTGTGCCGGCAACAGCTCGAAATCGGCAGATCGTTCTGCGCTGAAGGCCTCGGCGATGACTTCGTTCTCGGCCGCCAGCAGGCTGCAGGTAGCGTAGACCAGGCGCCCGCCGGGCTTGAGCAGCCGCGCTGCGCCGGCCAAGATGGCAGCCTGCTTGACCTGCAGTTCCGCCACCGACTTGGGCGATTGCCGCCATTTCAGATCGGGATTGCGCCGCAGCGTGCCCAGGCCCGAGCACGGGGCGTCGATCAAGACGCGGTCGATCTTGCCCGACAGGCGCTTGATGCGGTCGTCGCGCTCGTGGGCGATCTGCGCCGGGTGCACATTGGAAAGCCCGCTGCGCGCCAGCCGGGGCTTGAGCGCCTCGAGCCGGTGCCCGGACGTGTCGAAAGCGTATAAGCGGCCGGTGTTGCGCATCGAGGCCCCCAGCGCCAGCGTCTTGCCGCCGGCACCGGCGCAGAAGTCGACCACCATCTCGCCGCGCTTGGCGTCGGTCAGCAGCGCCAGCAGCTGGCTGCCCTCGTCCTGCACCTCGATGGCGCCCTGCGTGTACAAGTCCAGCTTGTTGACGGCCGGCTTGCCCTGCAGGCGCAGACCCCAGGGCGAGAAGGGCGTGTCCTCGGCGGGGATGCCCGCGGCGGCCAGTGCGCCACGCACGTCGTCGCGCTTGGCCTTGATGGTGTTCACGCGCAGGTCCAGTGGCGCGGGCTCGCCCAGGGATGCGGCCAGCGGCCAGAAGTCGTCGCCCAGCTGCTCGCGCAACGGGCCGGCCAGCCAGTCCGGCAGGTTGTGGCGCAGCTTGTCGGGCAGGCTGGCGCGGTCGACGGCCGAGACCTGCGCCAGCCACGCCTGCTCAGGCGGTGTCAACGCGCTGCGCAAGGACGTGTCGCTGCCCTGCCAGGCCAGCGCCGCCAAGCGGCGCTCGAGCGGGCCGCTGCCGCTTTGTGCCAGGTGCTGGAAGAGCAGGCGCTGCCGCAGCACCGTGTAGGTGGTTTCGGCCAGCGCATGGCGCTCGCGCGGGCCCAGGCCACGGTGTTGGCGGAAAAAGGCGGACACGATGCCATCGGCGGGCGCGTCCAGCCGCAAAACGGCGCGCAAGAGCTCCGTGGTGAGATCGAGCAAGGCGTTGGGATGCATCGATCGGATTATCCTGTCCGGCCAGGAGTGATTCATGAAAGACGAGACCGACCTGCCCCCGCTGCCCGCCACGCCCACCGGCCGCTACCGCCATTACAAAGGCGGCGAATACGAGGTGCTGGGCGCCGTGCGCCACAGCGAAACCCTGGAGCCGATGGTGCTGTACCGGCCGCTTGACGGTGACCGTGGCGATTGGGTGCGGCCGCACGCCATGTTTTTCGAGACCGTGGTGATCGACGGCATCGCGCAGCCGCGCTTCAGCCGCGTCAACTAGACCAGCAACTGCGACGCGCCGGCGGTGTGGCTGACGAGGCCATCACGCACCCGAAGCTGCCCCTGCACGAACCAGCGCACGGCCAGCGGGTAGATCATGTGCTCGGTGGCCAGCACGCGGGCCGACAGCGCGGCCTCGTCGTCGCCCGGGCGCACGGGCACCACGCCCTGGATCACGATGGGGCCGTGGTCGAGTTCCGGCGTCACGAAGTGCACCGTCGCGCCCACCGCCTTGCAGCCCGCAGCCAGCGCCCGGCGGTGGGTGTGCAAGCCGGGGAATGCCGGCAGCAAGGACGGGTGGATGTTGAGCAAACGGCCCTCGTAGCGGCGCACGAAGGCCGCACCCAGGATGCGCATGAAACCGGCCAGCAACAGCAGGTCGGGTGCAAAGGCGTCGATGGCGCCGGCCAGGGCGGCATCGAAATCCTCGCGGTCGGCGTAGGCCTTGTGGTCGACCACCGCGGTGCCTATGCCGTGCGCAGCTGCGAAGCGCAGGCCTGCGGCCCCCGGCCGGTTGGCCAGCACCGCCACCACCTGCGCCGGCCAGCCTTGCTCGGCACAGGCCTGCACGATGGCCTCCATGTTGGAGCCCCGGCCGGAGATCAGGATGGCGATGCGTGTCATGGCGGCGCGCAGTGTAGGCGCTGGCCATCCAAGCCCGCCCGGTGTGAGCCCGCCCGGGCCGACCTGAGAGAATCCGCGCCTCCGCCACCCTGCCCTGCCTCATGCGATCACGAGTCCTTTCCGGCATGCGCCCCACCGGCGCGATGCACCTCGGCCACTTCCACGGCGCCCTGAAGAACTGGGTGCGGCTGCAAAAGGAGTACGAGAGCTTCTTTTTCGTGGCCGACTGGCACGCGCTGACCACGCACTACGAAGAGCGCGAGGTGATGGAGCGCTACGTCTACGAGATGGTGATCGACTGGATCGCCGCCGGCCTGGACCCCGAGCAGTGCACCATCTTCATCCAGAGCCGCCTGCCCGAGCACGCCGAGCTCTTCACGCTGCTGGCCATGGGCACGCCGCTGGGCTGGCTCGAGCGCGTGCCGACCTACAAGGACCAGATCGACAAGCTCAAGGACCGCGACCTGGCGACCTACGGCTTCCTGGGCTACCCGCTGCTGCAGGCCGCCGACATCCTGATCTACAGGGCCAACTTCGTGCCCGTGGGCGAAGACCAGTCCTCGCACGTCGAGCTCACGCGCGAAGTGGCGCGCCGCTTCAACAACCTGTACGGCCGTTCGTCCGACTCGGAAGCGGGCATCGCCGCCGCACTGGGCAAGCTGTCCAGGGACGACGCCCGCTACTACGAGAAGCAGCGCAAGGCCTACGGCGAAACCGGCAGCGCCGAGGCGCTGGCCAAGGGCGAAGGCATTGTCAGAAAGGCCGCGGCCACCGTGACCGCTGTAGCCGATGCAGCCGGCTGGACCGAGGACGACAGCGAGTTGCTGCTGGGCCACATGAAGGGCGCCGGCAAAAGCATCCTCACGGAGCCGCAGGCCCTGCACACCGAGGTGCTGCGTCTGCCCGGCACCGACGGCACGAAGATGAGCAAGAGCTACGGCAACGCGATCCTGATGCGCGACGAGCCGGCCGACGTGACGAAGAAAGTGCGCGGCATGACCACCGACCCCGCACGCGCACGCCGCACCGACCCCGGCGACCCGCAGAAGTGCCCCGTGTGGCAGTTCCACAAGGTCTACAGCGACGAGGCGACGAAGGACTGGGTGGTGAAAGGCTGCACCACGGCGGGCATCGGCTGCCTGGACTGCAAGCAGCCGGTGATCGACGCCATCGTGAAGGAACAGCAACCCTGGCGTGAACGCGCCGAGAGCTACCTGGCCAACCCCAAGCAGGTGCATTGGATCGTCGAGATGGGCACCGAGCGCGCGCGCACCGTCGCGCGGCAGACCATGAAGGACGTGCGCAGCGCCATGGGGCTGAATTACTGAGTCGAGAAGGCCATGAACTTGCAAACCATCGAAATCAACCCCGCCGCCACGCCTCGGGCCAGCGTCATCGTCCTGCACGGCCTGGGCGCCGACGGGACGGTCGGCGCGAACAAGAACACGATCAAGATCCTGGGGGCCGAGGAGGGGCTCCACGCCCAGGGCTACTTCGTCTACGACTCCAAGAAGTCCGGTGCGCAGACCGTGTCGCACCTGCGCTTCGGCCCGCAGCCGATCCGCGCGCCGTACCTCGTGCGGCGCGCGAGCTTCGTCGGCTGCCACCAGTTCGCGCTGCTCGACAAGGTCGACGTCCTCGGCTGCGCCGCCCCCGGCGCGACGCTGCTGCTCAACTGCCGCCACCCCCCGGAGAAGGTCTTCGACGCGCTGTCGCTACCCGTCCAGGAGCAGCTCATCGCCAAGGGCATCGAGCTCCACGCGATCGACGCCAGCCGGATCGCCCGCGAGGCCGGCCTGCCCGGGCGCATCAACGTCGTGCTGCAGACCTGCTTCTTCGCGATCTCCGGCGTGCTGCCACGGGAGGAGGCGATCGCGAGGATCAAGGAGTCGATCGCCAAGACCTACGGCCGCCGCGGCGACGAGGTGGTGGCGCGCAACGGCGCGGCGGTCGACGGTGCCCTGGCGGGGTTGCACCGCATCGCGCTCCCCGACGCGGTCACGACGACGCGCGCGCTGCCGCCACCGGTGCCGGTGCACGCGCCGGAGTTCGTCAAGACGGTGACCGCCGAGATGATGGCCGGCCGCGGCGACGCGCTGCCCGTCAGCGCGCTGCCGGTCGACGGCACCTACCCGAGCGGCACGACGGCCTTCGAGAAGCGCAACATCTCAGAGCTCGTCGCGCACTGGGACGAGGAGCTCTGCATCCAGTGCGGCAACTGCAGCTTCGTCTGCCCGCACAGCGTCATCCGCTCGAAGTACTACGACCCCTCGCATCTGGAGGGCGCCCCCGCCGCCTTCAAGTCGGCGGCGCTGGAGGCCCCGGGCCTGCCGGACAGCCGCTTCACGCTGGAGGTCTACGTCGAGGACTGCACGGGCTGCGGGCTGTGCGTCGAGGCCTGCCCGATCGCCGCGCCGGGCGAGGATCCGGTGCGCAAGGCGATCGACCTCGCGCAGCGCGAGCCGCTGGTCGAGGCCGCGCGCGACAGCGTCGCGTTCTTCGAGTCGCTGCCGGCGAGCGATCGCTCCCGCGTGGACTTCGGGACCGTCCGCGGCACGCAGTTCCTCGAGCCGCTGTTCGAGTTCTCCTCCGCCTGCGCCGGCTGCGGCGAGACGCCGTACATCAAGCTGCTCTCCCAGCTGTTCGGCGATCGGATGATGGTCGCCAACGCGACCGGGTGCTCATCCATCTACGGCGGGAACCTGCCCACCACGCCGTGGACGACCGACGCCGAGGGGCGCGGCCCCGCCTGGTCGAACTCGCTCTTCGAGGACAACGCGGAGTTCGGGCTCGGCTTCCGCCTGGCCGCCGACGGGCACGCCGACCTGGCCCGCCGGCGGCTCGGCGAGCTGCGCGACGCGGTGGGCGGCGCCGGCAACGACGTGATCATCGGCGGCGCATCGGCCAACGAGCTTGTCGGCGGCTGGGGCGATGACGTGTTGTTCGGCGGCGCCGGCAACGACGTCCTGAAAGGCGGCTTCGACAACGACACCCTCGATGGCGGCGCCGGCGTGGATAACCTGCTGGGTGGCGGTGGCGCTGACGCCTATGTGGTGGACAACGCCTCCGACGTCGTGAC
>ENA-OFCE01000990-OFCE01000990.1-metagenomes-genome-assembly--contig:-NODE-990-length-15910-cov-3.587007_pt1 | contig 15910 bp, 13 predicted proteins | sample MGYA00153388_OFCE01 | MGnify analysis MGYA00153388
GCTGCGATCGTTAACGCACTGAAATGGTTTATATGCCTGATTAACTGTAAATTATTTTAGAATTAACAATCGAACTCAGGTCTTTAATGTCATTTTTTAAAGTGACTAGCGTCATTTTGAGGGATTTAATTTGTCCATAGGTTTAGGGTATGAAAAATATCCTTGTACTCACAGATTTTACTATCCGCTCTAAAAATGCAGCGGAATTTGCGGTTCAATTAGCCATACAAAGCAAAGCCAACATTATTTTGTGCAATGTATTGGAAGCCACAACCTCCATTACAACCGGTGCAGAGATGAAATGGCCTGTGGTAGAAAATTCAGCTTTTAAAGATGAAAGCATTTTTGATTTGACCGTATTGGATAAACGTCTCAAGAAAATCATTTCTGAAAGCGAAGCTCCGTTTAAACCAGATATTAATTTCTTATCGGAAACCGGTTTTTTATCTGAAGTAACCAATCGAATAATCAGGGAAAGACATGTAGAAATGGTAGTGATTGGTTCTCACAAATCTAGTGCTTTCGCACGTCTGATATTTGGTAGCCATACGCATATCCTTTTGGATAAAATAAATTGCCCTATACTTTTAGTGCCTATCAATGCTAAATTTAAGGGGATAAACAAAATAATTTACGCAACAGACCAGTCCTTTAATGACACTAGAGTGATAGATTACCTCGTAAAATTGGCACAGCCATTCCAAGCGAGCGTTTTGGTAAATCATATTTCTAAAACGGGAGATAATTTGGAAGAACAAGAGAGCTCAATTGTTGAAATAAATGAAAACAATATTGCCGCAAACGATTCGCCGATTATTTATAGCAACATTAAAGGTCATGATGTTAAAAAGAGTTTGATTAAAATGATTGATGCTGGTGAGGTGGATATAGTAACTTTGGTACATAAACAGTATGATTTGCTAACGCAGATTTTTCACAAAAGTATCAGTAAACACATCGCAGACAGCACTGAAGTACCCTTATTGGTAATGCCTCATACTTTTAATATTGATACGCCCGATTATACGCCCAATCAATTGGATCATTATTTATACGAAACGGCTCAACGTAACGATATACGTTAATCATGTCCATTGTTTAAATCAATCAATTTTAAATCAATAAGTGTGCAGTATCACTTTATTTAAACCAATCCGTCACTCTTAAGTCTTTCGACTAGGGTATTTTTGACGCATAAAATATCAATAACTTATCAATCCGCATTATGGAAAATTTAATTAAAAACAAGAATTCTAAAAGTCATTTTCTGGGTTTCTCCACACTTTTGACGCTTTTAGGCATGGTGTTCTTTTTACAGATTGCACGTAGCCAAACTTCCTATAAATTAGTTACCACATCTTACATAAAAGTTTCGGGTACATCCAACCTGCATGATTGGGACATGAAGGCCGAAAGCTTCACCTGCGAGGGAAATTTTATTGTGAAAGGTGGCGTGTTAAAGGATATCAGTTCTTTAAGTTTTGCGTTGCCGGTTACCAATTTAAAAAGCAAAGAAAGCTTGTTGGATAAGCGAGCGTACAAATCCCTTAAAAGTCAGGAGTTCAGTAAAATCGTTTTTAAATTAACAAACGCCAAGGTTAATTCCGCACAAAAAACCATTGCTATCAGCGGAAACCTCAGCATTGCCGGCGTTACCAACTTGATAAACTTACAATCTACTTACTCGGTAAATGCCGATGAAAGCATCACCTGTAAAAGCTCAAAAACTTTTAAAATGAGCGATTACAAAATCAAGGCTCCATCTTTCATGCTGGGTGCTTTGAGAACCGGCGATCCCGTAACTATAGAAATCCTTTTAAAGCTTAAAAATTAATTAAACCCTAAATTAAACATTGAAATAATGAAAACTCGAATTACGAACATTTTAAAAGCAGGAACTTTTATATTGGTATTGGCCAGCCCAAGCCTATTGAAAGCTCAAAGCGGCATAGATAATCTGCGCCCTTATGATCAAAGCGGTATCAACGTTTACGAAGCTCCAAAAGATACCACTGCAACATTTGAAAATCTGAAAGTAAGATTCGGAGCTGGTTTTACCCAGTCTTTCCAAGGATTAAAACATCAAAATGTTTCTAAAGGCTTATACAAAATTAGCCCCGGCTTTAATACCGCCAACGCCAATTTATTTATGGATGTGCAGTTGGCAGATGGTATCCGTTTAAATTTAACCAGTTACCTTTCTTCTCGTCACCATAACGAAACTTGGGTGAAAGGCGGATACATCCAATTTGATAAACTCCCCTTTAAAGGAAAAGTTTGGGATGACATCATGAAAGTGACTACCATAAAAATTGGGCACATGGAAATCAACTACGGCGATCAGCATTTCCGCAGATCAGATGGCGGTCACACACTTTACAATCCATTTATTGAAAACTATATCTTGGACGCTTTCACAACAGAAATTGCCGGTGAGGTATTGGTGAGGAAAAATGGTTTGTTTGGAATGATTGGCGTATCTAACGGTATGATCAAAGGTAATATTGATAGCTTGGTTGCTACCCCTCAAGATGCAAACATCCACAAATCTCCGGCTATTTACTTTAAAGCTGGTTATGATAAACAATTGACTACCGATGTAAGAGTACGTTTTGCAGCATCATACTACACCAATAAAAGTTCTGGTGGTCAAACCTTATTTGCAGGCGATCGTACCGGATCAAATTATTTTATGGTAATGGAAAAATTGGGAAGTACAGCATCTGGTAATTTTACCTCTGGCCGCTTAAACCCAGGGTTCAGTAAAAAAGTGGACGCCATTCAGTTGAACGCTTTTATCAAAGCCAAAGGTTTAGAACTGTTTGGTACTTACGAAACATTGCAAGGAAGAACCAAATTTGAAACCGATAATAGAAAAGCTAATCAGTTTGCTGTAGATGCAGTTTATAGATTTGGTAAAAAGGAAGATTTATTTGTTGGAGTTCGCTATAATGCCGTAACTGCCAAACCAGCCAACGTTGCAGCAGTTGTTGGCACTAATCCAGCTCCGGCCATAGTTTACGCCAGTGATATCAAAGTGGACAGGATGGCTTTTGGAGCAGGTTGGTTCTTAACAAAAAATGTGTTGCTTAAAGGCGAATACGTAACACAAAAATACAAAGATATGCCTACCGCAGATTACCGCAATGGCGGAGAATTTAAAGGATATGTTATCCAGGCTATTGTTGGATTTTAGTGCAAACATTAAGTGGAAGCAGGTTAATCATAACCTGCTTCTTTTGTAATAAGTCCCTTTATGCAATTTCGTAAAATTCTTTTTTTAGGGATTATCCTATCGGCCTTTGCCTTTAAAACACAAACCACAAAGCCGCTTATTTCCCGTTGGGTGATCACCAAAGGTTGCTCTTTAAAGGTAGCTGGAAGTACTACCATCAATAAATTTAATTGTGTAATACCAGAATATGCTCGACCAGATACACTAACCTTTCATAAAAGTGCATCATCCATTATTTTTTCGGGATGTATTAAACTGGATGTGAACAACTTTGATTGCCACAATAGCATGATGACAAAAGATTTGAGGAAAACGTTGAAAGCTAAAAAATTTCCAAACCTCAGTATACATTTTTTGAGCCTGAGCAAATATCCCATTGATGGAAAAAATAATGGAATTATAAAAGGAGCGGTAAATATAGAATTGGCAGGCGTAACTAAACGATATGAAGTTGATTATAAGTTTACCAAATATGGAAAAGATTTGGTGAGAATGGTGGGAACCAGACAGGTAAATTTTTCTGATTTCAACATTGTACCGCCCCGAAAAATTGGTGGTTTAATACAAACCCATAACGAATTGAACGTAGAGTTTATCCTCAACGTGAAAATTTTGGATTGACGAATTTGCCTTTACAGAATAAATAAAAGCCAACACCATAATTATCCATTCATTTTAAACACAACAATATGAAACAAATACTTTACTCAGGATTTATTGCGGGATTGCTTTTACTGATTTTCGGTTATGCCGGATTATATACAGCTGTAAAATTTTTCCCCGGTTTGTTTTTAGAATACAACAATCCATTGTTTAATTCAGACGGAAGCAGGGATATCCTATTTTACCTCCACTCATTTGTCATCAGTTTTGCGCTCTCTTGGTTTTGGCAAAGATTTAAAAGCCTTTTCCACGGTTCTTTTGTTGTAAGAGGATTAGAGTTTGGATGTGTTTATGCCGTAGTTGCACTATTGCCCGTGATGTGGATTACTTTTAGTGCCTTAGATGTTACATTTATTATGGTAGCAAGCTGGTTTATTTACGGATTATTGCAAGCAGTTTTTGCTGGTTTAGTATTTTCAAAGTTAAATCCATAATAAAATTTGAAACAGATCCCTAACTCTCCAACGGGTGCAGGCGGTAAATTCTTTTTAAAATTCAGTCGGAAAAGATTTGGCTCTTATTTTGCCATAATAAAATTTAAACGGTTACCTTTCCTAACAGAAGGCGGTGAACGCTACTAAATTCTAACAATAAATAACTTTCTTATGTGGAAACAAACCGATAACAGCCTTTATAAATGTTTCACCTTCAAAGATTTCTCTGAGACTTTTGCCTTTATGACCCGGGTTGCATTTATTGCAGAGCAAAATAACCACCATCCCGTTTGGAAAAACGAATACAATAAGTTGGAAATTTGGCTGTCATCTCATGATGCAGGTAATATTGTAACTAATAAGGATAAGAAAATGGCCAAAGCCATCGATCAGTTGTTGGGTAGTGACGCAGCTTCTAAATAACTGTTCAGGATTTACAATCAATGCCCTTAGGTGCTTTATAGATTTACAATACTGTCACTTCATCGCAGCATATTGCTGGTTTTTTGTTGGTTCTGGTTCGCCATAGAGGTAATTTCTTTGGGCATTTTGCGCTAATGCGGATATATCTGAACGATTGATTTGGGAAATTAAAAGACAGATTTTTTATGCTGACTTCATAATCTTCCTCGGTAATAGGCAAAGTTTGTTGGCCTACTATAACAAAATCTTTCCCATTAATTGAAGTTTCCAATACTACAGCCGTAGGTAGAAAAATGTAATGCCGCGGATCCAACAAGAAATTAATTTGTATTTGATTTGATGGTTTGTTTTCCTTTAAATCTAGTCGTGCTACAAAATCGGTATTATAAAAATGCAACCAATTGTAACTGAAATCTAAATAACCGTTGACGTTATCAACTAATGTTCGTTCTTTTTTTGCCGGAAAATCGGTTGTGAATGGGTTCATTAGCACTACTTCGGCATTTAGTGCTTTGTTGGGTATAAATTGTTTAGCCAAAATTTCGTTCCATTCCGTTAGGTATTCATCTGGCGTTTGCCCACCTTCGGCCAATTCGGTAACCCCGGCCAGTTTACATTGGGCAACAAATTTTTTGATTTTTGCTGGCCATTTTGGGTTTTTGCTGGCATTTTGGTTATCTGAATTTGGTATGAGGTAGCCAAATTTCTCAGGACCAAAAAATTTAGATTGCTGCAAAACCACGAAATCTAAACCTAACCTTACATTAGCTACGTGTTCTAAAAAAACGGCTTGGTTTTCAACTGCGTTTTCGGCACTGTCTAATATTTGCGAATAAACATCTAACAAAGCCGGCGATAGATAATCCAAATAATTATTTATGGGGTTGCCATAAATATCTAAACTTACTTTTAATGCACCTAAATTTTGTTTCAGTTTGCCTAAATAATTGTCTATAAATGGTGCGGCATTGCCATAATAACCTTTAAAAAAGTCCTGTTTAATTTTTTCAATGTTAGCATTAGAGTTCCATAACAATTTAGCTTGTAGGTAACTGTTAAATTCGGCCATATCGCCGTAAGTATCGCCGCTACCTTGCAAAAAAACGCCCTTAACATCGGCATTAGCCAAATAATTTAAGTTGGGTTTTATATTCTCGTAATTTGGGAAAGGGGCTACATAATTGGTAAACTGGGTACTGTAATCCCACACAAAAATATTTGGAGTTAAAGCCGCCCAACCTTTCAAGTTTTTACGAAAACTGGTTGCACTATTTTCTGTTGATAAAGGTTTGCTGCGATAGGAATCAATACTGCTTAAAATTGGGTAAACGTTTTTTAATGGTTTTGTTTTTGGGGGCTTTGCCGTGTAGGTATATGCCAAAGTTGTAAATATTTTATCGGGAAACTGCTTGGCCACACTATTCACAAAACGTATGAGCGAACCCTGTGGGCCACCTTCCTCGCTATCAATTTTTTGACATTTTTGGCAGGTACAAAATCCTTCATCATCGTTTGCTGCAATAGACCAATATGGTGCATCGGCATTATCGGCAATGGCCAACTTAAAATAATTTACCGTTAGTTTATAAACCTCGGCATTGCTTAAACACAATTGGGTAGCTTGCCTTTGCCCATTTACCAGCGCAAAATATTGTGGTTTGGTTTTAAAATATGTTTTTGGTGGGATTATTTTAAAAAATGAATGGCCCCACAAGCCCCATAAATCTTCGAAGGATTGTAGTTTATGCCAATCCAAATATTCAGCATCGCGTGAAGCTGGATAATAAGATTGCCTAAAAATAAATTGAGGATTTTGCAAATCAAAAATTGGCGCTTGTAAGGCAATTTGGCTAACCGTTCTTATAATTGCTGCTTGGTTTGCATACTTACGGCAGCCCAAATAGTTTTCTAAAAAATGGTAAACACCATAAACTACGCCTTTGCCACTGCCGCCACAAATAAGCAAGCTATTGTTGTGAGTGGCGATAAAAAAACCATCGTTTTTTATTTTGGTGGGATGATAATTTTCGGCCGGCTGCGTACGCCCAATAAATATTGCCGTGTTTTTATCCCAATTGCTTTGAGTTGTAATGGGCAAACTGGCCTCGCATATTTTTTTTATATAATCTTGCAAAATTAATGCGGCTTTTTGCTCGGCAATTGTAGCATTTTCTGGTACAATAATTTGGGTTTTAGCTGCTGGGTTTGCTACCAAAACCAAAGTTTTTTGGGTGGCTTTACATGCATTGACGCTAAGCATAAATAACAAAAGGATTAGAGTTTTTAATACTTTTTCCATTTTTATTTAAATTAAAATTTACGTAAAAATGTAAAGTACAAATCAAACTGGTTGCGGAAAATGGTATTGTTTATTTTTTGGTTTATCCAGTTTGCGTTTACACCTAACGATGTACGGTATTTAAAAGTTTTTTGGTAGCCAACGCCTACATTTCCGCTGGCTACGCCTTGTAATGATGGAAACTGAATTAAAGTACTTATATCGTCGGGCGAGTTACCCACGCCAGCGTTAAATGATACAAACTCTTGTGCATTATTCATATAATGTCTGCCAGTAAAATTGGCTACTTTGTAAAAGTTGTTGTTTTGGTCGCGTACCAAAAATCCACGTAAGTTTAACCAAAAATCTTTATAGGTTTTTGCTGCGGATAGCACGAAAGAGGTAGTGGTAAAGTTTATGCTTTTAAAATAACGCAAGCCCGCTTCTCCTTCCCAAGTTTTGCTTAACATTCTAAATGCCGAATAGCGTAACAATATTTGCGGAAATATAATTTGGTTAGATATTGCCGCCGTAGCGTACGAGTACAATTTAGGGTTGTGGTTGTAATATAATTCCACTTCGCCTTGTATGCCAGTACCTTGGTTACGGGCTGCATAATTAATACGGCCAGCATAAGCACCCTTGCCCTTGTTTAAAAAGTGGCGATACTCTACAGTTGCAATATTAAAAGTTGCTACGTTTTTATCATCGAAAGATGTGTTTAAGAAAAACAAACCAAACTGGTCTTTATACGATTTGCTTTTTAGCATAATCGCATAATCTAAATTTGCCAACGATGGGTTAATTTTTACCAATGAATCTGCCGCTAAAATTGCTTCGGGATACTGTTTTAAAGCTTCTAAATATTCGGTGCGCCTTAACTGAAAATATTCGCTTTTAGGGTGTGCGGCAATACCGGCATGAATGTATTTTAAAGTAGAATCGTTTTGATTTTTATCTTTTAAAGTGTTGATGGTGTAAATTAAAGCCATAGAATCTGTTGGCGATACGTTTAAAGCTTTTTGGTATTCTAGCAAAGCACTATCGGGCATATTGGTTTTTTGGTACGCCCTGCCCGATGCTGTTGTTTGCGAAACGTATGATTTTTTATAAGCCGTTTTGTACGGATAACGAGCCATTAAACCATTGCTTATGGCGTATGCTTCTTTAAAGTTTTTCATATCTTCTAATACCGCCGATTTTTTTAACAACAATTCTTTGTTATCAGGATCGTTTTTTAGGGCCGTATTCAGGTAGATTAAAGCTTGGTTGTAGTTTTTGCTGCCACTTTCTAAATTTATCAGATAGTTTAAAGCATCAACATTATTGGGTTGTTCAGCAATTACGTTTTTTAATTGCTCTCGGGCTTCGTCAAAATCCTCGGTTTTCATGAAATTGCTGCCGGCTGCCATACTTTGGTCTATGTAAATGCCTAGGTATTTGCTATTGTTTGGTTTTTTTTGCACCAGTTTTTTTGATAGCGCAATCGCATCTTCCACATTACCAGCATCAAACAAAATACTAGATTTTTTCAATAAGAGAGTTTCATCATTTGGATATATTTTTAAACTCCTATCGATGGTTTCTAAGGCATTATCGTAATTTTTTTGTGCTATGTAAATATTGCTCAGGTTGTTTAAAGCATAGCTGTTTCGGGCATCTAGGCCTAATGCTATATTGTATTCTTCAATTGCCGACTCGGGCATTTGTTGTGCGGTAAAATCTTTGGCACTGGCTAGTTTTAATTCCAATAAAGTTTGGCGGTATTTACTGCCGTTACGGGCGTACAATTTTTGGGCTATGTTGCCCGCTTCGGTATATTTCTTTTGATAGGTTAAAATATCCACCTTTGTTGCCAGCAGAAACTCTTCGTTTGGGTTGTTTTTTAAAGTCTTGTTTATGTAGCCTAAAGCGGTATTGTATTGCTCGCGGGTCATGTTTAGCGAAATAAGTTTGTTAATTACTTCACGGTTTCCCGGAGATTGTTCAGCAATGCCTTCGTACAAAGTGTAGGAATCTTTATTGGCGTAAAATTGGGCAGCAGTTAGCCTTAAATTTGATGCTCGTTTTTTAGCATCTGATTTTGGAAATAATTTTGCGGCATAATTTAGTACGCTTGAAGCCTCGGCATATTGGTAATTATCTTCCAGCATGGCCGCTTTTTTCAAAAGCAAAGGGTACGATCTGGGGTTTTCGATCAGGTTTTTATTTAAACGTTCTAATGCTGCTTGGGTGTTGCCGCTTTTGCTGTAAGCGCTGAACAAATATTCGTTTGCTTCTTTATTTTCTGGATCAACTTCTAAAGCTTTTTGGAAGTTAGAAATCGCCATCAAAGTATTTTTTCTGCGCATATAATACAAGCCTGTAGTAATGTGGTGATAAACATAAGCCCTTTCAACTGTGCTATCGTTCGGGTAAGTGTGCAGTAAATAATCGGCTTGTTCGTTTGCTTTATAAACTTCACGTGCAATATCCAAAACCACCAGTTTTTTTAACTGCAATGATTTGTCGAGCGGATAATAGTAAATGCCATCATCAACAAAACAAAGTGCTTCTTCGTAATTTCCGTTTTTGAGCTCTATGTTGGTGGCATAATAGTAGGCATCCAGATAATGCGGATCTCTTTCCAAAATATCTTTTACTAGTGGTAAAGCCAAATTATTTTGATTGGTAAGCATATACAATTTGGCGAGTAAAATTTCTGCATCAGAAAAATTTAACCGTTGATTAATGGACGCTTTGGCCAATAAAATAGCTTTTTTGTAATGTTTTAACTGTGTTTCTTTTAAGGCCTGATCGTAAAATTCGTCGGCTTTGTTTTTAAATATGTTTTGTGCGCTTAAGTCTAAAGTAAAGCTCAATAAAAAGCATATACTCATATATTTAAGTAATGTTGGGGAATATAATTTTACGTTGTTCATTTTGTTATACTTGTATTATTGTTGGTTTTTTAGCAAAACCTTGCCTTTGCATATCGCCCCATTTTTGTTTGGTACCAAAAAGGAAAAACACATATCCGCGTAAAGCAAAAAAAACAATTAATGGGTGGTATATAAATGGTTCTAAAAATGCCATAAGGCTAAGGCCAATAACCTCTTTCCAAGTTTTATAGTAGCGGTAAGTTAATTGATCCCAAAGTATGGCAAATGTGCTTATCATTACCGAGTACACATATACAAACAGCAATAAAACTAATGCGTACTGCCAATTTATTTGCCCGGTAATAATAATGTAGATGTAATATAATATACCCGTAAACTCAATAATTGGAGCTAAAAACTCGAAAAATAGATTGTAAGGAAAAACCACTAAACCAAGCCTACCATATTTTGGATTTAATATAACTTTTTTGTGTATTTTCATTATTTGAGCCAAGCCGCGCCCCCAACGGGTACGCTGTCTGCTAAAAATTTTTAGGTTTGGTGGCCCTTCTGTCCAGCATTGTGTGGTGGGTATGTACCTAACGGCATATTTTTTACCGTTATCAATCATATAGGTACACATCCGGGTCATTATATCCATGTCTTCGGCAAACGATTTATGATCGTAACCTCCAGCTTTAATGGCTATATCTTTGTCAAACAAACCTAAACCGCCCGATATATTCGGTACACAATTTATCATACTCCAGCCCATTTTGCCTAACACGTAAGAACGTATATATTCCAATTCTTGAAACCTGGGTATTAATTTTTTAGGTGGCCGAATACGGGTGATAACGCCTTCATCTATTTCGCAAGAGTTGGCCACACGCAAAGTAGCGCCTGTGGCAATAACCTTTTGGTGGTCTTCTACAATATGTTGAAAGCCGCATTCCTCGCAAGGTTTACCAATTAATTTTATGGTCGAGTTTTGCTCGTCCATAAAAGGTTTAATCATTTTAAGGAGGGTATCTTTTTCTATAATACAATCTACATCGGTACACAAAAAATAATCGAAAACAGATGCATTTATACCCACATTTGCACCATCGGCTTTACATTTTCCGTTTACTTTATCAACCACTAAAAGTTTATCGTAGGCGGAGTTTTGCGATTTAAATATTCTTTTTACCAATTGCGTTTGTATGCGTGGGTTGTAAGCAAAATCTACTTCGATTAACTCAAACTCGTTTACTAATTTTTCTAAAGTATCATCGGTGCTGCCATCGTTAATAATTATTACTTCGTAGCGTGGGTAGTTTAAAGTAAGTAACGAGCGTACATTTTGAATGATAGTAATTCCTTCGTTAAAGGCTGGGGCAATTATAGATATGCCGGGTGCAAACGGCGATTGCAATATTTTTGTGTAATCTACGTAAGTATTATTTTTTTGAAACCGCCTAATACCAATATAAGATAATATGGCAAGCAAAGCATAAAGCCCTAGCAAAGCAAAACCATATACAAAAATTACGTTTTCGTAATAATAACCTGCTTTTTGCCAAAATGATAGTTCCATATAATTAAGGTTTTTTAACGGTTTGTAAATTTGTGGTATTAAAACCTCTGCGTTCCATGTTTCCCCATACGTGTTTCTTGCCCGTTATAAAGAAATAATATCCCCTTATGGAGAAAAAAACTATAAACGGGTGGAAAAAGAAAAATTCCAAGAAGCTGGTTAAACATAATAGCACAACTTCGCTCCAAGTTTTGTAATACCTAAAAGTTATTTGATCCCAAAGAATGGCAATAGTGGATATCATTACCGCATAACTGTAAACGAATATTAACAGCAAAAGGGCAAATTCCCAATTAATAAAGCCAAAAAATATCAAGAAAATAAAGTATAAAATGCCCAAAAATTCGATTATTGGAGCCAATAGTTCGAAAAAAAATATGTAGGGAAACGCAATTAAACCCATTTTGCCATATTTTGCGTTAAATATTAAGCTAAAATGCGCAGATATAATTTGTGCCAAACCCCTTGCCCAGCGAGTACGTTGGCGCATTAAGGTTTTAAGGCTGCTTGGCCCTTCGGTCCAACACAAGGTTATGGGTACGTAAGCGATAATGTACTTTATTTTATTATCAACCGAATAGCGGCACATGCGGGTAATTAAGTCCATATCCTCTCCAAATGAAAGAAAATCGTAACCGCCAGCTTTTATGGCTATATCTTTATCAAACAAACCCAGCCCACCCGATACATTTGATACGCAATTGATATAACCCCAACCCACTTTACCCAATACAAAGGATCGTATATATTCTATTTCTTGAAACCTTGGGATGAGGCTTTTTGGTGGGCGCATACGGGTAATTAATGTACCATCAAAATCGCAAGAATTTGCAATGCGCAAGGTGGCTCCGGTGGCAATAACTCGGCCGTCATCGGCTTTCATTATAGGTTCAACTAATTTTAAAAGTGTGTCTTTATCTAAAATACAATCTACGTCGGTACATAAAAAATAAGCGTATCCAGCTACGTTTACTCCTGCATTTGAGGCATCGGCTTTGCTTTTACCGTTTTCTTTGTCAATTACTGTTAATTTTAAAAATTGAGTTTGTGAAGATTTATAAATGCATTTTACAGGCTGGGTTTTAATTTTAGGATTGTAGGCAAACTCTACAATTTTTAAATTAAATTCATCAATCATTAACTGTAAAGTTGTATCGGTACTGCCATCATTTACTATAATAACCTCGAAAACAGGATAATTTAAGGTCAATAAAGATTTTACGTTTGCAATTATGGTTAAACCCTCGTTAAAAGCTGGCGCAATTATCGATATACCGGGTGTTAATGGCGAACTTACAATGGCTTCGTAATCAAAATATTTGTTTTTTTTAACATAACTTGCTATGGCTAAAAAAGAAAATATTGCCAAAATCGCATAAATAATTAGCAGTGTTAAACCATATACAAATATGGAGCTTTCGTAAACTGATGTAATAATTTCCCACATAAGGTTTTAAAACTTTATTAATGGGTTCATGCAATGTTTTAAAATCAATAAATTTTCTTTGGTGGCGGTATCTAGTAAAAGTTGCAGGGTTTCTTGCGCTTTAACTCCTCCTTTTATAATAGATCGGGCCGCATTTTTTCTCAAATCAAAGTCGCTCGAATGCAAAAACTCATACTTTAAAAAGTCTATGGATTTTCCGCTACCTATTCTCCCAATTGCCTTTAAAATTTCTATTTGGCAGTTTAGAGTTTGGTTTCCATAAATATCTAATAGTTTATCTTCTACCTCGTTAACTTTAAGTTTGCCTAAACAATTTATGGCTTTTGCTCTAAGTTCGTGGTCTTTGGTGTCTAACAGTTTTATTACAGAAGGTATGCCGTCAACTTGGTTGTAATAAACAATTAGCTTTAAACAAAAAGAAACAATGCTTTTATTGGTAGAGTAAGTTACCCAGCGGGCAAAGTTCGGTATTGCTATATCTTCGGTGGTGGTTATGATTTTAAATAGTTGAATTTGATCCCACATTAAAAGAGGTTCGGTAACTACATCAAAAAATTTAAAGGGCTCGTTTTTACTAAGTTTGATGTAAGCGTGTCTGGCTTCGGCTCTTAATTCGCTGTTTTTACTGTTAGTCAAGGGTAATATATTTACATCGGCAATAGACATGTCCATAGCTGTAAGCTCAACTAAAGCCACCACTTTTTTATCCCATCTTATGGATTTCATTTTCCTAAACGACTGTTTATCTAATTCCAAATCAATATACAGTTGGCGTAAATAAAAAGAAATCGTGCCTCTAAAACTTTTACGAAAATTTATAATACGATTTATTAAAGCTTGTTTGCCGAAAGTTGATTTAAAAGGTTTTTTCTGAAAGTCCTCAAGTGCCAAGAGATGGGGCAGTTCTCCATCCTCTAAAATTATGTTCAAATCATCGTTGAAAATAATGTGCTTTACAATCAAATCATCTATTATCGGGTTTAAACGTTCTAATCTTTTTTCTAAGCGATATCCCCTGTAACGTTTGGTTACAATGGATGTGTAAGTAACTAGAATACTTATAACCGAAAAAAAAATAAAAAAAATAGCAATTTGAATTATTAAGGGCGAAAAATAAAATTGTTGCAGTAATTGCGAGATGTTTTCTTCACTAAAATAACTAAAATCCATTAAATAAATTATTAAGCTATTAGCCTTTTAACCCTGATCAATAACTCTCCAGCCATAATGGGTTTCTTTAAAAAATCATCAGCTCCTAATTTAAAAGCCTCTAAAATGGAATCTTCATTTCCGACGCTGGATATTACAATTATTGGTATTTTGTTTTGGGAATTGTTGTTCTTGATTTTGCTGATGATCTCGAAGCCATTTGCATAAGGCATCATAATATCAGTAATTACCAAATCGTAATGAATGGTACTTTCAAGCAAAAATTGAATTGCCTCTTTGCCATTACTTGCTACATCAACTGCATATCCTTCCCTCGTTAGAATTCTACCTACAATGTTCTGCATCACAAGTTCATCTTCAATGTATAAAATTTTTTTCATTAAGGGAAAATATTATGTTGATATGTATTTTCTTATATAGAATTAAATATTCAAATCAAGCAATTTTTTTGCAAATGTAATCATAAATACCTGGCTTTCAAATCATTTTGAGCATTACACCCTTAAAAGCCAACTTAGGTTTGTAATACACTAATTATAACACTATACAAAAGATTTAATTAAAAGGTTTTAAAATAACTTATAATTAAATTTCTTTTCACCGCAACACTTCCTCCAAAACAGAATGAGAATTTACCACGCCAAAATTTTCTGTGTGTAGCGTATAATACAAGATAATTTTCCCCAATAAAAATTTTCTTTGCGATGTTTTTATGCCTAGTAAATGGCTTTCGCTCAATGGGCAACGGAGCAAGATTGCCCAATCCGACGCAGATTTTTCATCCAAATAATGTGGATGGGCGGGTGCAGCATGTATAAATCCGCCATTCAAGAGGTCGAAATAATTATAGCTGTCGGCAAAGGAGATATCGGGACTAAAGCCCAAAAATCCGCTGAGCTTCATTAAAAAGACCAAAGAAAAATTAGCGCAGTTCTCTGTGGTTTGGTCTAGGAACAATATGGCATTCTGCAAAAAATTGTATAATTGAGGTTCATGCGCCGGTTGTTTCAAAGATTTGTACAGCATTTCGTTGATGAAAATACCTATCGAGCTTTTAACAATGTCGTAAGGAATGGTTTGTAAAATTGGCGCAGCTCGAGCTTCAGAAATGCGTTGCATGTTACCGTTTTGTTTATGGTACACCACCAAATCCAACAAGCTCAGCGCTTGCAGCATGTTCATCCTGATTTTGGCGCCCGGCTTTTTTACACCATTGATGATGTAAGATTGCAAGCCAAATTTCTCGGTATATATTTTGGCCACAACGCTGCTTTCGGCATAATTGGTGGTCTTCAAAACTATTCCCGAAGTTTTGTGCAGCATCTTAATTTTTGGTAAAGGTAGTTTGGTGGTGCTTGGTCAAAGGCTAGTCCCCCTAACCCCCAAAGGGGGGATTAACCATTGCTATCCCGTTTATTTTACCCCGGCTAGTAAATTTTAGGAGAGTTACTCATTGCTCATCGTCCGGTTCCTGATTTTAATGGCAGGCGAACCTTGGTAAATACTGTAAGCTTCCAAATTTTTTGTGGCCATCGCACCCATGGCAAGTACCGAGTGGCTTTTGCAAATAATCCCTGGACAAACAGACGCGTTGGCACCTATCCATACACCGTCTTCCAAAATTATGGGTTGCGTAATTAAATCGAAACTGGTTTTTTTATAATTATGGTTGCCGGTCATCAACATTGCTTTTTGAGATATGCAGCAATTTTTGCCGATGGTCACAAAATCCAGATTTTCTATGAAACATTCTGCTATCCAACTGTAATCGCCAATGTTTAATTTCCAAGGGTATTTGATATGTACGAAAGGTTTTATGC
>ENA-OFCE01000991-OFCE01000991.1-metagenomes-genome-assembly--contig:-NODE-991-length-15903-cov-6.636421_pt1 | contig 15903 bp, 12 predicted proteins | sample MGYA00153388_OFCE01 | MGnify analysis MGYA00153388
GCCCATGCAACCTGGGTGTGTTGAAATTGCTCCGCAATTTCTTCCGTTGTTATAACACATATATTTATTATATACTTTGCTTTTTATTAGAGAAGATCACAAAGAGATCCTTCGAGGTATTGTAAAGGGCAATGCGTCAAAATTGATTTGGGAGGAAAGCAGAATGAATACTGGGAAATGGTATTTTACAGATGACAAGGGGACATTCCGGTGGGAAAATCCGGAATATATCAATGAGCTGTATTTTCCGCTTTGCAATGAGGCGGGAATGATGTCTTCCATCACGCCGATGCTTCATGGAGATATAAAAACAGGACAGCATCAATTTCTGATGGCACCTGTGACGGTGGAGGATTTACATAACACCAAGTCGGCAAGAAATTTCTGGGTTTATGTGCAGGGAAAAGGGCCCTGGTCAGCTACAGGGAATTCGGTAGAGCAAATTGCCAGAAGGTTTGGGAAGGACGAAGAAACTGAACGAGTAGTAGAGGCGGGCTTGCTGTGGCATAAGGTAATCTTCAGGGATAAACGCATGGGCTTAGCCTCTGAAATCCTGAGCTTTGTTCCTGCAAGTGATGACAGGGTAGAGATCATGCAGGTTACCATCATCAATGAAAGCAAGGAAGAATATAGAATTACTCCTACCTCCGCCATTCCCATATTCGGAAGGTCTGCGGAGAATATCAGGGATCACAGGCACGTAACATCCCTTGTAAACCGTATTGAAAAGCTGCCCTGCGGAATTACGCTAAAACCGGAGATCCTCTTTGATGAATACGGACATAAATATAATGATACGACCTACTATGTCATCGGAAGTGAAGGCGACGGTTCACTCCCTGCCGGTTCTTTCCCCTCAGTACGAAGCTTCATCGGTGACCGGGGGGATTTCCAGTGGCCGGAGGCAGTGGTAAGCAGTCTTAAGCCTGAGAATTTCCAGGATGAAAACCTGGATGGAAAGGAATGTGTTGGAGCCCTGCGGTTTACGGATGCAGTTTTACGCCCCGGAGAAAAGGCAGTCTATATCCTCTTACTGGGTATCTGCAACAACCGTTCCGCGATTACAGAAGTTTTGGAGCGTTATAATACCTGCGAAAAAATAGAACGCTATCTGAAGGAAAACCAGGAATTCTGGAAGGCAAAGGTAGAGAAAAATGTTTTTGAATCAGGGATTCAGGAGTTTTCAAACTGGATGAAATGGGTTAGCGTCCAGCCGACCCTGCGGAAAATTTACGGCTGCTCCTTCCTGCCCTATCACGATTACGGCAAAGGAGGAAGAGGCTGGAGGGATCTCTGGCAGGATTGTCTTTCCTTAATCATACAGAATCCCCAGGAGGTAAGGGGACAGTTGGTCAACAACTTTGCAGGCGTGCGGACCGACGGCTCCAATGCGACCATTATCGGAGCAAAGCCGGGAGAGTTTATTGCAGACAGAAACAGGATATCAAGAGTTTGGATGGATCATGGGGCATGGCCGTATCTGACCGTCAAGCTTTATATCGACCAGAGCAACGACATGTACATTCTGCTGGAAAACCAGACGTATTTTAAGGATGGACAGGTAAAAAGGGCGGCCGGAAAAGACGAGAGCTGGATGCCGGAACTGGGCAGCAAGCTCAGGACAGCAGAGGGAGAAGTGTATCAGGGTACGGTGATGGAGCACTTACTGGTACAGCACCTGACAAGTTTCTTTAATGTGGGTGAGCACAACAACATCCGACTGGAGGGTGCGGACTGGAACGATACACTGGATATGGCCTCCAAGAGAGGAGAGAGCGTGGCTTTTACAGCGCTTTACGGCAGTAACCTCATCAGTCTTTCAAAGCTTTTGCTCCATTTTAAGGAAAGCACTGGCAGGAGTAAAATTGAAGTGTTCGAGGAATTAGAGCACCTGCTGGATTCCCTCCATAACCAACCGGATTACAGCAGTATTGAGTATAAGCTGAAGGTATTGAATTCCTACTTTGACAGAGTCAGTCAATGTGTCAGTGGCATAAAAAAGGAAATCGCCATTGAAGAATTGGCAGCGGACCTGCAGAGAAAAGGTGAATGGATATTTACGCATGTTCGTGAAAAAGAGTGGATTGATACCGGAGATGGAAGTGGCTGCTTTAACGGATATTACAACAATGACGGGCAAAGAGTGGATGGTGTGGAAGCGGATGGCGTAAGAATGAATCTTACCGCACAGGTGTTTACAACCATGTACGGGCTGGCTTCGGAAGATCAAGTGCTGAAGGCCTATGAAGCTTGCAGGAAATATTTGAAGGACCCATATACCGGTGGCTACAGGCTGAATACCTCATTAGGTGAGCACAAGCTGAATTTTGGCCGGGGATTTGCCTTTGCCTATGGAGAAAAGGAAAACGGGGCAACTTTTTGCCATATGGTACTGATGTATGTAAATGCGCTATATAAAAGAGGTTTTGCAAAGGAAGCCTATGAGGTTTTCAAATCTCTTTACGATCTGTCCAATGACAGGGTGAAAAGCAAGATTTATCCCGGAGTACCCGAATACTTCTCCGCTGAAGCCAAAGGAATGTACCACTACCTGACGGGAACGGCCAGTTGGCTGCTGCTCACGGTACTGACGGAAATGTATGGGGTTAGGGGAGAAGATGGATACTTTATCGTACAACCCAAGCTGATGCCGGAGCAATATGATGAGGAAGGAAAAGCTGTGGTACGTACTGTGTTTGCCGGTAAGAGAGTAGAAGTCCAGTATGTTAATGAGCCTAAAGCAGATTTCCAACAGGCCTCCATCGGGAAGGCGCTGTTTAATGGAAAGGACATTGGAGAATTTATCACGGATAACAGAAGCATCCGGATACCGCTGGAGCATTTTGCAAGCCTGGCAAGTGCACCGGAGAACACCCTGAAGGTGTATCTTGGAAGCCGGAAACAGTAAGCTCCCGGTGAAGACCGTAAATTCTTGTGAGAGTGAAGGGGAGGCAGAGGGAATCAGTATGAGAGAGAAAAAGGTTCAGTACTTTTTAGATCCGCAGGATAAACTGAAATTTACAATAGAAAACTTTACCCGGGCAAAACCGTTTGCGAGTTTTCTTCCCGGTATTGCCGGAGTTACCGGCATACCGCTCTGGTGCTTTTATACCAACCGGGGACAGGGGATTGCCAGCTTCGGAATAGAAAGCAAGGATGGCGCCATCATGGAGTTCCAGCCGGCCAATAAAGCCTACCGGCTCACTCCCACCCATGGATTCAGAACCTTCCTTAAATACCGCATTGATGGAAATGAAGGTTTTTACGAACCCTTTCAGGAGACGCTGGCTTATGCGTCTTCACAAAGGGAAAACAAGATGACCCTAAGTCCCTATGATGTAACCCTGGAGGAAACAAATTCCGACATAGGGTTGTCCGTTACGGTCCGGTATTTTACAGTTCCGGACGAGCCTTTGGCTGCCCTGGCAAGAGAAGTAGTCATAAAAAACATCGGGAACGCCGGAGAATTCGAAATCGAGCTTTTAGACGGGATGCCGCTGATCAACCCTTATGGCATCACCAATGAGAATACAAAAAACATGAGCAGGACCATCGAAGCCTGGACCTTCGTGGAGAATCTGGAAAATGATGCTCCCTATTTCCGGTTGAAGGTGCTTTCCGACGACAGTGCCGAGGTTATACCGGTGAAGGAAGGGAACTTCTATTTTGGATTTTATGAAAAGGGTGGAAAAAATCTGGCTTTGAAACCTATCATTGACGTGGAGACGGTTTTTGGACATTGTCTGGACCTGAACTACCCGGAACGGTTCTACAGCCCGGATTTTAGCCCTTTACAACAACAGCGCTTTGAAAATAGGACTCCTTGTGCTTTCGGCTATGCAAAGTTTCGTTTGGCTGCCGGCAGGAGCAAAGCGGTTTATTCCTATATCGGTCATGCAGGTGGAATTGAAGAATTGAACCGGATACGGCCTGCTTTTATGAAAGAAAGCTTTTTCCATAAGAAGTCGGGGATGAATGAAAAGCTGGTGAGGGAGCTCATGGATCAATCCTTTATCAGTTCAGGCGCCGAGACCTTTGACGCCTATGCAAGGCAAACCTTCCTGGATAACCTGCTGCGGGGGGGAATGCCTTTTACCGTGCAGTCAAAGAGCGGAAGGGATGTTATCTATCTCTACTCCAGAAAGCACGGAGATATGGAGAGGGATTATAATGATTTCAGAATTGCTCCGACTTTCTTTTCCCAAGGAAATGGAAACTACAGGGATATAAACCAGAACCGGCGGAATGATATATGGTTGAATACCGACGCAGGCTATTCCAATATCAAGTATTTTATGAATCTGGTTCAGCTGGATGGCTATAACCCCCTTGTAACCAGAAATTACGGTTATATCTATGAAGGCGGAGAAAAACTGGATGCTGAAATAAGAGAGCTGGTTTGTGAGGAAAGCAGGGAACAGTTCTTTGCCTTTCTCAAAAAACCGTTTTTGCTCCAGGAGTTGATTACTTTTATCCATCGGGAGGACATCGGATTAAAGTCCACGGTGGAGGCGCTCATTCATCGGCTGGTCCCGGAGTGCAGAAAATATGAAGAAGCTGTACATGGAGAGGGTTACTGGACGGATCATGGGTTCTATAATACGGATCTTTTAGAGAGTTTTGAAGGCGTTTTTCCCGACAGGATGAAGGAACTCCTCCTTGGAGACCGGTCTTTCAGCTTTTATGATGATGCCTATTATGTAGTACCCAGAAAAGAAAAATATGTACTTCATCAGGGAAAGGCGATGCAGCTAAAGTCCGTCAGGAAAGTGGAAGACAAACTGAAGCTGATGGCCACGAGAGTCCGGGAGCCCCATAAGGTAAGAGTACAAAACGGAAGCGGTGAAGTGTATTATACCTGCCTTTTCACAAAACTCATCTGCTTCTGTGTCAATAAGATGGCTTCCCTGGACCCCTTTGGTGTGGGGATCGAGATGGAAGCAGGCAAACCTAACTGGAATGACGCACTGAACGGTCTTCCGGGGCTGTTTGGCTCTTCTATCAATGAAACCTTTGAGTTGATACGGCTTGTGGAGCTCATGCAGGGCTGGGTTGAAAAGTATAATCTTAGCGGTGAGGAAGTGCGGCTCCCTGAGGAATTTCATGAATTTTTAGGAGAAGTATGCCGAGCTCTGCAGGTCAATACAGGGGATCACAGTGAAGCGGGGAACTTTGCGTATTGGGATACGACCTACACAGTCAAGGAAATTTTCAGGGAAAAAGTGCTGTATGGACTTGATGGGAATGAGAAAACAGTTTCAATGAAAGAGGTTCAGGAATTTTTAAGCCGTTGTATAAACAAACTGACCCATGCAAAGAAAATGGCTTTTGACGGAGAACGGGGGATTTATAATACCTACTTTATCCATGAGCCTGTGGAAATTGACTTGCTGGACGGAGGAAATACCGCAGCGAAGAAGGAAAAGAAGAATACAACGGAAAACATCCGGGTGAAAAGGTTTAAACAAATACCGCTCCCGCCTTTCCTGGAGGGACAGGTGCATGCACTGAAAATTGAAAAGGAAGAAACGGCAGCATTGGCATTGTATCATTCCATCCGCAAGAGCGGGATTTATGATGGCAAGCTGAAAATGTACAAGACCAATGACTCACTGGCCACGGCTCCTCTGGAAGTAGGGAGGCTTACAGCTTTCACACCGGGCTGGCTTGAGAATGAGTCCATCTTCCTTCACATGGAACATAAATACCTGCTGGAAATGCTGAAAGCCGGAATGGCGGATCAGTTTTTCGAAGATGCCAAAACCTGTTTTGTACCCTTTATGAATCCAGAGATCTATGGGAGAAGCATCCTGGAAAACTCGTCCTTTATTGCAAGCAGTGCCAACCCGGACACACATGTACACGGTGGGGGATTTGTAGCGAGGCTTAGCGGGACCACGGCAGAGTTTTACAATATACTGCTGGTGATGGCACTGGGAACAAAGCCTTTTTGCCTCAATGACGCCGGTGAACCGGAATTGAAGGTAAGGCCCTGCCTGCCGCAGTGGTTGTTTGCAAGGGAAGCTAAGACGGTGAAGTTGTATGGGAAAAATGGAGAAAGAACTGTGGAGCTTGAAGCCAACACCTTCTCCTTCCATATGCTTGGAAACGTTTTACTGGTTTATCATAACGATAGATTAAAAAATACCTTCGGAGAAGAAGGTGTAAAGGCTGTGAGAATCGTTCTGCAGGGGGGCGGGGAAGAACGCCTGGAATTCATAGGGGACACCGTGCCGGCTCCCTATGCTGCCAGAGTGAGAGAGGGCGCCTATAACAGAATCGATATTTGGCTTGCATGAAAGGAGACTGAATATGGGAACGAAACCGATACTGAATATCACACCGTCTGCTTTCTCTAAATATGGAACGGTGCTGACCTTTACCGACAAATGTGTGGATGGATTCGAAATTGTAGTCAGAGCTGAAAATACGGGGTGGAGGATTGCTTTGCTGGAATTCTCCCGAAAAACTACAAAGGTGGTGGAGAACCATCCTCATTCCAAAGAGAGCTTTGAGCCTATATCCGGGATGTCACTGCTGATGGTTGCAGAAAACAGTACTCCGGAAGAGTTTGAGGTGTTTTTGCTGGATCAGCCCATCTGCCTGAATGAGGGCGTATGGCACCAGGTGATTTCTCTTTCTGAGGTTTCAAAGGTTAAAATTACTGAAAACCTGGAAGTGGAATGCGAATATCACCAACTGCAAAATGAAGTCAGTCCTTTTGTTTTGTACTGATTCCATACACGGGCCGGCAGATACCTTGGAGTGATTTCAGTGAGTTTGACGGCGGGAAAAGAAACGATAGACTGCAGGACCTATTTTGCCGAGATGCGCAGAGTAGGTCCTTATTTGTTTGCTCTCCGGTACTGGGTAGGGGTAAGGCCCACAAACTTTTTAAAAGTAGTGGAGAAATGACTTTGACTTTTAAAGCCGCATTGGGATGCGATCAATTCCAAAGAACCGGAAGTCTTTTTTAATAATTCCTTGGCCTGATTGGTCCGGGCTATATTCAGATATTCGCAAAAGCTGTGGCCGACGTTTCGTTTGAACAATATACATAAGTAGTTCCTGCTCAAATATACTTTGCCGGCGACCTCGCTCAGGGTAATCTCTTTCGACAGGTTGGAGTGAATGTAAAAGAGCGCCTTTTTCATAACTTCGCTTTGAGAGGTATAGACGATATCCTCCTGCTTCCGGCTGTAACTACGTATTATTTTTTCCCCCAAATCTACCAATTCCTTCTTGGAATAGGATTCCTCCACGAGGGAAAGATTCTTCCGGTATAGCTTACCCAGATATATATTCTTATGAAAACAAAAATAACTGAACAGGAAACCGTTTATGGAATTCAGCAGCCTTTTTAACTCGCCGATTTCATTGGCGCCGGAAGGCAGCAGCGTAATTTTTGCATGGTAGGACATGAGCGCATTTTCTATATTTCCGGTACTCACATCAGTCGTTAATTCCGTATGATTATATAAATGAACCATACCGCCTCCATAACATTTTTAAAAATTATCGTAATATATTTAAAATTTTGACCTAAAAGCTGTGATACAATTGATATTGATAATCAATATCAATTAAATATCTATGATTATATCATACATAAGGGGGAGACGCAAATGAGAAAGTTTTTAATTCTATTGCTAAGTCTGTGCATCACCACCGCAATGGCGGGCTGTGGACAGACTCAGGATACAGCGGCACAACCGCCGCAGCAGCAAAAAGCCGATCCGACCCAGGCACCGAAACAGGAACGGGTGGTCGCAGGAACCGTGGCACTGACGGAGTTGCTTACGGCGTTGAAGGTAAACCTTGTAGGGGTACCCAGCAGTGAGTATACGCTGCCGAAGGAAGTGGAGAAGGCCACCCGGATCGGGAATCCGATGAAGCCGGACCTGGAAGTGATCAAATCCCTGGAACCTACAAAAGTAATTTCTGTGGATACCTTGTCGGAGGATTTGAAAGTAAAATTCAAAGACAGCAACATAGAAGCTTCCTTTGTTAACCTTAATACTTTCGGTGCATTAAAAACTACCATTAAGGAATTGGGTGAAACCTTTGGAAAGAAAGCGGAAGCCGAGGAACTGCTGAAAGGGATGTCAGGCAGGGAAGCGGCCGTAATGAAAAAAATAGAAGGAAAGCCCGGACCCAAGGTGATGATTATATTTGGAGCGCCCGGAAGCTTTATGATTGCCACGGAAACCTCCTTTGTGGGAGACCTGGCAAAAACCCTGGGTGCAAAAAACATAATGAAAGAGGCCAAAGCGTCCTTTGTTCCTGTCAACATGGAAGCGCTGGCAAAGGAGCAGCCGGATATAATACTGACCATGACCCATGCCAATCCGGAAGCATCAGCGGCCATGTTTAAAAAGGAATTTGCCGAAAACAAGGGCTGGCAAAACTTCAAGGCAGTACAGGAAGGGAAGGTTTACAGCTTGGACAACAATTATTTCGGAATGACTGCTGCACTTCAATCCATTGATGCGTTGGAGAAGCTGGCCAATATTTTATATCCCTAAAAGGTGTTTATGAAAAATAAAAAGGTTTTGTTTTTTATTATGACTGTAGTGTTAATTGCAGCCGCTTACATATCGGTAAATGTGGGTAGTGTTAATGTTCCGTTCATCCGCATTGTACGGGGCCTCTTCAACGGAGCGGGCGGCGATGTGGGGATCATACGGGATTTGCGTCTGCCGAGGATTGCGCTGTCCATTATTGTGGGGGCAAATCTGGCAGTGGCGGGAGTACTGTTGCAGGCGGTGATGCGAAATCCTTTGGCAGATCCGGGCATCATCGGCATATCCAGCGGTGCCAGTGTTTTTGCAGCTGTCATTCTGCTTTATTTCCCAAAACTGCATTTTTCCCTTCCTTTGATCTCCTTTGCAGGAGGTGCATTGGCTTGTTGTGTGATCTATAGCCTGGCGTGGAAAAAGGGACTGTCCCCTGTACGGATCATATTGGCCGGTGTGGCGGTCAATGCTGTACTGGGAGGCATGAGTTCCATGCTTTCCATTTTGAACAGCGATAAGATGCAGTCCATTTTGATGTGGTTGAATGGAAGCATTTCCACCCGGGGATGGAAAGACGTGCGGATGCTTCTGGTTTATTCGGTTGTAGGGCTGACGATTTCCTTTCTCATGTACAAGAGCTGCGATCTCTTGTCTCTGGGAGATAAGACGGCTACCAACCTGGGGATTAATGTAAATGTTCACCGGCTGCTGATATCCGGTGCCGCCGTGTTCCTTGCGGGAACCTCAACATCGATTGTGGGGGTCATTGGGTTCATAGGATTGGTAGTGCCCCACATATCGCGCATGATCATCGGCTCCAGCCACAAATACCTGATCCCCTTCAGTGCCATTACCGGGTCTGTCGTATTGCTCCTGGCGGATACTCTGGGGAGGGTGGCAGCCAAACCATACGAGATTCCTGTGGGGGTGGTTACGGCAGTGCTGGGAGGACCCTTCTTTCTTTATCTTTTACGAAGGAGTGAAAAGGCATGATATCGGGAAAAAATATTTCTTTTTCCTACAGTGCGGAGAGGCCTTTTATTGACCAGTTGGATATCGTAGTACCTGCAGGCAGGATTACAACCATCATAGGGCCCAATGGCTCCGGAAAATCCACACTGCTGCATATGCTGAACAATCTGGCAAAACCCCAGAAGGGGCAGGTATTCATTAATGAAACAGAGATGAGAAAGCTGAAAACAAAAGAGGTAGCGAAGCGAATGGCTACGGTATACCAGCAAAACATCTCTCCGGAGGATATAACGGTGAAGCAGCTGGTCTATTTCGGCAGAACACCGCATAAGAAGTATTTTGAATTTGAAAATGATGAAGATGAAAATATAGTCTGGTGGGCAGTCCATTCCACCAACCTGGAGGAATTTACCGATAAGAAACTGGTGGAACTATCCGGCGGAGAACGGCAGCGGGCCTGGATTGCCATGGCGCTGGCCCAAAATCCGGAGGTTTTGTTTTTGGATGAGCCCACTACCTATCTAGACATGTTTCATCAATTGGAGATACTGGAGCTGGTAAAAAAGCTGAATGAAAGTAAAGGCATTACTGTGGTGATGGTCTTGCATGATTTGAACCAGGCTATTAAATACAGCGATTATCTGGTGGTGATGAAAAGCGGAAAAATCGTCAGAGAAGGAACGCCCTGCGAGGTCATCGATGAGGATTTGTTAAAAAGGGTATACCGGATCGAAGGGATTATAAATCAATGCAGTATGAATAAGACTTTTTATTTCATACCTACAAAAGTATGCTAGGGATTTGCCATGAAATTTCAAAGAGCGATGTAAAAGAAGCGTTCCGGTGAAGCTATGGCAGCATCGGAAGAAAGGAAAAGAATATGAAGATATTAGTAACTTACTCCAGTAGAACTGGGAATACAAAGAAGGTAGCAGAAGCCATATTTGATAGCATGCCCAAGGAGAATTCCACACTGCTGCCCATGGAAAATGTGACCACACCGGAGGAGTATGATGTAATTTTTATCGGGTATTGGGTGGATAAGGGGATGCCCAATGCCGAGACCCAAGCTTTTATGGAGAAGGTGAGAGGGAAGAATACGGGAGTCTTTGTCACACTGGGGGATTACCCTCATACAAACCATGCGAAGGAATCCCTGCAAAATGGAGTCAGGATTTTGGAAAACCAGGGGAATAAGGTCTTATGCGAATTTATCTGCCAGGGAAAGATCGATGAAAAATTGATTGAGGCCTTCAAAAAATTTCCGGAGGGACATTTCCATGCATTGACGGAAGAAAAACTGAAAAAGTATGCTATTGCAGCACTGCATCCCAATGATGAAGACATTAGGGAAGCACAGGAAATATTTAAAAAAGGGTTAGAAAGGCTATGCAGCTAGAAAAAAGGGTGAAAACCCATCACTCCGCTATGGCAGGCATAGAAGACCTTGCTTTGGGACCCAAAGCGCTTATTAATTACTTGGGGGAAAAAAGAGAGGTTTCGGAGGAAAGAAAGAAATCCAATATTTACATTCATGTACCCTTCTGCAGCAAAATATGCACCTTTTGCAGCATGCGAAGAAGCCTGTCCCAGCCGGTAGAAGACTACCACAGGCTGGTCGTTGCAGAACTGGAGCAGTATGGTAAACTGGATTACATCCGGTCTTCCACCTTTGATGCCGTGTATTTTGGAGGAGGAACCCCCACTACATTGCGGAAAGAGGCACTGGAAGAAATCCTCACGGCGGTGAGAGAAAATTTTAATTTTACGCTGGATGCCGAAATTACGATAGAAACCACGGTAAGTGAATTGACAGAGGATAAAATCGAGATGTTCGGAAGGCAGGGTGTCAATCGGTTCAGTGTAGGAGTACAGACCTTCTCGGACCGGGGAAGGGAACTGTTTGGGAGAAAGGGTGCCGGAGAAGAGGCCTACAGGAAATTAAAATTTCTCCGGGGAAGCGGATTTGATAATGTAAGCATGGATTTGATCTACAGTTATGCGGAGCAGACAAAGGAAGAACTGCTGGAAGACCTGAACCGGATCTACGAACTGGATTTATCGGGATTTTCCTTGTATTCTCTCATCAGCACCAAATCTTCAAGGCTGGGAGAAGCACAGAGCCTGGAAATCGATAAAGAACTCTTTGACCTGATTGTTGAAAATAGTCAAAAGCAGGATTATCACTTTATCGAGATCACAAAAATGGTACGGAGAGATCAATATAGATACGTTATGAACCGTTTGCTGGCAGAGGATACGCTGCCCATCGGCGCTGCCGCCGGAGGCTCGCTGGGAGACCTGGTGCTGATGAATCCTGTGGACCTGGAACAGTACAGGGCAGGCGTGGAGAATTTTAAAGAAAAAAGAGGGATGTTATTTCAACCCAGATACCGAGAACTTACGAAAATCAAAGGCGATTTGCAAAAAGGTATCCTTCCTATGGAATACGCCCGTATAAAAAACCGTCCGGCTCTGGAGGACTATGTGGAAAAGCTGTTGAGAGAGGGTTTAGTCTTTGAGAAAGAGGGCGGAATGTATTTTACAAAAGACGGGTATTTCTGGGGAAACAATATTTCCAGAGAATTTATTGCGCTGCTGCAGTAGCAGCCGGCAAACAAAAGGCAGTGAATCCATTCACTGCCTCAGACTGTAGACAAATAGGGTTTCAGAACTTGTCCCTAAGTTCTGAAACCCTATTATTATATGTTCTTAAAACCACCTGCTATGCAGGTGTTCCGGAAAGCTTCCAGCGGGGTATTAAAAAACCTCCAAAACTGTTAAGATGTAGAAGGTTTCCCGACACCACATCAACAATTTAGGAAGTATCCTTTTATGAAGAAGGACAATGAAAGTTTATCACACACAACGTGGAGATGTGTGTGCCGAATTTGCGCTTACCCCCTCTATAATCGAAAATGAAGGTGGATACTTGCCTAAATAATATTTACATGCGTACCCTTATACAAAACTGGTACTGCCGCTGCTATAAGGATCATACCCATAAAAGCGGGTGCGGCATGACCAAGTGATACATAGATTTGACCTCCAATGATAGGCCCAATTATTCTTGCTAAAGATTGAATAGATTGGCTACCTCCTTGAATCCTTCCTTGTTCACTAGAATCGACAGACTTGGAGACCATCCCATTGAATGAAGGCCCGAAGATCGAATCACCAAAACCAAATATGAACATTCCAGCGATAAAAAGAGGATAGAATGAGAACAAAGCCGATGCTGCAATAAGACTGTAGCCTATAATTTCCGAAACCATTCCAAGAATTGCTATCTGTGCATCACTAAGTTTTATCAAAAGCTTTGGCATTATGAAACCTTGTGAAAGGATGTCTTGGACGCCCATAATTGAAAACATAAGTCCGATTAGTGCAGGCTCCCAATTGAAAGTATCTATTGTAAATTGTGAAAAAACTGCCTGTAAAGATCCGTTGGGTATCCAAAGTAAGAACGCTGAGACAAGCAGCCTTTTTAAGTTCTTCATGGAAAGTAGATTTGCAAGCTGTGTAAATGGATTCAGTCTTACAAAGGTAATCTCTTTCAGTCTATTATTCTTGTCAAGGCTCTCAGGCATATATAAGATTCCATAAACAACATTCAATAAAGTTATTATTGCTCCAAAATACATGGGTACAGAATAACCAAACTTGGCAAGTAATCCACCTAGAGTAGGTCCAATGGCGAAGCCTACACCTGAAACCGCACTCACCCACCCAAAGTATTTGGTTCGCTGTTCTCTAGGAGTGATGTCTGCAAAATATGCGAAGATAGTGCTTATGCTCCCGCCTGTTATACCCTCTATTATGCGCCCAGCAAATAGTACCCATAGAGCTCCTCCTATGCCAAAAACTAAGTACCCGATTGCGGAACCCAAAAGGCATACTAAGAGCAATGGACGACGGCCATATCTGTCGCTCAAAGCTCCAAGTCCGGGGGCCGCAAAAAACACGCAGACTGCATAAACAGAGGTCAGCAGCGTAACAACTATAGCTTGTTCTCCCGGATTGCTTGTATAAGGCTGTATTAAGAATGGGACGACAGGTGTTATGATACCGAAGCCTATTCCGCAAAGAAACACAGACATAAGACCGAATATTAAAGCCTTTTTATCTACGGTTTGTTCTGTGTTCTGTTCATTGTGTGATTTAAATATGAACATTTAAATTCTCCCCTCAAAAGTTGCAATTTTGCTTCCTTGGAAGCGAAATTATCGTATCATGATTTTGCTTCCTTGTCAACAAAATAACAGCAATAAAAATGCAGCCTGTTCTCAATAGAGTTAGGCTGCCTGTGGTTTCATTTTCATTATTCAAATTTATTCCGACTTAATATCTACACCCAGTTTCTTTATTTCTGCATCCAAATGCCTACTATACTTTTCCACGAAGCTAAGCATACTGTCAAATTGTTCCTCGGTTACCTGCTCAAATACGGCTTTATCCCGCTCTTGAAACTCTTTGTGCAGTTCCTCATGGATTTTATAAATTGCTTTCCCTTGCTCAGTAAGCCTAAAATAGATTTCTTTCTTGTTATCCGGCTTCTGGTAGCTTTCGATAATGCCTTTTTTTATGAGCTTCTTAGTTATTTTAGTTATGGCACCGGTAGTCATATAAAAGGACTCCGCAAGTTTTGTCACGTTGGAATCTACATTTCTTCCAATGTATTCGATGCAATGTACTTCAGAAGACTTATAACCCTTAAGACTGTCTTCCATCTTAAACTTATTAAGCCAAACCATCTTGTTTAATAAGTCCCTGAAACCCATTATGACCTGTTCTTCTTTGTTCATGGCCTGTCCTCCCACCCGTTGGTGCATTAACAATATTATATTAAATTTTTGTTTCTATTTCAACAATATTAAAAGGGACACGGGGACAGGTTAATTGTTTCTTACCAGCTTCTCCATTGAAACAGCATACCTGTCCTCGTGTTTCTTAAAGCCGTTTCTGATATTTATAAATCAATTGAGGTTACCAGCTCTGTTAGCCAGGAACAGGCAACAGCAAAAAAGAAATAGCTGAATTTAGAAGAAATTAAATAAGGATGCCAGAAACTTAGAAAAATATGTAACATACAAATGGTATTAATTTCATTACTTTTTTTGTTCTTTAATTAGATCCAAAATACCCGTTTCTATCAATATCTTTTTAAGTTTTTGGTTATCAGACAGCCATTTTTGTTCTGACTCTTTCGGTCCTAAATATTCAACCTGAAGTCCAGCATTTTTCATATTCATTATGAATTCGGGATCAGTAATAATTGCTTTGAACCCTTCAGCTAGCTTATTCTTCACCTCAATTGGCATTTCTTTAGGAGCTGCAGCGCCAAACCAATTATTTAAAACAATGTCAAGTCCGTGTTCTTTAAATGTCGGTACCTGCGCAAATACCGGATCAATTATTCGTTGTTCGCTGGTCACTGCTAGGGCTCTTACTGTACCATTTTTTACATGCTCTTTAACGACCATGGGATTCACCATAATAAGTTGAACATGCCCCCCCAGTAAAGCGGCAGTCACTTCTCCGGCTCCAGAAAAGGGAACTTGCTCAATAGTAACGCCAGCCTCAAGCCCAAATAGTTCGCCAAGTATATGAGGAAAGGATCCCAGACCACTGTGAGCAAACTTTAGCTGCCCTGGATGCATTTTGGCATACTCAATAAGGTCTTCAAGTGTTTTCCATGGTTGTCCAGCTTGGACTGCGATTACCATTGGCAATGATGCAACCTGTACAAGTGGGTCTAATGCAGTTAAATAGTTATATTTAGTAGATCCATACAAAGGTAGCAATAATATATTAGAGTCAGTTATACCAATAGTATAACCGTCCGGATTTGTTGCAGCCAATTCATTCCAACCAATAGCACCTGCCCCTCCAGGTTTATTAACAACTATTAGTGACTGTCCTAAATATTTAGGTGCCAGTCTTTCTAGTGATCGAGCTGTCAAATCGAGACCTCCTCCGACACTAAAAGGCACGATTACAGTAATAGGCTTGTCAGGGTATTTTCCATTCGCAGTTGTCGGTCTTTCTTGTACATTGGCACACCCTCCTATTATTGTAAATATAAGGAATAAAAACGTCATCAGCAAAACCAGTTCTCTTTTTCGCATCTACGATTACCTCCTACTATTAATTTTTGGCTTATTACTGGCACACATAATCATAAACTTTTCGTTGTTAAAACAAATTATAGAGACACGGGGACACTCTTATCGATATGTTAAACAAAAGAGAAGCTGCCCATAAATTTACTAACTAAGTTATTATGGGTAGCTTCTTTATATAAATGCTAATTCCTGCTATATTTTTACATTTTTTACTAAAACAAGGTTCTATTTTTGTTTTCTTAATCCCAATAAAACGTTAGCGTAGGCGTCTGGCTAACAAAATCCCTTTA
>ENA-OFCE01000992-OFCE01000992.1-metagenomes-genome-assembly--contig:-NODE-992-length-15902-cov-8.295576_pt1 | contig 15902 bp, 14 predicted proteins | sample MGYA00153388_OFCE01 | MGnify analysis MGYA00153388
TGCGGGCGCGGTGGCTGATGTGGTGCATCAACAGCACGTCGGTGATGGTCAGGTCAGGGCAGCCCGCCGCCGCCATGCAGCGCACGGCCCAGCGGGAAAAGGCGTTCCACGCGACGATGAGTCCGAACTCGAACTCCGACAACTCGACGCTGCGCGGCGACACGAGGTGCGACGACGACACGATGCCGCCCGCGCGGCGCGCGGGCGCGGCCGATGAGCGTTTGCCACGAGTGGGCACTTTGCTTGGCATGGGGGTTTACACCATAACGTCGAAGTAATGTCCTAATAACGTTGACACTTTATCGGCATCTTCTCTAGACTTCAATCGACTTATGGCAAATCCCGCCTGAATTGGAGAGATGATGAAACTGCTGCCCTCCTTGATGACTTCGGTCGCGTTGTTGCTGGCCACCGCCGCCCAGGCTCAAACCAAGTGGGACCTGCCGGCCGCCTACCCCGCGACCAACTTCCACAGCGTCAACCTGACCGAGTTCGCGGCCGATGTCGACAAGGCCACCGCCGGCAAGCTGAAGATCACCGTGCACGCGGGAGCGTCGTTGTTCAAGGCGCCGGAAATCAAGCGCGCCGTGCAGGGCGGGCAGGCGCAGATCGGCGAGGTGCTGCTGGCCAACCTGGCCAACGAGTGGCCGATCTATGCCGCCGACGGCCTGCCCTTCCTGGCGGACAGCTATGACGAAGCCATGAAATTGTTGCGGGCGCAGAAGCCGCTGATCGACAAGAAGCTGGGCGAACAAGGCCTGATGCTGCTGTATAGCGTGCCCTGGCCGCCGCAGGGCCTGCACAGCAAGAAGCAGATCACCAACGCGGCCGATCTGCGCGGCATCAAATGGCGCGCCTACAGCCCGGCCACAGCGCGCATTGCCGAACTGGTGAACGCGCAGCCGGTCACCGTGCAAGCTGCCGAGTTGTCGCAGGCGCTGGCCACCGGCGTCGTCGAGAGCACCATGACCAGCGGCGCCACGGGCGTGGACAGCAAGCTCTTCGAGCACATGAAGTTCTATTACGACATGCAGGCCTGGCTGCCCAAGAACGCCGTCATCGTCAACAAGGCGGCCTTCGACGCCCTGGACGCGCCCACCAAGGCGGCACTGCTGAAGGCCGCCGCCGATGCCGAGACACGCGGCGTGGCCGCCAGCAAGCGCGTCAACGTCGAATCGCTCGAAAAGCTGAAGGCCGGTGGCATGCAGGTGCTGCCCCCGTCCGCCGCATTGAAGGCCGACATGAAGAAGGTAGGCGACACCATGCTCAAGGAATGGCTCGAGAAGGCCGGCCCGGAAGGCAAACAGATGATCGACGCCTTTACACGGTGAAGACGCGCTAAAGACGCGCTAAACGCCGCCCGCCATGCGCCGCACGCTCGACTTGCTGTTCGACGGCGCGGCGGCGCTGGCGGCCATCACCGTGGCCGCCATCTTCGTGTTGATGATCGGCGCGTCGCTGGGCCGCTTGTTCGAGTGGCGCGTGGGCTGGGTCAACGATGTCGTGTCCTGGCTGTGCGCCGCCGCCGCCTTCATGGGCATGGCGCACGCCTTCAAAAACGGCGACTTCGTGCGCGTGACGCTGCTGCTCGAACGCCTGTCGCCAGCGCTGAAACGCGGCTTCGAGATCGCGTCGCTGCTGCTGGCCACCCTGGCCATCGGCTACCTTGCGTGGTGGGCTGCGCGCTACACGCTGGAGAGCTGGCAGTTCAACGACATCGCCAACAACATGGTGGCCATCCCGATGTGGATCCCGCAGCTCAGCTTCGTCGTCGGCGCCTTGCTGTTCTTGCTGGCGGTGGTGGACGAACTGGTGATCGTGCTGCGCGGCGGAAAGCCCACCTACGAGCGCCTGATGGAAGAACGCCACGCCCGCGGCGACTTCTCCGAGGACCTGTAGGGATGCAGCCCCCGCTCCGCAAAGCTGGAGGCCGCTGACATGTCGATCGTCGCGATCGGTGGCCTGCTGCTATTGATCCTGCTGCTGCTGCTGGCCAGCGGTGTCTGGATCGCCATGTCGCTGGCCATCGTCGGCTGGGTGGGGCAGGCGCTGTTCACCACCACGCTGCCGGGCAAGAACCTGTTCACGGCGTTCTGGGAAACGACAGCCAGCTGGGAGCTGGCGGCGCTGCCGCTGTTCATCTGGATGGGCGAGATCCTGTTCCGCACCAAGCTGTCGGCGCAGATGTTCAGCGGCCTGGCGCCGTGGCTGAACCGCGTGCCGGGGCGGCTGATGCACACCACCATCCTGGGCTGCGGCATCTTCGGTTCGGTGTCGGGGTCGTCTGCGGCCACCTGCGCCACCATCGCCAAGGTGGCGCTGCCCGAACTCAAGCGCCGCGGTTACGACGAAGACCTGGCCATCGGTGCGCTGGCCGCCGCAGGTGGTCTTGGCATTCTGATTCCGCCGTCGATCACCATGGTGGTCTATGCCGTGGCCGCCGACGTGTCGGTGATCCGCCTGTTCCTGGCCGGCTTCCTGCCCGCCGCGGTGCTGATGGCTTTGTTCTCGGTGTACATCGGCTGGTGGAGCCTGCGCCACCCCGATCGCGTGCCGGCAGCCGAGGCGCCGACCAGCTTCCTCGAGAAGCTGCGGCTGTCGGCCAGCCTGATCCCCTGCACGCTGCTGATCCTGTTCATCGTGTGGGTGCTGGTGGCGGGCTGGGCCACCGCCACCGAATGCGCGGCCTGGGGCGTGCTGGGTGCGCTGGCCATTGCCGCGGCCGGCGGCTCGCTGAACTGGGGCAACTTCCGCGACGGACTGATGGGCGCCACGCGCATGAGCTGCATGATCATGTTCATCCTGGCCGGCGCCGCCTTTCTGGCCAAGACCATGGCCTTCACCGGCGTGCCGCGTGAACTGGCCGAATGGGTGGCCGCCATGGATCTCAGCCCTTACACGCTGATCCTGGTGCTGGTTCTGGTGTATCTGGTGCTGGGCACGGCGCTGGACGGCATCAGCATGATCGTGCTGACGAGCGCCGTGGTGCTGCCCATGGTGCAGAAGGCCGGCTTCGACCTGGTCTGGTTCGGCATCTTCATCGTGCTGCTGGTCGAGATCGCCGAGGTGACGCCGCCCGTCGGGTTCAACCTCTTCGTGCTGCAAAACATGACCGGCAAGGACAGCAACGTCATCGCCCGCGCGGCCCTGCCCTTCTTCGCCTGCCTGATCCTGTGCATCGGCATCATCACCGTATTCCCGCAGGTGGTGATGATCGTTCCCGATTTGGTGATGGGCGTGGCGCGATGAGAAACAGTCGCGCTGACTGTCACCAGCGGCTCAACGCTGCCGCGCAGCACGGCCGGTACATGTGCGTACGCAAACCCGCCACGCGGCCGGATGGCCCGTGCGCAGCGTAGCGAAGGGTGCGATGGTCTGCCCCGAACCAAGAAGACACCACCGGAGCAGACCATCGTCATCGATGTCGATCAGGCGTCTGCACAGATCAGGCGTTGGAAGCAGTCGCAACTCCATTTCGGCCAGTGCTCTTTGCACTGTCAACTCGAGCCGACGATAGCTTCGCCTGTAGACGGCCGCCAGGGCCTCGCGTCGATCGAGCTGCAACACGTTGACCGTTGCCTTGCCCTTGACACACCAATCGTTGTTGACCACGTCGAAGCGGGCGGTAAGGTTGCCGGTGACCGGGTCGAAGTCCAAATGAGTCCAGGGGTCTTCTGCGGTGGGGTTGATCAGCAGCGGCCGACGCCGGACCTGTGGGAACAGCGATCCCTTGAACCGACCACACTCCGTACAACACAGAAGAAGGTTGGTCCAGCGGAACGCGAACCGGGGAAAGCGCGATTTCGGCCGGAAGTGCTCGATGTCGCTGCCGTGGGAATCCAGGCAATACATGCACCGCGCTGTGTGGCCCATCGCCTGTTGCAATGAGCTCATCACAGCCCTCATCGCAGGCAAAGACCGAGCCGCCGTCCACAGTTTGTTGATGTCCAGCGTGCCGTTTGCCAGCGCCACATTGGCCACGTCCTGGCGCGTTTTCAGAAATGCCAGCGCGCTATTCGGTAAAGATGGTCGTGCCACACGCCTCATGAATCAAGGCTCCTCGCCATTGTCCGCAAACAGCGACAACTGCTTGGCTTTGTCGCGTTCGTCGGCTGTCAACTTGCCGCCCGCACGCTGCTTCGCCATCAAACTGGCATAAGCGGCTCGCGCGTCCACTGCACGAGGCGAACGTGTGTTCTGCAACCCAAAAGCCGGCGTGAGAAGAATCGTGTCTGGCCGGGAGGAGACAACCGTTTGTTGCTCCTCGGGGGTCAACGCGCGAGGCTTGTCGTCGCCGCCTGGCTCAGGCAGCACAAACAGTCCGTTGGCGTCTGCGGCCTGGCAAATGATGGGACTGTGCGTGGTCACCAGAAACTGAATTTTCGGGAAATGGCGTTCTAGCCAGAAGCCGATTTCGCGCTGCCATTCCGGATGCAGATGGGCATCGATCTCGTCGATCAACACGACGCCACTGCGATCAACATACAGCTTGCCATCAGGGCCGCGCGCCGTCAGTCCGGCAGTGCCGTACGTGTTCATCAGGTGCCGAAGGATGTCAGCCAGAAGCGCCAGCGCAGCGCGGTATCCGTCGCTCATCTCGCTCCAGGCCATCAGCAGTCCGTTGCGGTCCTTCAGCCACAGCCCGTCAGAGTCCACCCGATCAATCGTGATCTGGTTGGGCATGAGGTCGTCCTGCAAGATCTCGATCAACAGCGCCAATTGCTCCTTCTCGGCCGTTCTGCCCTCAAGCTGCTTGTGGCTGAGATTGCGCAACCACTGGTCCACTTCAGAAAGCGACGCGGCTTCCTGAAACATCGTCACGAATCGCTCGGTAGTCGGCGCAACCATGTGGCGCATGGCCTCTGAAGATGCGCCGAACACGCGCCTGAACAACCCGTAGCCGCAGGACAGCCACCCACTCGCGTCAAGCGACCAAATGGTTCGCTGGGGCGTTTCGTACTTGGCGGGCTTGCCACCGGGCAGGCGGGTTTCGACCTGGGTTTCCTTGCCGCCGTTCTTGAACGACACCGATGCCGGAAAGACCTTCGTGGGCGCCGCGCCTGCACCCGCCAGGGTGTCGTCGTCCTTGGTGCGCACGATCTGCAACTCAACGTGTCCGTCATGCGCCCCTTCGCGAATCCAACGATGGAAACTGGGTTGTAGCGCCCTGGCAGTGTCCTTGCCGGTTAGCGCCACGGCGATGGCTTTAAGCAACGTGCTCTTGCCCGACCCGTTGTCGCCCGTAAAGACGGTCCACCCGGCGTGTTGACTATGGCCGCGACCGAGGTCGAACTCCAGTTCGTCGAAGCCGCGAATGTTCTTCAGCGTCACCCTGTCGATGTACATCGTTCTTCAGCTCCTGTGCTCGTTGCGGCGATTCATGCGCAAGTAATATCGGCAAACGCCATCGCCCACCAAAGGAACGGCGCCCTAGGTGTTTAGTCCCGTGTGATCATGTGCCTATTCGTAGCTGGCCGCTCTTCCGAGCAAGGGAGATCATGCCGGCACTGATTGCATCGATCAAGCAGGGGCACAAGCCATGAGTCAAGTTCATCCACGGGCGCGCACCACGCCGCGTACCCGCACCGAGATCAGAAGTTCGTCGGCGCCAGTGACCGCGCTGGCTGAGCAATACAACGTCACCGTGGCCACGGCACGCAAGTGGCGGGGCCGCGATGACCCCCAGGACCGCTCGCACCGACCCCACAAGTTGTCGACCACCCTGACGCCAGCCCAGGAGGTGCTCGTCGTTGAGCTGCGCCGCACTGTGCTGCTGCCACTGGATGACCTGCTGATCGTCACCCGCGAGTTCATCAACGCAGATGTCTCGCGCTCGGGCCTGGACCGCTGTCTGCGTCGCCACGGCGTCTCCGATCTAAAGAGCCTTCAGCCGGAGATTGAAGGCCAGACCAAGCCAGTCAAGACGTTCAAGGACTATGAGCCAGGCTTCCTGCACATCGACATCAAGTACCTGCCTCAGATGCCCGATCAGACGCACCGGCGGTACCTGTTCGTGGCCATTGACCGCGCCACCCGCTGGGTGTTCATGCGCACCTACCGCGATCAGTCCAACACAAGCAGCGCCGACTTCCTGCGCCGCCTCAAGCGCGCTGCACCGATGAAGATCAAAACGATCCTTACCGATAACGGCAGCCAGTTCACCGACCGGTTCACAAGCACCACCAAGTCTTCCACTGGAAAGCATGAATTTGACTTGGTCTGCAAAGAATTCGACATCGAGCACAGACTGATCCGGCCGCGCCACCCGCAAACCAACGGCATGGTGGAGCGCTTCAACGGCCGCATCAGCGAGATCGTCAACCAGACTCGGTTCACATCAGAAGCCGAGCTAGAGGAAACACTGATGCACTATCTATCAACCTACAACCACCTCATCCCACAGCGAACGTTGAAACACCAAACACCCATCCAGGCACTGAAAACATGGCACTCAGAGAAACCTGAATTGTTCGTCAAGAAGGTCTACAAACAGCCGGGACTTGACACCTAGGTCTCATCAAATTTGCTGCGAAACATGACGCTTGTCATCACGATGGGATGCGATTGTCGGTGTACTCAGCAAACGAGCCGAATTTGGCTGGGAAAAACAGCCTTTTTCAACGTCTGCGCTGCGTCTTGACTTTCTACGATTGGCGCATCACCCGCGGACCTGTCCGAGCCGCCGGGCACCGCCATGCTTCAAGTTCCGCAAGACACCGCGCAGCCTGGTGCTGCCCCGACCACCGCCGCCTTCGGCGCGCCGCTGCGGCAGAAGCTGCGCCTGGGCGATGTGCTGGTGCAGCAGAACCTGGTCACCGCCGACCAACTGACGGCTGCCCTGGCACAGCAACGCGGCACGGGCAAGCGGTTGGGGCGGCTGTTGATCGAGGCCGGCATCGTCACCGAAGAGGCCGTGGCCCACGGTCTGGCGCGGCAGCTGCGAGCGCCAGTGGTGAACCTGAAGAGCTTTCCGCTGAAGAGCGAGACGGTGCGCCTGTTGGCAGAGTCGCCGGCGCGGCGCCATCGTGTCGTGGTGCTGGAAGACAAGGGCGAACAACTGCTGGTGGGTTTCGTCGACCCGCTGGACCTGGCCGCGTACGACGAACTGACGCGGCTGCTGAAACGCCCCGTGCGCATCGCGGTGGTGCCCGAAAGCCAGCTGGCCCCGGTGCTGGACCGCCACTACCGGCGCACCGAAGAAATCTCCGGCCTGGCCAAGCAGTTGGAACAGGACGTCGGCGACGCCGTCGACTTCGGCACGCTGGAAGCCGCCGTCGGCCAGGAAGGTGCGCCCGTGGTGCGCCTGTTGCAGAGCGTGTTCGAAGACGCCGTGCAGGTGGGCGCGTCGGACGTGCACCTGGAACCGCAGGAAGGCGGCCTGCTCATCCGCAGCCGGGTCGACGGCGTGCTGCAGACCCAGAACACCGCCGACAAGCGCATCGCCGCGGCGTTGGCGCAGCGCCTGAAGCTGATGGCTGGGCTGGACATCTCGGAGAAGCGCCTGCCGCAGGACGGCCGGTTCTCGTTGCGGCTGCGCGAACGCACGCTGGACGTGCGGCTGTCGACCTTGCCCTCGCAGTACGGCGAATCGGTGGTGATGCGTTTGCTGGGCCACGGCGATACGCTGCGTCGGCTCGACGAGATCGGCATGCCGCAGGACATGCTGGTGAAGTTTCGGGAAATCCTGGGGCGCAGCTCGGGCCTGGTGCTGGTGACCGGACCCACGGGCTCGGGCAAGACAACGACGCTGTACGCGGCGCTGTCGGAAGTCGATGCCGAGCAGCTCAAGGTCATCACCGTCGAAGACCCGATCGAATACCGCCTGCCCGGCCTGACGCAAGTGCAGGTCAACGAGAAGATCGACTTCACCTTCGCCCGCGTGCTGCGCGCCACGCTGCGGCAGGACCCGGACGTGATCCTGCTGGGCGAGATCCGCGACCCCGAAACGGCGGAGATCGGCCTGCGCGCGGCCATCACCGGCCATTTGGTGCTGTCGTCGCTGCACACCCGCGACGCCATGAGCACCCCGTTCCGCCTGCTCGACATGGGCGTGCCGCCCTTCATGGTGGCCAGCTCGCTGCAGGCCGTCATTGCCCAGCGCCTGGTGCGCACCACCTGCGACAACTGCGCCGAGCCGCATGCGCCGACGGCGCAGGAAGCCGGCTGGCTGACATCCTTGGTGGGTGACGGTGCCGCCGACGTGCGCATCCAACGCGGCCGGGGCTGCTCGGCCTGCAACGGCACCGGCTACAACGGCCGCATGGGGGTGTACGAGATGCTCGAGATGGACGGCGCGCTGGCGGCAGCCGCCACGCAATCCGACCCCGGCACCTTCACCCGGCTGGCGCGGGAACGCATGCGCGGCAAGACCATGGCTCACCGCGCGCTGGACCTGGTGCGCGCCGGTCGGACGTCGATGGCCGAGGCGATGCGCCTGGCGACCGACCTTGAGTGATGACCTTGAGTAACGACCTGAAATGACGCCGCATTACGGAGTGTTGACTTGAGCAGCTTCGCCTGGAAAGGCCGCAACGCGCGCGGTGAACTCGTCGAAGGCGTGATCGACGCCGACGACGACGCCGCGGTGGCCGACCAGCTGCTGGCCACGGGCGTGTCCCCGGTGTCGATCGCGGCCAAGGCCCAGGCAATAGGTGCCACCACCGGCAATGCCTGGCAAGCCCTGCGCGCCGCACCCGTCACGACCGAGGACGTGTTGATGTTCTCGCGCCAGATGTACACCCTGCAGCGCGCGGGTGTGCCGATACTGCGCGCCCTGGCCGGCCTGCAGGCGTCCACACCCAAGGCCTCGCTGGTGACGCTGCTGGCTGACCTGCGCGCCAGCCTGGACCAGGGGCGCGAGCTCGTCACCGCCATGGCGCGGCACCCCACCGTGTTCGACGGCTTTTATCTCGCCATGATCCGTGTCGGCGAGATGACCGGCCGGCTCACCGAATCCTTCGAGCGCCTGGCGTCGCACCTGGAATTCGAGCTCGACGTGCGGGCCCGCGTCAAGCAGGCGCTGCGCTACCCGACCATGGTGCTGGTGGCCATCGCCATCGCCATGGTGGTGGTGAACATGTTCGTCATCCCCACCTTCGCCACCGTGTTCGCCGGCTTCAAGGCCGAGCTGCCGTTCATGACGCGCCTGCTGCTGGGTTTCTCGGGCTTCACGGTGCGCTGGTGGCCGCTGCTGCTGGCCGCCGGCGTGGGCGCGGCCTGGGGCGTGCGGGCCTTTGTGGCCACGCCAGAGGGGCGCTACAAATGGGACCGCCTGAAGCTGCGCTTGCCCATCGCTGGGCCGATCATCATGAAGGCCACGCTGGCGCGATTCGCACGCAGCTTCGCCATGGCCTCGCGCAGCGGCGTGCCGATCACGCGCGCCATGACCGTGGTTTCTCAAACAGTCGACAACGCCTGGATGGGCCAGCGCATCGAACAGATGCGCGACGCGGTCGAGCGTGGCGAATCAATCACGCGCTGCGCCACGGCGGCAGGCTTCTTCACGCCCATCGTGCTGCAGATGATCGCCGTGGGTGAGGAAACGGGCGAACTCGACAGCCTGTTGATCGAGATCGCACAGATGTACGAACGCGAGACCGACTTCGCCATCAAGGGCCTGTCATCGGCGATCGAGCCGGTGCTGCTGACCGTCATCGGCGCCATGGTGCTGGTGCTGGCCCTGGGCGTCTTCCTGCCGCTGTGGAACCTGGGCCAGGCCGCCAAAGGCGGCGGCTGATGCGCGCCACAGCGTTGTGACTTCGTTCACGCAGCCGTCAGGCCTGCCTGCGATCAAGTCTGCCCGCCGCGCACCGATAACACGGGCAGGGGAGCCGGTGCAAACACCGTTCTCCTTCCGTCACCCCCATCACCCCTTGCTCAGAGGTCAGTCATGAACCGCATCCAAAGAGGCTTCACGCTCATCGAGCTCGTCATGGTCATCGTGATCATCGGCATCCTCGCGGCCATCGCCATTCCGAAGTTCGTCGACCTCAGCGGCGAGGCCCGACAGGCTGCCGTGGACGGCCTGGCCGGCGCGCTGGGGTCGGCGGTGGCCATCAACTACGCTGCGCGCAAGGCGAACAATGCCACGGCCATTGAATTCCCCAATTGCGACTGGGCCGACGACCTGCTGCAAGGTGGCGCCCTTCCTCCAGGCCATGAGATCACCGGGGGGGACATCGACCCCGACGAAACAGTTACCTGCACCGTCAGGCACACGGACTCCAACAAGTCCGCCACCTTCCCGGCCACGGGCGTGGACTGAAGTCTGGAACCCGCTTTATCGGACTGGCCGCCGATCTCGCCGCGCGCACCGTGCACGCCGCCCGACCGCTGACCCCCGTCCTGCAGCGCCTGCAGCGCCTGCAGCGCCTGCGACGCGCCCAGTCGCGCGGCTTCACGCTGGTAGAACTGGTGATGGTCATCGTCATCCTGGGCGCGCTGGCCACCTTCGCCTTGCCGCGGGCGCTGGACCTCGCTGCCTGGCGGCTGCGCGCCTTTGGTGACGAGCTTCTGGCGCAGAACCAGGCCATGCAGCGCCTGGCCTTGCAGCAGCGGCGCGTGGTGGTGGGCACGCTCACCGGCACCGGTGCCACGTATGCCTACAGCGGCGGCGCGACCATCTTCAGCCTCGCCTGCCCGGCCGCGACCAGCCCCTGCATCAGCGAAGGCGGCAGCCGCACCATCACCTTCAATGCCGGCAACACGGGGCGGTCCGTGACCTCCACCGGCTCGGCGCTGGCCGTCACGGTGGCGTCTGGCAGCACCAGCCGCAGTTACCAGATCGAGACCGAAACAGGCCTGTTTCGCAGCCTTCCTTAGGGCTTCGGCGAGCGGGCGCTTGCCTAGCATCGAACGAGGTTCATCGATCGAGGTCGCCATGCAGTCTTCCCTGTTCCCCTTGCGCACCCTGCCAGGCCGGCCTGCCGGCGTGCGCGGTTGCGTGCGTGGTTGCGGGCGCAGGCGCGGTCCGGGTCGCGGGCTGACCATGATCGAGCTCATCGTCTTCATGGTGGTGGTCAGCGCCGCGCTGGCCGGCGTGTTGCGCGTCTTCATACAGGCCACTGCCGCCAGCGCCGACCCCGCCCTGGCGCGCCAGGCGCTGGCCGTGGCCGAATCGCTGCTCGAAGAAGTGCAGCTGATGCCCTTCACCTTCTGCGACGGCGACGACGCCAATGTTTCCACCGCCACGTTCACCGGCAGCTGCGCCGCCGTGGCCGACGCCATCGGCGCCGAGGCCGGCGAGGGTCGCTACGCCACGCCGCAGTTCGACCACGTCAACGACTACCACGGCTTCTCGATGGCCGGCATCACCGACATCACCAACACCGCCGTCACGGGGCTGTCCGGCTACAGCGCCAGCGTCACCGTGGCCGCGTCTGCGCTGGGCACCATCACCGCGCCCAGCGGCGACGCGCTGCGCATCACCGTCATCGTCACCGGGCCGGGCAGCACCAGCGTCACGCTGAACGGCTACCGCAGCCGTTATGCCCCTAACGCATCTTTGTAGTGTGACCATGCTTCGCGGCTTCACCCTCATCGAATCGGTCATCGTCATCGCAATCACCGGCGTGCTGGCGGCCATCGTGTCGATGTTCATCGTCAGCCCGGTGCAGGCCTATCTGTCCACCGCGGCGCGGGCCACGCTGGTCGACCAGGCCGATCTGTCGTTGCGCCGCATCGGGCGCGACCTGCGCATCGCCCTGCCCAACAGCGTGCGTGTCACCGCAAGCGGGCTGGCGCTGGAACTGGTGCCCACCACCAGCGGCGCGCGCTACCGCACCGAAGGCGCAGGCGCGCTCGACTTCGGCGTCGTCGACACGGCTTTCACCACCGTAGGGCCGGCACTCACGCTGGCCAGCAATCCGCAGGACCTGGTTTTCTACAACCTGGGCACCGGCATCACGGGGTCCGACGCCTACGCCGCCAACACCACGGCGCTGCAGCAGGCCACGTCCAACCGGCGCAGCAGCAGCACCGCTGCGGGCAACGCCACCAGCCTCACGATCAGCTCGGCGGCCGGGCTGCCGGCGATGGCCTTCAACGCACCTTACCGTGTGCTGGCGGTTGGCACACCGGTCACCTACCGTTGCGACCTCACCGCCGGCACCTTGACCCGCTTCCAGGGCTACGGCTGGCAGGCCGCCCAGCTCGACCCGCCGGGCAGCGGCACCAGCGCCGTCATGGCCACCGGCGTCACCGCCTGCCGCTTCAGCGCCGACGGCACCTTGGTGGCCGCGCGAGCCGCGCTGGTCAACCTGCGCCTTACGCTGGCCGCCACCGCCGGCACGGGCACCGAGAGCGTGACCCTGCAGCACGCCGTGTATGCGGACAACCTGCCGTGACCCGCGCCACGCCAGTGCACGGCCCCCGCGTGGCTTCACGCTGGTCTCGGTCGTCTTCATCCTCGTCGTGCTGGCGGCCCTGGGCGCGGCCCTGGCCAACATCAGCGTGCGCCAGCAGATGGGTTCGGCCGCGTCGCTGGAAAGCGCCCGCGCCCTGCAGGCCGCCCGCGCCGGGCTGGAATGGGCCGCCTTCCAAGTGCTGCGCAACCCCGCACCGCCGGCCGCACCCCCGGCCTGCTTTGCCACCACCAGCTTCACCGCAGCGGGCCTGTCGGCCTTCACCATCACCGTGAGCTGCACCCGCACCCCCGGCACCGGCACCGTGAGCGACGGCGCCACCGCGCTGGCCTTCTACACGCTGGTGGCCAACGCCTGCAGCGCGCCGAATGCCGGCGCCTGCCCGGCCGTCGGCACGCCAAAAATCACCTACGTCGAGCGCCAACTCACCTGGACGGTGATGCGATGAAGCGCAGCGGCTGGGTGTACAGGCTGGTTCGGGGTCTGCCGTGGCGTCTGGCTTGGCCGCTGACGTTGCTCGCCTGCCCGGCCGCCGCGCCGGCGCAATGTGGCCCGTTGGGAAGCGCCGCAAACTTTGCGATGTATGGCAGCACCTCGCTGTCGGTGACCGGCACGGCATCCAACGGCACCAGCAGCAACGCCATCAGCGGCAGCGGCACGGCGCTCAACCAGGCCACCGGGGCACTGACGACGCCGACGGCGCCGGCATTCCCTGCGCTGTCCCCGGCCAGCTTTCCGGCCAACGCCAGCGTCACCGATACCGTCGCCACCAGCCTCAGCCCGGGAAGCTACCGCACGGTGACGGTCGGCTCCACCACCGCGTTCTCGGCCGGCACTTACTACACCAACAGGCTCAGCATCGGCAACGGCGGCACCGCCAACCTGGGCGCAGGCACCTACTACATCGGCACCCTGGACATGGGCGACGGGGCCTTCATCAATGTCAGCTCGGGCACGGTTCGCATCTACATCGGCGCGCTGTTCGACATCCACGATGGCAACAAGCTCAACGTGGGTGGCACGCCGGCCGCTTTCCAGGTCTTCATCTACCCCGGTGCCGATGTCTCGCGGCCGAACGCCAGTAACGAGATCACCGGTCTGGTCTACTCGCCCGGCAGCGCGATCAGCTTCGCCCAGGGCACGGTGTTGGTCGGCGCGGTCATCGGCACGACCGTCAGCATGGGCGGCAGCAACGCCGTCACTTACACACCTGCCGTGCAGGCCGCGATGTCGGCAATCAGCACCTGCCCCATCGGCGCGGTCGACCACTACGAGCTGTCGACGCCGAGCACGGCAGTGTCCTGTCTGTCCAGCACCGTCACCGTCACCGCCTGCGCCAACAACAGCAGCCCCTGCACCAGCGCTGTCACGACGGTCAACGGGCAGACCGCCACGCTGGCCACCAGCGCCGGCACGCTGGGCAGCACCTCCGTCACCTTCAACGGCTCCGGCCTGGCCACGTCGACACTCAATCACCCGGGCGCTGCGAACGGGGCCAGCGTGAGCATCACGCTGTCGGGTGAGCAGACGAGCGCAACCGCGGCGCGCCAGTGCTGTGCGAATGGCACGGCCTGCTCGGTCGCCAACAGCTGCAGCACCACCTACAGCACCGCCGGCTTCATCGTGGCTGCCGCCGCGAATGGCGCCGTCGCCACGGTGCCGGCGCAAACGGCGGGCACCGCATCGGCAGGCTACTTCCTGCGCGCCGTGCAGACGGCCACCGGCACCAAGGCCTGCGAGGCCGCGATCACCGGCGTGGGCAACGTGAACTGGTCCTATCAGTGCAACAACCCCACCACGTGTTCGGCTGGCAATCTGATGACCATCACCGGCAACAGCGCGGTGGCGGTGGCCGGCAACGCCACCGGCGGCACGGCCAGCAGCACCGCCGTGCCGATGACCTTCGACGCCAACGGCAACGCGCCCTTCAGCTTCAACTACGCCGATGTCGGCCAGGTCACGCTGAACGCCAGCCGCGCTGCCAGCGGGCCGCTGCTGACGGCGCTGAGTGGCGCGACCAATGCCTTGGTGGTGCGGCCGGGTGGGTTCGCGTTGTCGACCATCCGCCAGACCGCGGCGCCGCAGCTTGTCAACCCGGCAGCGGCCAGCGCGGCCGGCGCCAGGTTCGTCAAGGCCGGCGAAGCCTTCAGTGCCACCGTCACGGCGCAGACTTCCGGCGGCGCCACCACGCCGAACTACGGCCGAGAGGTATCGCCCGAAGGCGTGCTGCTCACCCGCGCGCTGGTGCTGCCCGCGGGCGGCGCCACCGGCACGCTCAGCAACGCCACCATCGCCGGCGCCAGCTTCAGCAGCGGCGTGGCGACGGTGACCAACCTGGCCTTCAGCGAGGTCGGCATCATCACGCTCAACCCGGCTGTGGCCGACAGCGACTACCTCGGCGCCGGCAACGTCACCGGCACCGCCACCGGGAACATCGGCCGCTTCTACCCGGCGCAGTTCGGCCTGTCGGCGGGCAGCGTCACGCACCGCTCGGGCCTCAGCTGCGCGCCGGCCTCGGCCTTCAGCTACCTGGGCGAGAACTTCCGCCTCGGCCTCACGCTGACGGCGCAGAACGTGGCCGGCGCCACCACCACCAACTACACCGGCAGCTTCGCCAAGCTCACCCCCGCGAACGCCAGTTGGAACCTGGCCGGGCGCGACGCCACCACCGTGTTCACCGTGGCCAGCACGCGCCTCGCGCTGGGCAGCGCCACCGGCAGCTTCAGCTCTGGCGTCGCCAGCGGCATCACGATGACGGCCAACGCGGCACGCGCGACCACGCCCGACGGGCCTTTCAGCGCCACTTTCGGCGTGGCGCCCGTGGACAGCGACGGCGTGGCGATGGCCGCCTTCAACCTGGCCAGCGCCTCGGGCGGCGGCAACGACCGCACCCAGGTGGCGACCGTGCCGCTGCGCTTCGGCCGCCTGCGCGTGAGCAGCGCCGCCGGCGCCGAGAACGCAGGGCAGGCTCAGACAGACGCCGGAGACGTCGTACTGGCCTGTGAGCATGGTTGAGACGGGCAGGACGGTGCGTTCGTCGCGCAGGATCGCCTCGCAGATGCGAACGATGGCTGTCGCCACGCCGAATGAGGTGTAGCCCTTGCCCGTGACGATCTGGTAGCCCGCGTCCCGAACCTTGCGTCCGACGGCGACGCGGTCGATCTCCTCGATCTGGAAGGCGTAGAGCTCTTTCTGGCTATTCAGCTCGGCCTGCCGGCGCACGATGCCCGTCTTCTCGGCGACGAGCGCCGCGACGGCCTTGTGCCCCGCGCGGTAGGTCGCGACGAGCGCGCCGAGCCCGCCGAACGTGTCGATGAGCTCGACGTGCGTCTCGGTCCGCAGCAGAGACTGGTGCTCGTGCTGGCCGTGCAAGTCGATCGTGTTCGAGGCGACCTCGCGGAGCACGTCCAGCGTCGCCGGCGTGTCGTTGATGAACGCCCGCGACCCCTTGGCCGAGATCTCGCGGCGGACGACGAGGAGCCCGTTCTCGGACGGGTCGATGTCGTGCTGCTCGAGGAGCGCGGGCACGCGGCCTTCGTC
>ENA-OFCE01000996-OFCE01000996.1-metagenomes-genome-assembly--contig:-NODE-996-length-15872-cov-2.381678_pt1 | contig 15872 bp, 12 predicted proteins | sample MGYA00153388_OFCE01 | MGnify analysis MGYA00153388
TCCCCAGTTGAGGTTGATTCATTGCCGTTTGGACGATCGCATCCCAGGCAGTCGTCGCGCGATTCCATACTTGCTGCAAATTTTCGCCCTCAGGCATTTGCACGGTTTCTGGGGTCTGCTGCCAGCGCTCCAGTTCTCCGGGGAACTCGTGTTCAATGTCGGCTTCTAGCTTGCCTTCCCATAATCCATGGCTAATTTCTTTTAGATTGTCCTCCAAGCCCAACGCCACATCCGGATGATGTTGCAAAATGATCTCTACGGTTTCCTTGGGGCGCAGCATCGGGCTGGTAACTGCATGATCAATCGGAATCGCTTTAAGAAATTCTGCGGCTTGGTAGGACTGCGATCGCCCGTTGTCATTGAGCGGCACATCGATCTGCCCTTGAAAGCGTTTCTGGCGGTTCCACTCGGTTTCGCCATGGCGCACCAGCAGCAAGCGCGTGTGATAGCCTTTCTTTGGCTGAGGAATCGGTTCGCCTAAATGTGCGGTTTGGTTCAGCGACTCTACCTGCACTAAATCGCCCCATCCTCCGGCAAAATTAAGGACACTGATGCCGCAATTCGACTGCTGCACTGCTTGATAGCCGCTAGCATCTAGCCCGATCGCCGTGCCAATCAGCGCCCGATTGATGCCGCTGTGGGCAACGAGTAGCACCGTTTGATTCGCATGATTGGGCAGAAATTCTTGCCAAAACTGCTGGGCGCGATCGAATAACTCGACCACCGGAAAATATTCCACCGTCCCGCCGTTCTCTTGCGGAATTAGCATTCGCAGTTCGTCAGGGCAGTTCTTCCACTGCTTATATTCATTGGGATATTTTTGCTCCACATCGCTAAATAGCATCCCTTCCCACAGCATCAAATTGATCTCTTTCAAGCTGTCAAGCGCTTGTGGAGGTGCTTTGGGCGCAGTTTTCAAGTAAGACACTAGAATCTCTGCGGTGTCTTTGGCGCGTCGCAAAGTGCTGCTATAAACAGCATCAAACGAAAGGTCACTCAGCGCGCTTCCGACCTGATGCGCCATTGCCTGCCCTTCTGCCGTCAGGGTGGATTCATCCAAAAAACCCTGCACTCGCCGCTCAACGTTAAAGCTGCTTTGACCGTGACGAACCAAAATGACGCGAGTAACCATAGGGAGAACTAGGGAATGAGGGTTTTGGATTAATGCGTTTGGATTAATGCGTTTGGATTAAAGCTGCGATCGCTTAGACAGATGCATTCTACCCTGTTCGTAACGCCCTATTTGAATCTAGCCATTTTTGTAGGGTGCGTTGAGCGTAGTCGAAACTCGCCACTCGCCATATCTCCTGCGGAGACGCTACGCGAACGTCATTCGCCATTTCCTGTACCCTAGATCCATAGCAATCTGAGGATTTCATGACGATTAAGCGGGTGATTCTGGTAGCGCTGACCGTATTGGCAGTCTTTCTGATGGGTCAAGATTTGCTGAATAGCTGGAATCAGCCCCAAATCCAAAGCCGTTTGGAACTGTATCAAACTAATTTATTGTTGCGCTCTACGGAATTTCAGAGCAGTGATAGCAATACGGATGCTGCTCGAAAAGCATTGCTCGGCGCAGAGCCAATCAAAAACGCTTTGGAGCAATATGAAGACGTGCAGCAGCAGGTGCAGAAAACTCTCAAGCAAACGCAGTCCCTTTTAGCGAGTGATTCCAGCAATAAAGCCCAACCAGAATCTTTGGAGAAAACTGAGCGTAAGCTAACTCGTCTAGTTACAGAACTAGATTTAAAGCTAGGCGTTCTGCGATCGCAGCAGGGAGACGCAGCCCTTGCCCAAAAAGAATGGGATAAAGTGATTCAACAGGCAGAAGTAGACTCTGGACTTAAACCGTTGGCGGCAACGGCAGCAGTGCTACAAGGATTATGGGCACAGTCGCCTCAGTTGCTTCCTGATGCCGAACCTCAGATTCAAAAAAACCTAGATGGCTGGTTTCGCGATCGCGCCCTAACTCAGCTATATACCCTGCAACAGCGCTCCTCTGATTTGCAAGCTCTACAAATAAGTGAACAGCAAGCCGCAGAAAAAGCCTTAACCAGTTTGGCGATCGTGGGTGGCATTCCGGTTGTGAGCGGTGTGATTGGCATTGGGCTACTCATTTTCATCATTGGACAATGGGTTTTGCAGCGCAAACAAGCCTTGCTCTCTGCCGAAACTTTAGAACCTTGGACAACTCCCTGGGATGGCGAAACCATTTGGCAGGTGCTAATTTTGGGCTTTTTTATGGTGGGGCAAATCGCCTTGCCAATTTTGCTGTCCCTGCTGCAACGGGCAACAGGATTAAATCCCGCTAGCTTTGGAGAACAGGGCAAAGCCTTATTTATTCTGTTTAATTACGTGCTGTTAGCAGCAGGCGGCTTGGGTGTGCTGTATTGGTCGATCAAATCCTACTTACCGTTGCCAGAAGACTGGTTTCGCATCAGCTTGAAAGGAAACTGGTTTTGGTGGGGGTTGGGCGGCTATTTTGCAGCACTGCCGCTTGTCGTAGTGGTGTCGTTGGTGAACCAAAAAATCTGGCAGGGACGCGGGGGCAGCAATCCCATTTTGCCGATCGCCCTCGAAGGTAAAAATAGCTTTGCCTTAGCAATCTTCTTTGTCACCGCCGCGATCGCCGCTCCGTTCTTTGAAGAGATTTTGTTTCGGGGCTTTTTGCTCCCGTCCCTCACCCGCTACTTCCCGGTTTGGAGCGCAATCGTTCTCAGCAGTTTTCTCTTTGCCATCGCCCATCTCAGCCTTTCAGAAGTATTGCCGCTGATGACGTTGGGCATGGTGTTGGGCTTTGTCTATTCGCGATCGCGCAACCTGCTGTCATCCATGCTGCTCCATAGTTTATGGAATAGCGGCACCTTGCTCAGCCTCTTTGTCCTTGGCTCTAGTCAAGGATAAATAGTGAGTCGTCCTAAAACTTCTGACCTTAACTCCAATCATCCCGTTTAGAGGTTTGTCCTCGATAAACTTGAGCGATCGCGTGGATTTGACGAGTTTTTTCAAACAGGCTAGCTTCTGTCAGATCCCATTGTTCCAAGACCTTATCTAGATCGGCTTGAATATCTCTGGCACCCGGAAAGCCTTGATAGCGAATGCGGAGACGTGCCAGTTCAACCAAGTTATGATCGGTAGGGTCACTTGCCGCCAAGAGAGTATCAACGGTTTGGCGATCGAGTCTCCATTGCGGGTGCTGTTGGTCTTTAAATTCGGTTGGTTGACTCATCAAGTTCATCGTTCCTGCGTAAAGTTTTATTGTGAAATGGAGGAGGGTAGGGGCGATCGCAAATAGGCAGCGTATATTACTTTCCCAACTTCCGTAAAGTACAGTCCTAATACAATTAAAATTACACGTCCAGCAAACTAAAGTATCTGTAAAAGCAAGATTTTATAGATGATCAATTTATAGTTGTAATTCAATTGTTGCAGTAGACTAGCTACAGAAAATTGTGAATGTTTCGATTTTTCGCGATTTAGATTTAGGAGTGATGCAAGGCGGATGGCAACAGCACTGAGATCTCAACGACCGACCCCACGCGATTCCCGTAGGGAGTCCCACGGAAAGCTTCGCGAACGTTTCACGAATCGCCAAGCACCGCACCGCAAAGCTCATCTCCAGCCCGTCAACGGCTTTACTTCAGCGGGCAATAGCAAATCCTTTAAACCTCCTCTAGCAGCCGTTTCCTATGCACCCGCTCCATCAGCAGTTCGTATTCCCACTGCTAGTCCTGTGCCAAACTGGCTGCGTCTACTCGTTCAGGCTCAGCGTGGCTCTTTAATAGTCACTTTTGCGTTAGTCATAACTACTTTAGTAGTGTATGGCGGCACCGTTTATATGCAGCAACTTTGGAGTAAAGAATATCGCAAGCTAAAAACCATGCAGCGGAGTGAGCGCCAAATGTTGGCGGCTAGCGAGGTGTTGAAAAATCAAATCATTCAGCAGGCAGAAAGCCCAAACTCAGGGTTGGTTGCCAAATCTCCAAAACATACCCTGATTTTAGAATCGGCTCCAATACGCACGGTAAAGCCAGCAGCCATTCCAGTTGTGATTAAGGCTGATGTATCGGCAAATGTACCGCCCTTAGGATATTAAGATGCTTTGCAATGGGTAGCCCTCCCTATTCTTTCCGCACACCACGCACTCGAAATCGGATTCATCCTAAACGATCTAGATTTGCTTGGGCAAATTCGCTGAACTTTCGAGCCGTTTTGGTATGGGGTTTATTAATTGCGGCAATGGGTGCCTTGGTGATCAATCTATTCTACGTTCAGATTGTGCAAGGTAACCTGCTGCGGGGAATTGCTCAAAGCCACCAAGTGACCCAAGTTCGCCCCTTCATGCCTCGTCGCAATATTGTCGATCGCGATGGAAATATTTTGGCGCTCGATCGCCCTGTGTTTACGCTTTTTGCTCACCCGAAGCTGTTTAAACTCTCCAAAGAAGAGGTTGCCGAAAAGCTTTCTCCGATCATGGAGCGCCCTGTTGCCGCTTTGGTCAAGCAGTTTAATGAGGGGGATACTGGCGTTCGGATTGAATACTCACTGATTGAAGATATTTCTAATCGCATCATCGATTTGCGGCTAGATGGCTTAGAGCTACTCCCCCATCAACAGCGGCTCTATCCTCACAAAGAAGTGGCTGCTGACATCGTTGGTTTTGTCGATGGTGAACATTTAGGGCAGGCGGGGTTGGAACTCAGTCAGCAAAACATTTTGACTCGCCCTAGCCAAGAAATTCGGCTACGCCAAATGGGCGATGGTGCCCTCATGCCGGATCAAATTCCCAGTGGATTTTTGACTCAAGATGATTTGCAGCTAAAGCTCACCCTAGATACTCGCTTGCAGCGAGCGGTGCAGCCAATTCTGAAAAAGCAAGTTACTAACGTTGGTGCCAAAAAGGGCACGGTGATTGTGATGGATGCCTACACAGGGGAACTGCTGACCCTAGCATCTTACCCATCCTATGACCCAAATCAGTATTACAAAGCTAACCCAGAACGCTATAAAACCTGGGCAATTACGGATCTGTATGAACCAGGCTCTACCTTTAAGCCAATTAATGTGGCGATCGCGATCGAAAATAAAACCGTCAAGCCCGATACTCTGATTGACAATCCCAGCGCTATTACTATCGATGAGTGGCCCATTACAGGCGGCAGCGGCGGCAGTGAAACCGTCACCGACATTGTGATTAACTCCTACAACGTTGGCATGGTGCATATTGTAGATACTCTGAAACCAGAGGTCTATTATGCATGGCTAAGAAGATTGGGCATGGGTGGAGTCGTGGGGGTCGATCTGCCCTCTGAAAGTCCAGGACAATTCAAATCCCGTAAGCAATTTGTTGAGAACCGGATTGATAGAGCCGTTACGGCATTTGGTCAAGGATTCTCCCTCACGCCGATGAAGTTAGTTCAGCTTCATGCCACGATCGCGAATGGCGGCAAATTAGTCACTCCCCACGTCATCCAAGGATTATTTGATAGCAAAGGACGGCTTTACTGGCGACCCGGCTTACCCCCCCAGCGGCAGGTTTTTTCTCCAGCAACCGCTAAAGCTATCCTGCCGATGATGGAAGGGGTCGTCACGCAAGGAACCGGAAAAGCGGCACAACTTCCGGGTTATCACGTGGCTGGAAAAACTGGCACATCGCAGAAGGCAAATGGCTTTGGCGGCTATTCAGAAAGCGCCTATGTTACCAGTTTCGTGGCTATCTTTCCGGCTGATAAACCTCGGTATGTGGTGCTTGCCGTAATCGATGAGCCTGCGGGGGGGGGATATGGTGGTACGATCGCCGCTCCTGTAGTAAAAGAAGTTTTACAAGCATTAACAGCGCTAGAAAATATTCCTCCCAGCACTCCCGGTGAGATTTCAGAATAGGTTTTAGTAGATTAAGCCTTGGCAAATTGACCACTAGGCTGCTTGCATACGTCGTTTTTTAGTACGAGTTTCTAATTGCTGCTCGGAATAGATCTATTTTAAGAAGTCGCTATAAAATTAAACCCCTGACGATATAAATCAGGGGTTTGACGAAAAAGCAATACCTATGAAACTAATGACCTGAGCGGAATGATTAGCTTAAAGCTTCACACCCCGCCCCTATTACCGCAGCTTATTTTACTAAGCCTGCATCCACTCAGTGCTACTCAAGCATTGACCTGTTGATGAGGGTAGCGCTTATAAGGCACTACATCTTCGCTAAAGTAGCGTAGGTATTCAGCACTTTCTACCATTGCGGTCACCGTTACCTCTAGCCCTTGCCCCAACAACTCAGTGTATTGGTCAGTTTCAGCCTGAGTCGCAGGACGACCCAACAAGTGCCGGAACAAAAATTCAACGACTTTCGCCTGAGGGTAAGGCGTATGGAAGCGGCGACAGTAGATTTCTGAGATGGCTAAGGTTCTCACAAACTCCCGAACGCAAATGTCTCCACTGCGGAATTTACAGTCAAGTTCCACCTGTCTAAACTGTTCTGGTACTGGCTCACCAAACACATCCATGATTTGGGTGTAGATAGCATTTAACACTAACTCTGTTTCTGCCGCCCCCATACCAGGATTCATCCGATAAATCCGGGCTGGTTTGCAGTGAGCAGCGTTAGTAGAGTCTACTGAGTGTGCTAAACCATCGGTGGAAGAACGACCTAGCTCGGCAAAGGCAGCTTTTGCTTGCTCTTGCTGATGAGCTTTCGCTGCAATATCCGCGATCGCCTTATCCATCATGGGCATTTTTGCCCCATCCATCCGCGATTTCACCGTTTCAAAGCTCGGCACCACTAAGTCTTTGTTTTGCTTAGTCAGCGTGTTGTAGAGCTTTTGAGTATTCGGGAAATTAGCAGCAGGCAACGTCAGGTAGCGGTTATAAGGCACCACATCTTCCCCAAACGCTTGACCATACTCCATGCTGCCGACGATTTCGCTGATAAAGCCCTTCAACCCCTTTGTTGCCAAAATTTGGTTGTATTTACGGATTTCAGCTTGATCTAAGGGCGCACGTCCCAAAAAGTGCTTAGTGCCTAGCTCAATTACCTTGGTATTGGGGTAAGGCGTGTAAAACTCCTTCAGATAAAGATTAGAGGTTCCTAATCCTTCAATAAATTCTTTCAGGTTAATTTCACCGTTGCCGAGTCTACTTTCTAAAACGCTAAATTCATTTTGGACAATATAAGGTGCAACATCCCGTTCAAACACTTGGCGATAAGCAGCACCAATGACTCGCTTCAAGTTTGGTTTATCAGCTAGGTTGGTCAGCTTAAAGACTTTCGTTTGTTCGCGTTTTTTGCTTACCCCTTGATTGATCCTAAACTGAATATCTGGCTCAGTTCGCAAGTCTGCGGCGGCTGCCAATTCGACAAAGCGCGGTGTTTCTTCCACAACAACTTTGCTGCCCTTATCGGCGATCGAACCAACTCGGTTACCGCGCAAAGACAACCCTGCTGGGGTGATATAACGCTCATAAGGAACCGTATCTTCACCAAAAGCATCTGAATATTCCTGGCTATCCAACATGGCATCAACTAGGGCATAAAAGCCTTTCTTGGCGCAGATGTCGAAGTAGGCGTTGATTTCCTGACGACCGTAGGTGGGGCGACCCAAAAGGCGACGATGGATATACTCTACAGATTTAGTCACGTAGAGAGAAGTCCAGTAAAGGCTACGGAAGAGGTTAGATTTTGCCAAACGACGAATAAATTCGCGCATGGTAATTTCGCCGCTCTCCAGCTTGATTTCGTCAACTTTGAGGCGCTGCCCGTCATATACTGCCCGTCCAAATACTTGTAGGTAGGTAGCTTGAATAATCGCTTGCGTTGAGCTTTCAGAAAATTTAACGCTGATGCCCTTGGTGTTACCGCGATCGCGACCTTTAGCAAAACTACCCGTAAAGCTAGGATTTTGGTCAAACTTAAATACTTTGGGACCCAAAGATCCAGGAGCCACACCCCGCGCCGCTGGATTGCTCAACTGGTTATTAATCCCTGCACCCCGATTAATCAAAATGCGGCGAGTGTCCTTACCAAATGGAGCCGGACTGGTACTAGGATTTTTGGTTTCTTTAGGGAAAATAGCACCAAATTGAATTTCCAGTGGATCGTTACCCGAACCATAGACGTGCTGATCAGGCAAGGGGCGATCGTAGGCTGCAAAGGTCGTAAGAAATTGAGGAATCTTACGGAAAGGGGCACTGTATTTGAATAGGTCTTGTTGAGGACCCCAATTGCGACACTCTTGTGCTTCTTGACCCAGACCCCGCAGGTAAGGAACCGTTTCTTCACCAAAGTAATCAGCGTATTCTTTGGAGTCGATCAGCGCATCCACTAAGGCAGGCAAGCCCCCTTTGGAAACGATGGAAAAGTACTTTTGCACCTCTTCACGCGAACTAGGACCCCGACCCAAAATATGACGGAAAGCCAATTCTAAGACCCGACTGTTGATGTAGGGCTGGTAGAAATTTTTGCGATAAAGCGGCGATTTCGCTAAACGACGGATAAACTCCTTCATGGAGATTTCGCCGTTCTTCACCTTAGACTCCAAGTCGGAGATGCTCAGCGAATAGGCACGAGTGATGTCCCGTTCAAACACTTGGCGATAGGCTGCCTTGATCACATCATTCTTTTCGGTGGAAGATAATCCGGGCTTCATCGCATACTTAGAGCGCTTTTCAGCCGCATTCGCATAAATCTGAGGGAGTTGCAACCCCTGTAGATCGTCGGAGGAACGCTGACGCACTTGAGTAGAAGGGGTAGGCGCTTTGAATTCGGTAATCAATACATCAAAATATTGACGGACAATCTCTTCAGCTTCAGCGTCGCCACGAAAATAGCTGAGTGAGGCTGCCTTCATTTTTTGTAAAGCTACGGTAGTCGCTTCGCCAGAGCAAGCCCGTTCAATAATTTCTCGCAACCCACGGACATTTACGGAAATGATGTTGGGGTCACCTGCCACGATCGCATAGGTCACATAGCGAAGAAACCAGCTTAAGTCCCGCAGGGACTTTGCCATGTTGCTCGGACCATAGCGGGCAATGTTAATCGGTCGAAAATTGACCGGAGTTGCCCCCCCATCAGGCGTGCCCCTAAAAATAGAGAGGATGCTATCCAAAATCCCAGGGGCATTCTTAGTATCGCCATAGGTGACGGTGCCGAGCTTCATTCCTTCTTCGGTTGTTAGAGCAGTTCCAGCGATCGTCATCACTGGAGCTTCTACCGGCTTCTCAAGAAATGCCATAGGCGAACCGCCTGTAAAAATGCTGTTAGCCGCACGCGACACAATAATGTCGGAATTGCGAGTGAGCGCTTCCGCAATTTCTAGGCGCTTTAAGCCAGAACCGAAATAAGTTGTTAGCGCGTCTAGTTCTCCTTTTCCTGGAAAGCGATCTTGCTGCTCAGCCTGGCAAATTGTGGCGACGGCTAGAGTTTGGTAAAGGTTGGGGCGTGCAACCGAGCTTCCACCGCTTGCTTTAACACTCATGGATTTCAAAAGCTCCCTTTACGGATTGTTACTGTTTTAAATTTGACCAAAACCTTGATTGCCAACCCTCTAGACAATGCCTACTCAAGAAGCATTAAATCTTTGAAAACGAAGACACAGGATTGTTTGTTCACTGGCTTAGATTAAAACGATCTGGATTCAACAAGCTTTTATTAAAAAGTGTATGGAACCCATCCCGCTTGATTTATCGACCAATCATAAAGGATTAGGGTGACTCGGCTGAGAAACTAGAAACCTTTTGTTACAAAGCTAGATTAATCGACTTTGAGAGGGTTTGAGAACAACCGGACTGATGCGATCGCAAGAAATTTTCTCATTGGTGACATTAAGTATTATTACCCTGCGTGATATGATTGCGGATGATTTGAGCATCTAAAGCGAACCTAAAAGCTTTGAGCTAATAGCGTGTCTTTTAATACTCCACCAGTCGCAGGTTAAACCATTGAAGAGTTGCATCCAAAATGAGTGAAATATCTGAACAAAATTCTTTACCAGCGGAACCTAACGATTCTATGCAGGAGTATTACCAACTTCAGCAGGAGTTATTAGTAACCACTGTTATTTTGACGGGTATCATCTTTATTTGTGTTTGGTACTTTTATTCCCTCAGCATTGCTCTGAATTATTTGCTAGGAGCATGCACAGGTGTGGTTTACTTGAAAGTGTTGGCTAGAAACGTTGGGCAGTTCGGTAGAGAAAAGAGCCAAATTGGTAAGTCTCAGCTTGTGATTTTTGTTGGGTTGATTATTGTCGCAACCCAGTGGAAACAGCTTCAGGTTTTGCCAATCTTCCTAGGTTTTTTGACCTACAAAGGCACTCTCATCGTTTATATGCTGCGAACACTGATGCCTTCTAACTCTCGTTAGGTAGGCAGACTAGCAACTTTACTACTGAAACCCTTTGGGAATCTAGCTGGAGTCTAATGCTAAGTTTTATTGCTACTCCTGATTTTCCACTTGCCAGCATAGAGGTTGGTCAGCATTTTTATTGGGAAATTGGCAATCTCAAGGTTCACGGTCAGGTCTTTCTGGTCTCTTGGTTTGTGATTGCATTGTTAGTGCTTGCCTCAATCTCAGCAACTCGTAATATTCAACGGATTCCGTCAGGAATGCAGAATTTTATGGAGTACGCGCTGGATTTTGTGCGTGATCTAGCCAAAAACCAACTGGGAGAAAAAGAATATCGCCCGTGGGTGCCCTTCATCGGCACTCTCTTCCTATTCATTTTTGTGTCGAATTGGTCTGGTGCGCTCATTCCATGGAAGCTGATAAAGTTGCCAGAGGGTGAGTTGGCAGCTCCTACGAACGACATCAACACTACTGTTGCACTCGCGCTGCTAGTATCACTGGCATATTTCTATGCTGGCTTTAGCAGGAAGGGGTTAGGCTACTTCGCTAAGTATGTTCAGCCCACTCCTATTCTATTGCCGATCGCAATCTTGGAAGATTTCACCAAGCCTCTTTCGCTCAGCTTCCGTCTTTTTGGCAACATCTTGGCGGATGAGTTGGTAGTTGGAGTTTTGGTGCTTCTAGTGCCCTTGTTTGTGCCACTTCCTGTCATGCTGCTGGGTCTTTTTACCAGCGCAATTCAAGCGCTTGTGTTTGCCACCTTAGCGGGTGCTTATATTCACGAAGCACTAGAAGGGCATGGGGAAGAGCATGAAGAGCATTAAGATGCTCTTGGTTGTAAGCCCTTTTGGATGTTGGACTTTTGATTTTGGATTCAAGTTTGTTTCAACTTTGCCAGAAATCTCAAATCCATAGTTTTGTAATTGTTTTTTGTTCACTAATCAAGAGGAAACGTCATGGTAGATCCAATGGTTGCGTCCGCTTCGGTTTTGGCTGCGGCTCTCTCAATTGGTCTGGCTTCAGTCGGTCCTGGAATTGGTCAAGGTAACGCATCCGGACAAGCAGTCGAAGGGATTGCGCGTCAGCCCGAAGCGGAAGGTAAGATTCGCGGCACTCTGCTTTTAACTTTGGCGTTTATGGAATCCCTCACCATCTACGGCTTGGTTATTGCATTAGTATTGCTGTTTGCGAACCCATTCATCGGCTGATATTGGTTGGATAGGGTCGGGTAGAGGCGTTTTTTGCGTCTCTACCTTATTAGCTGAAAGATTAACTGAAAGTTGCCAATTTGCAGTTCATTGCAGCTTTTCTTTTTCTTATCTATCCTTAGTTTCGAGTCTTAGATTTTGTTTTTTCACTGACCATACAGTGTTGCAATAGCAGTTTTTGGAAAGAAAACCATGTTTGACTTTGATGCAACATTGCCATTGATGGCGGTGCAATTCTTACTCCTAATGGTTGTTTTGAATGCCATTTTTTACAAGCCTTTGACTAAGGCGATCGAGGAGCGTGGTGATTACATTCGACGTAATCAAGTTGAAGCTCAAGAGCGTTTGTCGAAAGCGGAAACGTTGGCAAAGCAATATGAGCAGGATTAGCTGAAACCCGCAGGCAATCTCAAGCGCTGATTACGGCGGCTCAAGCAGATGCCCAACAAATTGTTGCTGGCAAAATTGCTGAAGCTCAAGAAGAAGCCCGTCATCAAAAAGAACAAACTCAAAAAGAGTTGGATCAGCAAAAGCAAGAGGCGATGCGATCGCTGGAGCAAGAAGTTGACTCACTCAGTCGTCAGATTTTGGATAAAATCTTGGGCGCTCCAGTTGCCTAGATTCCAGCGCAGTCTGAACGAGAGTTTTGCAGCTAAATAGTGAGTGAATGTACTGCACAGGCATACAAGATGGGAATGGCGCAGTTATGAGTATGTTGGGAATAGGATGGTTAATTGCAGAAGCGGCTGTAGAAGCTCCTGAAGAGGGTGGATTTGCCGCCAGTATTTTGGAAGCCAACCTGGTTAACCTTTTGATCGTCATCGGTCTTTTGGTTTATTTTGGGCGCGGTTTTTTAGGAAAGATTCTGAGCGAACGCCGTAGCGACATTGAAGCTGCGTTGAAGGACGCTGAAGAACGTAGACGAAAAGCAGCGGCAGCCCTTGCAGAGGAACAGCAAAAGTTGGCTCAAGCTCAGCAAGAAGCTGCTCGAATCCGCGTTGGTGCGGAAGAGCGGGCAGTGGCGGTCAAAGCTTCTTTGTTGGCGGATGCAGAAGTCGAAGTTCAGCGAATGCGAGAAGGGTTGAGCCAGGATTTGAATGCAGAACGGGAACGCGCGATCGCCGACCTGCGGCAGCGAGTCTCTAAGTTAGCTCTGCAAAAAGCTGAATCTGAACTGCCCTCTCGCATGACTGATGAGCTTCAGACGAACATGATTAATCGCAGCATTGCCATGATTGGAGGTGCCTCATGAAAGACGGAGGTATGGTTAGAGGTGAAATTTTAGAGCGTTACGCTCAAGCTCTAATGTCGTTAGCTCAACAGAGCAACATTGTTGATCAAGTTGGCAATGACATGAGTTCAATTTCTGAAACTCTTAAAAGTTCTGAAGATTTAAAAGAATTTTTTGCCAACCCAATTTACAAGCCGGAGCAAAAGAAAGCGGTTCTATCCCAAATATTTGGTGATGGACTCCATTCCTACACCCGAAACTTTTTGATGCTGCTGGTCGATCGCCGTCGCATTATGTTTTTGCCCGGAATTTGTAGTGAGTTTCAAGCATTGCTTCGCAAGCTGAACCAGATAGTTCTGGCTGAAGTGACCACCGTGCGGGAACTGACCGACGACCAAACCCAAGCCTTGAAAGATAAAGTGATCGCTTTAACAGGGGCGCATCAAGTTGAGCTAGAGATTAAGCTTGACCCAGAGTTAATCGGTGGCGTGGTAATAAAAATTGGCTCTCAAGTGATTGATGCCAGTATCCGTGGGCAGTTACAACGCATTTCTCTGCGCTTAGGCGGTGCGGCTTAATTCACACTTTGCAATTCAACCTTCTAACCCTGATTCCTTAGAGAGTAACCTTATGGTAAGCATTCGACCAGACGAAATTAGCAGTATTATTCGGCAGCAAATCGAGCAATACGATCAAGGCATTAAAGCCTCTAATGTTGGAACTGTTCTATCGGTGGGTGACGGGATTGCCCGCATCTATGGACTCGATCAAGTCATGGCAAACGAGCTACTTGAGTTTGCAGACGGATCAATTGGCATCGCGCTCAACCTAGAAGAAGACGATGTGGGTGCCGTTTTGATGAGCGGAGGACGCGGCATCGAAGAAGGTAGCGTTGTCAAATCAACCGGAAAAATTGCTCAAGTTCCCGTGGGTGATGCACTGATTGGACGGGTAGTGGATGCTTTGGGTCGCCCCTTGGATGGGAAAGGCGATATCGCTTTTGCCGAGATGCGGTTAATTGAATCTCCGGCTCCGGGCATTATTGCGCGTAAGTCGGTTTGCGAACCGATGCAAACGGGGATTACCGCGATCGATTCTATGATTCCCATTGGTCGAGGACAGCGGGAACTAATCATTGGCGATCGCCAGACCGGGAAAACCACGATCGCGCTCGACACTATTCTGAACCAGAAAGGTGAAGATGTGGTTTGCGTCTATGTGGCGATTGGTCAAAAAGCCTCCACCGTTGCCAACATCGTCAACGTCTTCCGTGAGCAGGGCGCTTTGGAGTACACCATCATCGTGGCTGCCAATGCCAACGACCCCGCATCGCTTCAGTTCCTGGCTCCCTACACCGGCGCAAGCTTAGCTGAATACTTTATGTATAAAGGCAAGCATACGCTGGTGGTCTACGATGATTTGTCAAAACAAGCGCAGGCTTACCGCCAAATGTCCCTGTTGCTGCGTCGCCCACCTGGTCGGGAAGCGTATCCTGGCGATGTGTTTTATCTCCACTCTCGCTTGCTAGAGCGGGCGGCAAAACTGAGTGATGCTTTGGGCGGCGGCAGTATGACGGCTTTGCCGATTGTGGAAACTCAAGCGGGTGACGTATCTGCTTACATTCCAACCAATGTAATTTCGATTACAGATGGTCAAATTTTCCTATCTTCTGACCTGTTCAACTCAGGCTTACGTCCTGCGGTCAACCCTGGTATTTCGGTATCGCGGGTGGGTTCAGCCGCTCAAACGAAGGCAATGAAAAAGGTCGCAGGTAAGGTAAAACTGGAGCTAGCGCAGTTTGATGATCTGCAAGCGTTTGCTCAGTTTGCTTCAGATTTGGATAAGGCGACTCAAAACCAGTTGGCGCGGGGTCAGCGTCTACGGGAAATCCTCAAGCAGCCCCAGTTTTCGCCGCTATCGGTTGGCGATCAGGTTGCTGCTATCTATGCGGGAATTAACGGATATCTAGATGATCTGCCGGTTGATAAAGTCACCGTTTTCCTCAAGGGTCTGCGGGAATATTTGGCGGGTAGTGCGCCGAAGTATGGCGAGATCATTCGTGAAAAGAAAGAACTGAACGCGGATGCAGAGGAAGCGCTAAAGGGCGCGATCGCTGAGTTTAAGAAAACCTTTGCAGTAACCGCTTAGGTTAGTCATAAGTTTTGGGCTATGGGTTCTCAGCAGCACAATGCTTAGAACTCATAGCTCAATTTTGTAATTGCTCTGAGTCATTCAATCGCAACCCAATAACTCAAAACTTTCTAAAGTTATGGCTAATCTTAAAATCATTCGCGATCGCATCAAATCGGTCAAAAACACCAAAAAAATTACAGAAGCGATGCGGCTTGTAGCAGCAGCAAAAGTGCGTCGCGCCCAAGAACAAGTGCTGGCGACCCGCCCTTTTGCAGATCGGCTTGCCCAAGTGCTTTATGGCTTGCAGACCCGACTGAAATTTCAAAACGATACTAGCTTGCCCCTGCTGCAAAAAAGAACTGTAAAAACGGTTGGGTTGCTCGTTGTCACGGGCGATCGCGGTCTTTGCGGCGGCTACAATAACAACGTGATTCGGCGGGCTGAAAACCGGATTAAAGAACTCAAAGCAGAAGGGCTTGACTACCAACTCGTGTTGATTGGTCGGAAGGCAACTCAATACTTTCAACGCCGCGAACAGCCGATTGCAGAAACCTTCACGGGTTTAGAGCAAGTGCCCATCGCATCGGAATCCTCTCAGATTGCGGATGTATTGCTGGAGCTTTTTCTGTCCGAAACGGTCGATCGCGTTGAGCTAATCTACACCCGGTTTGTCTCACTCATCAGTTCTCGCCCGGTCATTCAAACGCTGCTGCCGCTCGATCCTCAAGGCTTTGAAGATCCAGATGATGAGATCTTCCGCCTCACGAGTCGCGGTGGAAAGTTTGAAGTATCCCGCGAACAAGTTGACACAATCAACCGCGAGTTTCCAAGAGACATGATCTTTGAACAAGAGCCTCTCCAAATCTTAGAGACTCTGCTTCCGCTATACCTCAACAATCAATTACTGCGCGCCCTACAAGAATCTGCTGCCAGTGAGCTATCGGCTCGGATGACCGCGATG
>ENA-OFCE01000997-OFCE01000997.1-metagenomes-genome-assembly--contig:-NODE-997-length-15869-cov-2.543063_pt1 | contig 15869 bp, 14 predicted proteins | sample MGYA00153388_OFCE01 | MGnify analysis MGYA00153388
TTGAGCAGTATCAATAAGGGCTAGAGTGTGTTTTGGCATAGAACGCTGTGTAACGCGGCTGGATTTACGGCCTGACGGGTTTGTGGTGAGCTTGCGCTGTGCCCGGGTTTGGCGGGTCGCCTCAGGCGGGTGCTTCACCGCCCGACCTGCGCAGGAATCAGCAGACGCTCCACCACCTGGCCATTCTTCAAGTGTGATTCGACGATCTCGTCTATGTCGTGTTCGTCCACATAGCTGTACCACACGGCTTCCGGGTAGACCACGGCTACCGGGCCTGCGGCACAGCGATCCAAGCAACCGGCTTTGTTCACCCGTACCTGCCCGGGGCCAGACAGCCCAGCCGCCTTGATTTGCTGCTTGCAGCGGTCAAAGCCTTGCTGGGCGCCGTGCTGGGCGCAGCTGTCTTCACCACTGTGGCGCTCGTTCAGGCAGAAAAAGATATGGCGCTTGTAATAAAAAGCACTTTGAAGTTCCGGCGTATGGGTTTCTTGCATGCGTTGATTTTATGAATCACGCGGCCGGACGCCGCAAGCGGGAGGCTGCATACACCACCGCGGCAAACGGCCATAGCCAGCCCAGCCATTGCGACAGGCCATGAAAGCGGATAAAGCGGCCCTGCTCCCAAGTTTGCAAGGTGTCGGCAAAGTAGGCGCTGGTGGGGGCCTGGTTGAGAAGCCACAGCTGCGCCAGCAGCGCAACCAGTAACACCACCACACAGCCTTTGGCAGGCAGCGCAAGCAACACGGCTGCCAGCCCCAGTGCAACAAGCAAACCCATCTGCACCGGCTCACTCAGCCAGGCCCAGGCGTGTGCGGGGCCGAAGCTCAGCGCGGCCGACAGGCTGGTTGCGGCCACCCCCACTACCAGCGTTGACAGGCCTAACATCGCCCGACGACCAATGGACTGTGCGACGCTATACACCAACAGGCACGGCACCAGCGCGCCCAGCACCACACAGGCGATCTCTGCAGCAGGAACCAGTGGTTGCAACTCGACATCGCGCAGCGGCAACCATTGCAGAAAAGGCGTATTTTCCAGCCAGTCGCCGACCGCCAGCTCCAGTCGCTCCAACACCTGTCCCAGGCCAAGCGGCACAGCAGCCGGGAACAACAAAGCGGCAGGCCACAAGGCCAGCAGCACCAGGGCTCCACGCGCGTCGGGCACAAACCAGCGTGCCCGAAGACGACTCCAGCGGTCAATTGCGCCCCAGGTTTCCAGCAGCCCGGCCACCGTCGCGCCGAGCGCCGCACCGCCGCTGTTCAACAGCAGATCCAGGTTCGAGGGCACACGCGAAGGCAGGTAGGTTTGCAGCCCTTCCAGCGCCAGCGAGAAGGCGCACGACACCGCACTCGCCGCCATCACCACTGCGACAACAAGTGCCAGGCGGCGGGTTTGGTGCATGCGTTGCGCCCCGTCCGTACCGTCGAGAACGGATCCCGCGTCGCTGCGCAAGCTACCCAGCGCCAGCAAAAACCCCAGCGGACCGTAGCCCACCACGTTGGCGGCCACATCAAAAGCCGTCCAGTATTTAGGTAGCGCTGCATTGACAAATGCCCACGGTGCCACGCCTTGAGCGCGCCACTGATCAAACGGATAAAGGCTGGCGTAAACAATCAATACGCCGTATACCAGCGCCAGGGGCCAAGCGGTTGATTTGTGCATGCAGACCCGGCTTCAGACCTAAAACGGCTTGACCACTACCAGCACGACCGCCGCCAGCAACAACAGCACCGGCACCTCGTTAAACCAGCGAAACCACACATGGCTGCGCTGGGAGCTGCCGGATATGAACTTGCGCAAAATCACCATGCAGCTGTAGTGGTAGCCAATCGCTAGCACCACCACGGCCAGCTTGGCGTGCATCCAGCCATTGCCCGGCCCCCGGCCAATGCCATATCCCAGCCACAACCACAGACCGAGTGCTATCGCAGGCACTGCCAGAAAGGTCGTAAAACGCATGAGTTTGCGCGCCATCAACAGCAGCCGTTGGCGCTCCGCTTCCGAATCGGGCGGCACCAGCGCCAAATTTACGAAAATGCGTGGCAAATACAAAAGGCCAGCAAACCAACTGGCCACGAAAACGATGTGAAGGGCTTTGATCCAGAGCATGTGGCACCAAGTGTAGAGGGCGCGACGTACTGCGCAACAGCCTGTCTGTTCCGCCACAAAAGACGCAGCGCGATATGGGAACGCTGCATACGCTGCAACCAGACGAAAAAAAACCCCAGCCACGCGGCTGGGGTTGGAAGCCTTTTTGCTGTCACACATCAAGGCACCCGCTCAGGGAGGAAAAGCGGGGAGCAGCAAGCTGCCCAGGGTGGACTTTAGCAAACCGCGCTGCGTGTTACAAGAGCAACCCATAGCTGCACGTGTCAGTTGTGTGACATCCAATGGGAGGCAAACCGAAAGTACACAAATCACTATCCCATGACGACAGGCGACATCCTGATGCACAATTTTCCCCATGCCCTCGCCCACATTTTTTTCACCCGCCGCCTACCCACTCAGCCGCCCGCGCCGCCTGCGCACCGACGTTTTCATTCGCAACCTCGTGTGCGAAAGCCAATTGACAGTACACGACCTGATCTATCCGGTATTCGTTCTGGATGGCCAGAACCGGCGTGAAGCCGTGGCGTCTATGCCCGGGGTGGACCGTTTGAGTCTGGACTTGCTGCTGCCGGTAGCCGAGCAATGCGTGGCCCTGGGCATTCCTGCTCTGGCCCTGTTTCCGGTGATTGATGTGTCCCTGAAAACGCCTGATGGGCGCGAAGCACACCATGAAAACGGCCTGGTGCCACGCGTGGTGCGGGCGCTGAAAAAACAATTTCCCCAACTGGGCGTGATGGCTGACGTGGCGCTGGACCCCTACACCAGCCACGGCCAGGACGGACTGCTCGACGAGCACGGCTACATCGTCAACGACCCGACCGTGGAGCTGCTGGTCCAACAAGCGCTGGTGCAAGCTGCCTCGGGCGTGGATATCGTGGCTCCCAGCGACATGATGGATGGCCGCATCGGCGCGATACGCGCGGCGCTGGAAACCGCAGGCCACGTGAACACAAAAATCATGGCGTACAGCGCCAAATACGCCAGCGCGTTTTACGGCCCATTTCGCGACGCCGTGGGCTCTGCCGCCAACCTGGGCAAAGCCGACAAAAAGGTCTACCAGATGGACAGCGCCAACAGCGACGAGGCCCTGCGCGAGGTAGCGCTGGACATTGCTGAGGGCGCCGACATGGTGATGGTCAAGCCCGGCATGCCTTACCTGGACATCGTGCGCCGCGTGAAAGACGAGTTCCGTGTGCCCACCTTCGCCTACCAGGTGAGCGGTGAATACGCGATGCTGAAGGCCGCCGCCGCGAATGGCTGGCTGGACCACGACGCGGTGATGATGGAAAGCCTGCTCGCCTTCAAGCGCGCCGGCGCTGATGGCATCTTGACGTACTTTGCACTGGAAGCGGCTGCCCTGCTCACGGAGCAGTGAGGTCAGCCGGCGAGCAAAAGCTCGACCGCTGCCAGTTGCGCTCGCGTGTGCATCTGGCGTCCACGCGTGGCATGGTCGCGATAGAGTGCAATCTCTATCGGAAAATCGTGGAACGATATTTCATATAGCGAAATATCGTTTCTGGTAGCGTCAGCGTGCCGCAGCCTGCTTCGACGAACCTGGATATTGAACGGTATGCCCTCGTTCAAGAAAAAAATTTCGAGCTGTTTGGCGTTATCTGAAACAATTTCCAGTTCAACGTGCGAAAAATGGTTTGCTGATCCATCGAGTACAGCACCTACGAGCCAGGGAGAAAAATGATGGAGCCAGCGCATGACCTCCGCCGCAATTTTTCGTAAAGCGTGGCACTCGTCAGGCTGAGAGTCACGCTGAAATATCGCCTGATGCGACCTCAGCGCTGTGTCCACGGCAAAATCGTCCGGAAGCAGTGCGCCCGCAGAAACACCCAACTGGCGGGCCGCTTTCCGCTTCGCGACGCCAACATCATTTACCCCGTCCTCAGCAATCAGGCGAGCAGCCCTGTAGGCAATTTCGGCCTTGAGATCTTCACGTCCGGACAGACTCGCGTCTGGCACATGTCCTGATCGACCCTTTGTCATCTTGCCTACCCTGCGACGAGACATCCGAGTTTGCTCGCTAAAATGGTTGAAACAAGTAAACCAGGCGCTAAAAAATTTGGTTCCTCACCTCTTCGGAGGGCTTGTTTGCTTCGCGAAGCGCCGCAGGACCGTCACCAACGTTACCGACATTTTCGGCGTAAATGAACTCCATCACTTGTCTTCCATCCCTGCTCATTTCGTTGCCGAGCGGGACCATCGACACGCCGGAAGGCGGCTCGAATGGTTGTTCTTTGACGCCTTTGAGCACTTTAGCGGCGTAATACATCCAAATTGGAAGTGACGCGCCGCCGCCAGTCTCGGCTTCTCCAAGTGATGTCGGGTTGTCGAAGCCAATCCATGTCACCGCAACAAGTCCAGAGTTAAATCCAGCAAACCAAGCGTCCAGACTGTCATTGGTGGTGCCAGTCTTGCCTGAAAGATCATTGCGTCCGAGCGACATCGCACGTGCCGCAGTGCCGGAACGCACTACGTCCCGTAATAAACTGGTCATAATAAAAGCATTGCGGGGATCAATGACACGTTCGGCCTGCTTGATAGCAGCGCCTGTGGCGTCTGTATCGTCGCCACCAGCGTGCTCTGGCAATGCCTCAAATAAAATGCCGCCTTTGTCATCCGTAATTTTATTGATGAAATATGGCTTGACACGGTAGCCACCGTTGGCGAAAACCGAATACGCGCCTGCCATCTGCAACGGAGTCGTTGATCCGGCACCGAGCGCCATCGTGAGATACGCAGGGTGTTGCTTGGCATCGAATCCGAACCGCGTGATGTAATCTTGTGCATAGCCCGGGCCAATTGCCTGCAAGATACGGATGGAAACCATGTTCTTGGATTTTGCCAACGCCTGGCGCAATCGCATCGGGCCTTCATATTTACTATCGTAGTTTTTAGGTTCCCATATCTGCCCACCATTCCTACCGGGATTAAAGACCACCGGCGCGTCATTCACCACTGTAGCCGGTGTGAACCCCTTTTCGAGCGCCGCAGAATAAACAAACGGCTTGAAACTGGAGCCCGGCTGTCGCAATGCCTGGGTGACGTGATTAAACTTGTTGGCCGTAAAATCGAATCCGCCGACCAGTGCCCGGATTGCACCGTTGGAAGGATCAACAGACACAAGGGCTGCCTCCACTTTCGGTAATTGACTTACTGACCATTGCCCTTTTTCATCTTGTGCCAAGCGGATAACTGAGCCTCGCACCAGCTTTAAAGGCGACGCTTTTTCGCCCATTGCGCGAGCGACAAATTTGAGCGCGTCACCGACGAGCGTAATATCGTCACCACGCTTTGTGTGAGCGATCACTTGCTTGCTATCTGCCGCAATCACGACAGCCGGCATCAGGCTGCCGATAATATCTTTCTCTTGAAGGGCTTCCTCAATCATATCTTCCGCCTCGTCTTTTCCGGCGGGCAACGTTAACAGCCCCTCTGGTCCCCGATAGCCATGCCGACGATCATATTCGAGGACGCCTTTGCGAAGCGCGGCCAATGCCGCATCCTGGTCTGTTTTGCGAATGGTCGTATAAATGCGAATGCCGCTCACATACGCTTTTTCGCCATATTGTTCAAAAACCTCTTGCCGCGCCATTTCGGCGACATATTCAGCATTGACGGGATACGACTGACGCTCCCGACTGAATTTCAGCACTTCCGCCCGCGCTATCTTTACGCCTTCGTCGTTAAGGTAGCCAAGTTCGCTCATGCGACGCAGCACATATTGCTGCCGCAATGTGGCGCGCTTTACGTTATTAAACGGATTAAACAGCGAAGGAGCCTTTGGAATTCCCGCCAGCATTGCAGCCTCGGCGGCTGAAAGCTGACCGATATCCTTGTTGTAATAGACACGGCTGGCCGCCGCGAAACCGAACGCGCGGTTTCCCAAGAAAATGTGATTCAAATAGATTTCAAGAATTTGATCCTTTGACAGGCTCTTCTCTATTTTGAAAGCGAGTAACCACTCCGAAATTTTTCTCGTAAGCGTCTGCTCATTGCTCAAGAAAAAATTGCGTGCAACTTGCTGTGTAATGGTGGAGGCCCCACCTTTGATCCGACCGGCCAGGATATTCGTCCCAGCTGCCCGAACCAGACCTAAATAGTCCACGCCGCCGTGTTGATAGAAGCGCTCATCTTCAGCCGCTATTACAGCCTGTTTCATGACGGCCGGAAAATCTTGCACCCGCACAAAGGATCGTTTTTCTTCACCAAACTCGCCGATTATGTCCCCCTCGACTGTAAACACGCGCATGGGCAATTTCGGCCGGTAGTCGGTGACTGCTTCGATTGACGGCAGATTTGGGTACAGCAAAACGACCGTCAGCATGACAATGCCCACCGCGACGAGCGCGAGAGAGGCCAACAATACAAAAGGGTAAAACCACCAGCGAAGGGTCATATTTTCCTGAATATCTAAACAATGAACAGCATTATATCGGGGTGTCCAACTGGGCGAGCCTCACATTTCGACTCAGCGTATCGCACCTTAGTGGCGAGATGATGGCAGTTCGCTCGTTACAACAACAATTAAAGCTTTTTCGAGGTTTTAAAGAAAATGCTTTACACGTCCTAAGGTTGTTGCTAGCATTTAATGTAATTTGTGCGTTGTAAGCCGTAAGTACTCAATACAACAAGGGCAGTTCAACCACCATGCTTAAAGAAAAGCTGGCATCCCAGTTTGATTTCTTGCGCGCGACAACGCCACCGCTTATTGGGGTCGACATCAGCTCGTCCTACATTAAGATGGTGGAATTGGCGGAAGCGGGCAAAGGGCTGTATCGCGTCGAGCGATACGTCATCGAGCCGTTACCAAAAGATACGATTACTGACGGAAACGTCGCCAATATCGAGGCGGCGGGCGAAGTGATGCGTCGTGCGCACAAGCAAATGGCTACGCGCATAAAAAACATCGCGCTAGCACTTCCCTCGGCAGCTGTGATTACCAAAAAGGTAAATCTGAATGGTAACCAGCGTGAAGAAGACATGGAATACCAGGTGCAGTCCGAGGCCAACCAATATATTCCGTTCAGTCTGGATGAGGTAAATCTGGACTTTCAAGTTCTCGGACCAACACCGAACAGCGAAGAAGAGGTTGAAGTACTCATCGCGGCGTCCCGCAAAGAGAAAATTGAAGATCGCGTCGCTGTTGCCGAAGCGGCAGGCCTTAAGACGACCGTAATGGATGTTGAATCCTATGCTGCACTCACGGCGTTCGAAATGATATTAGGGAGCGCCTCGGGGATAGAGTCCAGTGACGTAACGGCGATTGTCGATATTGGCGCACAGTCCACACGCGTCATCGTCATGCATGAAGAGCAACAGGTTTACTCTCGTGAGCAACAGCTTGGCGGGTACCAGTTAACGCAGGATATTTCCCGACAGTTTGGCATGCCAGCCGAAGAGGCAGAAGTTGCAAAAAAATCCGGCGGGCTCCCGGACAATTACGGGCCTGATGTGCTGCAGCCATTCAATGAAAAAATCGTTCTGGAAATTTCGCGGGCGTTGCAGTTTTTTTTCACGTCAACCCAGTTCAACAAGGTTGACCATATTTTGCTTTCCGGTGGTTGCGCAATGCTGGATGGCTTGGAAGAGATGGTCGCCCAGCGAACGCAGGTTCACACCGTCGTGGCCAACCCTTTCGCCAACATGGCTCTTTCTTCCAAAGTTAAACCGCGACAACTCACGATCGACGCGCCGGCGCTTATGGTCGCTTGCGGGCTTGCGATGCGAAGGTTTGACCCAGCATGATCCGCATTAATCTTCTTCCGCACCGCGAAGAAAAGCGGAAAGCGCGGCAAAAGCAGTTTGCGATGCTTTCGGGTCTCGCCGCAGCGATTGGTCTTGCCGTCGCTGGTGCGCTCTGGGTTATTTTTGACGCGCAAATCGAAAACCAGAAAGACCGCAACAAATATCTCACTGCAGAAATCGTCAAACTTGACAAGCAAATTGACGAAATTAAACGTATTCGCGATGAAACCGCCTCGTTGTTGTCCAAAAAACAAGTCGTTGAGGGTCTCCAGAGTAATCGCTCTGAGCCGGTTTATTTGTTGGATCAACTCCTGCGCCAGCTACCAGAAGGTCTTTATCTCAAGTCCATCAAACAGACAGGAGAAAAGATAAGTGTCACAGGGTTCGCACAGTCCAATGCCCGCGTATCGGCATTTATGCGAAATATTGATGCGTCCCCATACCTCGGCAACCCCAATCTGATTGAAATCAAGGCAGTAACTGTCAATACGCAGCGCGCCAACGAATTCATTCTTGATTTCCTTATCAAACGCGTCAAGGCGGATGATGGAAAAGTCGCACCTAAAGGTGCTGGTCCCGCGAAGGCAGCGGAGAAAAAATCATGAAAAAGTGGATCGACGAGCTTAAACAGCTTGACACGAAAAACCCGGGTGGATGGCCTTGGCCCTTTAAAATCGTTTCCATGCTACTGATATTTGTTTTGATTCTAGCGGCGGGCTTCTTTGTTTTTTATCAGTCGCAACTCGAAAATCTCGACAAAGAAGAGAAAAAAGAAACAGACCTCAAGACCGTTTTCGTTGAAAAGAAAAGACTTGCCGTCAATCTAGAGGCATATCAACAGCAGCGGGCAGAGATTGAGCAATCGTTTGGTGCGTTGCTCAAACAGTTACCCACCCGATCAGAGATGGATGCTTTGCTTATTGATATCAACCAGGCGGGTCTGGGGCGCGGACTGCAATTTGATTTGTTCAAGCCGGCAGCGACCGAAAACTTGACTGAATTCTATGCTGAACGACCCATCAACCTGAAAGTAAACGGTAATTATCACGATCTTGGTGCATTCGCGAGCGATATTTCAAAACTTCCGCGAATTGTGTTGCTCAATGATCTCAATATTGTTGCCGGAAAAGACGGTGCGCTATCGATGGATGCCGTCGCAAAAACCTACCGCTATCTTGACCCCGATGAAGTTGCCGCACAGCGCAAGACAAAAAGTGGGCCAGCGAAGCCGGCGGCTAAATGAAGATACGCGCCTTTAAATTTGCGCTTTTGACATTCCTGACCGGCGCTCTTTTTGGGTGCGGCGAGGGATTTTCGGATCTGCGAACTTTTGTCAAAGAGTCGGACAAAAGTGTCACCCGAAAAATTGATCCGCTCCCACAGGTAAAGCCGTTTGCGCCATTTGCGTATGAAGGTTTTGACTTGCCGGACCCTTTCAAGCCGCGCAAACTAGCGGTAAAGCAAAATGAGGGGGCCGGTGGTGGTTTGGCTCCTGATTTGAATCGTCGCAAGGAGCCACTTGAAGCCTTTCCATTGGAGCAATTAAAAATGGTGGGGACGCTAACGCAATTGGGCGCCACCTACGCCCTCGTGAAGGCAGAAAAGACGTTATACCGCGTAAAAAAGGGTAACTATCTCGGGCAGAATTTTGGGCTGATTACCGAGATTAACGATACCGAAGTAAAACTCAAAGAAATCGTACAAGACACCGCCGGAGACTGGACAGAACGCCAGAGCGTTCTGCCGCTGCTCGAAGGAACTGGGAGGTAACAGTGAGCTATACCGATCTAACTCAAACCATGCCAGGCGCGCGAGCGTCCGGGACGGTATTTCGCTTGTTTGCGGGCATTTTGTCGGTGATGGGGCTGCTTTCGAGCTTCAACACTGGTGCCCAGCAAGCCCGGCCCAATTTGCTTGAATCCATAAATACGTCAACACTTCAGGGTGGCAAAGTCATCCTGCGCGCCAACTTCAAAGAGGCGTTGACCGCTGTTCCACCCGGCTTCATTGTGACCAATCCTGCCAGAATCGCACTCGATTTGCCAAACGTCGTAAATGGTTTGGGAAAAAATACCGTCGAAATTTCCGAAGGAGACGTGCGTTCGGTAAGTGTTGTGGAAAGTTCCGGCCGCACCCGTATGGTTGTCAACCTAACCCGTAGCTTGACGTATTCGACAGCCCTTGAAGGGAAATCATTGGTCATTACCATCGATGGCGGACTGCCCAGCGTCGTGAAAGACTCAGTGCAAACCACCAAGTTTGCAGAAAGCGCACCCGCAACGAGCGAGCAAAAATTCAGTATCCGCGACGTCGATTTTCGACGCGGCGCAAACGGTGAAGGCCGGATCATCGTCGATCTTTCATCTCCCAATACAGGCATCGATATCCGCCAGCAGGGAAAAAACGTCATCGTAGACTTCCTCAACACAGCCGCGCCCCGCAATTTGCTGCGACGTCTGGACGTGCTTGACTTCGCCACACCTGTTCGACAAGTGGATTTGGTGAGTCAGGGAACCACCACAAGGATGACGATCGAACCCAGAGGGCTCTGGGAATACTCGGCTTATCAAACCGAAACTCAGTTTATAGTAGAAATAAAGCAGCTGAAGGAAGACCCGAATAAGCTAGTGCAAGGCGCAGGGTACGTCGGCGAAAAGTTATCGCTGAATTTTCAGAACGTTGAAGTTCGCGCGGTGTTGCAGGTGATCGCTGACTTTACTGGATTAAACATTATCACGAGCGACACCGTTGGCGGTAGCCTGACGTTGCGGCTCAAAGATGTTCCTTGGGATCAGGCGTTAGACATCATCCTCCAAGCCAAAGGCCTGTCAAAACGCAAAAGCGGTAATGTCGTGCTGATCGCGCCATCAGATGAGCTCGCGACCAAAGAGAAGTTGGATCTGGAAGCGCGCCAGCAGATTTCCGAACTTGAAGCGCTGAGAACGGAAAGCTTTCAATTATCGTATGCGAAGGCCAGTGATGTACAAGCATTGATTACCAACAAAGACCAGAACATTCTTTCCAAACGAGGACGGGCCACTTCGGATTCTCGCACCAACACCTTATTTGTCAACGATACGCCGACCAAGCTGGATGAAGTCAGAAAGCTCATCGCGCAACTGGATATCCCGGTTCGCCAGGTGCTGATCGATGCTCGCATTGTCATTGCCGATGATAAATGGGGCTCCCAACTTGGCATGAAACTCGGGTTCGTGGCAAGCAGCAATAGTAATGGGCGCAATTTCGGCGTAGCACCCGACCTGAACTCGTCAGCGGCAGTCGCAAACCGAACCCTGACAACACCAGTCATCCCAAATGTGAACCTACCGGTAGCAGGTGCAGCAGGTACGCTTGCGCTATCCATCCTCAATGTTGCCAATGGAAATTTGTTGAGTCTCGAACTGTCTGCGCTTGAGTCCGATGGCCGCGGTAAGGTGGTGTCGAATCCACGCATTGTTGCCCCGGACAAAAAGAAAGCGATGATTACGCAGGGCACCGAAATTCCGTACCAAACTCAATCCGCGAGTGGCGGTACGACGATCAGTTTTAAACCTGCACTTCTCAAGCTTGAGGTGACGCCACAAATTACGCCAGATGATAAGGTGCTCATGGATATTGAAATTAGAAAAGATTCGGTGGGGCAAATTTTTGTGGGCACCCCGTCAATCGATACCAAGACGGTGACAACTTCTGTGCTTGTGGATAACGGAGAAACGGCCGTGCTGGGCGGCATTTTTGAAACAAGCACCCGTATCGATGTCAGCAAGGTACCCCTGCTAGGCGACATTCCATTCCTTGGAAACCTCTTCAAGCGCACCATCCAGCAGCAGGATAAAACTGAGCTGATCATTTTCATCACGCCTCGCATCATTAAGGATGCTTTGAGCGTACGGTAAGCTACTTCATCTAACAGAAGTCTCCATAGGACGGCTAATGAGATGAGGACTCCACGTCCTTCTCGGGGCGCTCGCAAGAGTGCCCCGATTTGCTTCTGCCCTCACAAATTGGTTGTCTGTCGCCACGATGTCTTTAACGCCCGATAAAAAACGCAATATCTATTTGATCGGTATGCCCGGCTCGGGCAAAAGTACTATTGGGCGAGCATTAGCGAAATGCCTTGGCCTGACGTTTATCGACGCGGACCACGCACTGATAGAGCGCACCGGTGTTGCGATCGCAACCATATTTGAATTAGAGGGTGAAGCTGGCTTTCGCACTCGCGAATCGACGTTGATCTCGGAATTGTGCACGCAGACGGAAATCCTGGTCGCGACCGGCGGCGGCTCTATTTTGTCGGCAGAAAATCGTCAACGGCTACACGCGACCGGGGTAGTCGTCTATCTCCGTGCAAGGATCGACGATATCTGGGTGAGAACCCGGCACGACAATAAGCGCCCATTGCTTCGGAATGAAAATCCACGCGCGATTCTCGCGGCATTGCTTGAAATCCGCGAGCCTCTTTACGCCGAAATAGCTGATCTGGTTGTCGAGACCGTCGGCTATCCGAAAGTTACAAGACTGGCACAGGACATTGCCGACCGACTGGTGCAAAATCAGCTTTGGGATCTCACTCCCGCCCAAAACAAACGCAGAATGACAAACAACACGCCACCCAATTGCACAAACCTGCAGGTTTCCCTCGGCGAACGCACTTACCCGATCCTCATCGGTCCGGGCCTGCTCACCGATTCCACGAACATCGTGCCGTTTTTACCTGCGCCCCGCGTCGTACTCGTTACCAACGACACCATCTATCCGCTCTATGGCCGGGCGCTCGCGGATGGATTAAGGCGGGCAGGCATTCACGTAGTAGCAATATGCCTTCCTGACGGCGAGAAATTCAAAGATTGGCCTGCGCTGAATCAGATCTTTGATGCACTGATGGAGAACGCCTGCGACCGCAAAACAACGATCATCGCCTTGGGCGGTGGTGTCATCGGCGACATTGCCGGCTTTGCAGCGGCGACCTATCAGCGCGGCATCCCCTATATTCAGATCCCGACCACGCTGTTGGCGCAAGTCGATTCGAGCGTCGGCGGAAAAACCGCAATTAACCACCCACGCGGGAAGAATATGATAGGCGCGTTTTACCAACCGCAATTGGTACTCGCCGACACAGACACCCTGAAGACGCTACCGGACCGCGAATATCGCGCTGGACTTAGTGAGGTGATCAAATATGGCATCGGACTGGACGCCACGTTTTTTGATTGGCTCGAGGCCAACATCAACGCGCTCAACAATCGCGAAGCAACTGCTCTGGCTCACGCGATCAAACGCTCGTGTGAAATAAAGGCACGAATTGTCGCAGCCGATGAACGCGAAACAACTAAAGACGGCGGGCGCGCACTGTTAAATCTGGGCCATACGTTCGGCCACGCAATAGAAACGGCGTTGGGTTACGGTGTGTGGCTGCACGGTGAAGCTGTCGCCTGCGGGATGCTGCTGGCGGCCCGACTATCACATCAGCTTGGGGCCATCGATATGCGATCTCTGGATCGCATCACCGCACTGCTCAACGCAGCAGGACTGCCACAAGAGATCCCAAACATTGCCACTAACCTTATGCTGGAGCATATGGGCCGTGACAAGAAAAATGAGGGCGGAAACATTCGACTCATCTTGCTCACAAACATCGGCGCATCTGTCGTAGACGCGACCGTGACCGCCTCGCGTATTGGCGCTTTTCTGGATTCACAAAACACGAAGAAGCAGGCGCCACGCGGCGTTTGAACAGAAAATGCGCCAAGTTGAGCTTGGATAGGCGTTCTACGTTTCCATCATCAACTGATTTGCCGCATCAACCGGCAGCGCCCCACTTCCCCCGAAAATAGATCGCTATTTACCAAGCCGCTTTAAGAATACGCCCATTTCTTTCGCGGCTTGTTTATCACCTTTCGCGTTCGCCGCCGCAATGCCGTTGCCATAGGCTTCCTTCGCACCTGCAACATCACGCGCCTCCACAAGCGATTTGCCGAGCAGTTTCCACGCGGCCGAATAACTGGCGTCCTGCGCCACAGCGGCGCGCAAATGCACCACCGCAAGGTCAGGCGCACCGGCTTTCAGATACTCGCTACCGAGAGAAAAGCGCAACAGTGGATTGTCCTTTCCTTGCGCCAGCATTTTTTCAAAGCTCTCGATCATGCTCATCTTGTCTATCCCCGAAGCAGCGTACTACTGACGTAATAGTTTCAGCTATTATGTTACCGGCTTATCGCGGCCCGCAATCCGGCCACGAATTACCTTTCCCATGTGCCCGTCATAGGGCCAATTCCTTACAGGAGCGTTTCATGTTCCGTTATGCCCGTTTTGGTATTTCTTGTATCGTCGCCCCGCTGGTTTTGGCATTTTCTGTCGGTGCTCCCGCACAATCGAAATCACGCGACGTTTCCATCGGGCTGCAGGCGGCCATCACTTCGATGGATCCACATTTCCACAATCTTTCGCCGAACAATTCCCTGTCTCTGCATATTTTCGAGCCGCTCATCAAGCGCGATGAGAATCAGAAGCTGGTGCCTGGCCTGGCTATTTCATGGAAAGCGCTCGACGATTTGACCTGGGAATTCAAGCTCCGCAAAAACGTGCGCTTTCATGACGGCTCGGCGTTCACGGCGGATGACGTCGTGTTCACGCTAAAGCGCGTCCCGGATGTGCCCAACAGCCCATCGTCATTCGCGACATTTACCAAGCCGATCATAGACGTCAAAGTAGTCGACCCACACACGATCATTTTCAAGACCGCCACGGCGCACGTCTTGCTGCCATCGGATTTAGCCTCGGTGATGATCGTCTCCAAGTCAGCCGGCGAAAAAGCAACGACCGCCGACTACAACGCTGGCAAAGCCGCAATCGGTACGGGCCCTTACAAATTTGGCGAGTACGTACCAAACCAGCGCGTTGTCTTCAAGGCGAATTACGGGTACTGGGGAGGCGAAGAGCCATGGGACAAAATCACCTTCAAAATGCTGACCAACCCGGCAGCCCGCGTAGCCGCATTGCTTTCGGGCGACGTGCAGATGATCGAAACGGTGCCCACCGCTGATATCGCAAAGCTCTCGAAGGACAAGAACTACAACCTCGTAGACAAAGTGTCCAACCGCGTTATTTACGTGCATATGAATCAGAGCACTGAAAAATCGCCGCCGTTTGTGTTCGACAAAGCCGGTAAGCCGTTGGACAAAAATCCGTTCAGAGATGTGCGCGTACGTAAAGCGCTCTCGATGGCCATCAACCGTGACGCCATCGTCGACCGCGTGATGGAGAAAAAAGCCGTTGCCGCCACCCAACTGCTGCCTGATTTCTTTTACGGCACCAGCAAGAAATTGAAACCGACAAAATTCGATCCGGAAGGTGCCAAGAAACTATTGGCCGAGGCAGGATATCCGAATGGTTTTGCCATGACCCTGCACGGGCCAAATAATCGCTACATCAACGACGCCAATATCGTTCAGGCGATCGCGCAGATGTACTCGCGTATCGGCATTGACGCCAAAGTCGAAACCATGCCGTCCGCCGTCTACTTCACACGCGCCACCAAACTTGAATTCGGCTACATGGTACTTGGCTGGGGCACGGAAAGTGGCGAGCAAGGCTCAGCGATGCGTTCGCTCTTGGCCACTTACGATCAGGCAAAGGGAATGGGCGTTACTAATCGTGGCCGATACTCGAACCTTGCGTTCGACAAGGTCTTGTCCGAGGCGCTGGTGACGATGGACGACAAAAAACGTGAAGGCATGATCCAGCAGGCGGCTGAAATGGTGATGGACGATGTTGGCCTGATTCCGCTGCACTACGAAGTCAGCACTTGGGCCGCGGCCAAGGGACTCAAATACACAGCACGCACCGATCAATATTCGCTTGCATCCGGGTTGAAGCCGATGAAATAACGTTGCGTGATACGCAAATCAAAAACGGCGCACTTCGGTGCGCCGTTTTTTGTTGAATGGGAACCTCTCGAAACCGCATTCCCGTTCGCCCCCGGCTTCAAGCCTGCCGGGGCAGGC
>ENA-OFCE01000998-OFCE01000998.1-metagenomes-genome-assembly--contig:-NODE-998-length-15853-cov-54.992721_pt1 | contig 15853 bp, 16 predicted proteins | sample MGYA00153388_OFCE01 | MGnify analysis MGYA00153388
ATTGGGAATTGGGAATTGGGAATTGGGCATTGGGAATTGGGAATTGGGAATTGGGCATTGGGAATTGATAAGCTGTTATGCATTTAAACCACTAACGAGACCTGTAGGGTGCGTCAGCTCAATCGCTTCCATCGGTAAGGGAAACGCTGCGGGCTGACGCACCCTACAATATTATTTTAAATGCGTAACAGCTTAGCAACTCATAAATAACAATTGACAACTGTCAACTGTCAACTCTCAACTGCCAACTGTCAACTGACTTCATCACCCATTCAATCACTTGTTCGCCCAAACTAACACCGTCAAACAAGTCAATTTCTCTGATCCCTGTAGGGCTGGTGACATTAACTTCAGTGAGATAACCGCCAATGATATCAATGCCAACAAAGTATAGTCCGTCCCGTTGCAGCACGGGTGCTAACTGATCACAAATTTGACGTTCGCGATCGGTAATTTCGGTTTTTGCGACTCGACCGCCGACGGCCATGTTGCCACGAAACTCATTGCCGGTGGGAATGCGGTTGACAGCGCCGATCGGCTTACCGTCCAAAAGTATAATTCGTTTATCTCCCTCTTTTGCTTCCGGCAGATAAGTCTGAACCATCACTGGAACTTGCCCCTGTTGAGTGCTAATTTCGACCAGGGAGTTGAGATTGCGATCGTCCGGTTCCAAAAACAAAATTCCCTCGCCAGCTTTGCCACCCAAAGGTTTAAGAACTGCTGCGCCTTTTTTCTCAACAAATTGCCGAATTACCTGCTTGTTTTGAGAAACAATTGTCTCGGGGATCGCTCCCTCAAATTGTAAAGCGTACATCTTTTCATTCGCCGCCCGCAATCCTTTGGGACTATTAACTACCAAAGTTTTAGCGGGATCGATGCCGTCTAGAAGGTAAGTAGCGTAGAGGTAAGGAACGTTGACGGGGGGGTCTGTCCGCATAAATACTGCATCCATTGCTTCGAGAGGCTGCAAACTCGGTTCTTCTACCTCGTACCAAACCTCAGCAGCCTCCCAGCGTCCCTCTACCAGCTTTACTGGGGTGAGGGCTACCCGACTGAGCATTGCCCAGGTTTTGCCGCCGATGACGCTTAATTCGTTGGCTTGAGTTGCCCAGACTTCGTGACCCAACTCTTGAGCAGCTTCCATCAGCGCTACGCTGGTATCGTGTCCTGGAATTAGTCGCGCGAGGGGATCGATGATGAATGCAAATTTCATTTTCAGTTAAAATTAAGAATTGGTCGCAGGCAAATTTGGGCAAACTCAAAATTCAACGGCGAATCGCTTATTTTGCTAGCAGGGTGTCTAGCTGGCCTTGAGCATCAAGTGCGTGGATTTCGTCGCAGCCGCCTATGTGTTGGTCGTTAATGAATATCTGGGGTAGGGTGCGGCCTCCGTTGGCTCGATCGGTCATTTGATTGCGTGCTGCTGCATCTCCGTCGATCGCATATTCTGTAAACTCAACTCCTTTTCGCTTCAGCAATGCTTTGGCACGAATGCAAAAGGGGCAGGTTCTCCAAGTGTAAATTTCTATTTTAGGGATCATCAGACGTTCAAAAAATCACAATATTTTTTTATTGTAATCTTAACCAATCTTATTTTAATTTTTATATAGTCGCAGCCCGCAATCTGTGAAGTGATTATTTATAAAATTTTATTTAATTTAGTCCTAAAAACAAAAAAAGCGCCCGCGCTTCAAGAAACGGAGAGATTTTTACAACAAGTAGCAGGTTGGGCCTGCTTACCGTTGTTGACCAACCTGCTTGTTTCGTCTTTTGCCAGAACAGATAATTCCTGCGCCTGTCAGCAGGAGTGCTACCACAGTACCGGGTTCTGGGATAGCTGTTGCCCTCACGGCGTTGGGGGGGTTTATGTAGATGTTTGAAATGGTCAGCGGGGACGACGGAATGGGTGGTGCAGGCGAGGGCGTCGGTATCGGGCTGGGGATTACCGTAATTGGTTGGACTGGAGGCAATATCAGTATCGTGGCTGGTGGTGGTGATGGTGGTAATTCGACTACCGGTGGCGTTGCTATGGGCGGTACTGTCGGCTGTGCTATTGGTGATTGGACTACCGGCGGCACGGATGGTATCGGGTCTGGTGTGGCCAGCGGCAGCGGCGATGGGACTATCGGCTCTGGTGTGGCCAGTGGCGATGCGACTATCGGCAATTGCGGTACCGGGTCTCGAAGGGATGCTGGTGGTTGCGGGCTGGCGGAACTATCAGGGACGCAGGCACTTGAAAAGTTTCCAGGCCCGCACACGTCGATTGCTGAAGCCGGAGGGGCGGCAGCTAGATAGTAGAACCCTGTTGCCATTGTGGCAGAGAGTCCAATTGCTAGTTTTGCCAGTGACGTACACATAACTATTTAGTTAAACAGTGGTAAAATCGGAGAGTAGAAATAGTGTTACAGATTACCGTTGCAAGACGGGCAAGGATTTTAGAGTTCTTACAGTAAGATGTTATCTCTGGCGGATGCCTGTAAAAGATAGTATAGCGCTTGAGGCGATCGCCCAAACACTTAATAGTCTTATTTTCTTTTACGTTGACATCGCGTTAGTGGTTTGCAGTGCCTGAAGCAACCTCTCAACCAACAGCCGTTACAGCCGTTAACAAAGAGTGTTTTTATCTTGACCGCCTCCTGAAATTAATTATTTTACCGATCGCAAACTTGATTTGCTGTATTGTACTTGGCAATCCACGATCTCACTACTCTTTCATAGTCTCATGCTTCGGCCAGATCTGTCCTCAGTATATGTACGTGTATTCCCGAATGTCAACTACTTAAGAGTAATGTTTAAGTATTTACCGAGGGTAGAGAGCGTATTCAATGAGCTGAGCTAATCTGTCGCGGAGAGTTTCCATCCCGAGACCTTTGGCCGCTGAAATAAATACGGCTTGAGGAAACTCTTCTCGGGCGAGGGCGAGATTATCTCCATCTACGGCATCGATTTTGTTAAACACTACTAGGGCTGGCCCGGGAGTTACGGGCATATCTGTCAAAATATTCATGACCGATCGAATTTGGCTCTGCCATGCGGGATGAGAGAGATCGACCAGGTGCAGCAAAGCATCGGCGTCAGTAACTTCTTCGAGGGTAGCTCGAAAAGCGTCGATCAAGGCGGGGGGTAGTTCGCGAATAAAGCCCACTGTATCTGTGAGGACGATCGACAAAGGTTCCCCAGTGACAGCGCCAGGAATCGTCAGTTTTCGGGTGGTGGGGTCGAGGGTGGCAAATAATTGGTCGGCGGCGTAGACCTCGGAATTGGTGAGCAGGTTGAGCAGCGTCGATTTACCAGCGTTAGTGTAGCCGACGATCGCGACTGAGGGTACTTCGTGGTGGTGCCGATTCTGCCGCAGCCGGAAGCGGTGGGCTAGCAGTTGATTGACTTCTTGCTGCAATCGAGAAATGCGTTTGGCGATCGTCCGCCGTTCGGTTTCGAGTTTGGTTTCCCCGGGGCCTCTGGTACCGATGCCACCACCCTGTCTCGATAGTGCCTGACCGCGACCTCTGAGCCGAGGGAGGGTGTACTCTAACTGAGCGAGTTCGACTTGCAATTTACCCTCGCTCGATCGAGCTCTTTGGGCGAAGATATCGAGAATTACCTCCGTGCGATCGACTACGCGGATACCTATCTGAATTTCCAAGTTACGTATTTGTGCGGGGGACAGGTCGCGATCGAATACCACGAGGTTAGCGCTAATCGTCTGAGCGGTGAGGGATATTTCCTGCACTTTGCCTTCGCCGACTACTGTCTGCGGATGGGGGCGCGATCGCTTTTGGCGCACTGTTTGCAGTACCTGACCCCCGGCGCTTTCAACCAGCCGCGTGATTTCGGCGAGTCCGTCTTCAAAATCCAGCAGAGTCATCTGCTGAGTCATTACACCCACAAGTAGCACTTTATCCTGGTCTGCATCAACCTGCTTAGCAACAAACTCTGCTTCAAACTCTGCTTCGAGTCCTTCCACCAAATCCAGAAAGTCTTGGTTGGCGAGGTCGTCCAAACTCTGAGGTTCTGATATTTTCCAGGGAAAGTTTTGAGTTTTGATTTGTGAGTTTTGAATTGAAGGCTCTTGAATTGAAGACTCTTCTATTTCATCAGTTGAAGGTTGTTCTAACTTAGCGCTCAAAACCGAAAACTCAAAATTTGGCCGCTCCCCCTGGGGTATCAGGTGAGCAAGATAAGTTTCTTTGATATAACCAGTCCCACCACCGCCGCGGCGCTGAAATCCTCCGCCGGTTAGCGTCAGCCAAACAAGGGCGTCCAGGCGCTGAATTGCCATTGCTGTGAGGGCTGCTTCGCTTGGGATTTCGGGCTTCAGATGGGTGGCGATGCAGCGAATGCCACTGAGGCGACCTCCCCCGTAGCGGGGCAATTCTAGGGGCGCAATCTGGGTTTGGCGGGGAGTACCGACGCCGACACGAATTACTTGTCCGCGACGGTTGATGTAGGTGCAGATCGGTTTGTCTATTTCGGTGCTGATGGCGGCGACGCGCTGGGCGAATTCTGCCGTGGTGATACGATCGCCCGGTAGTCGCTGGTGGTAAAGCTTTTCGAGTTGCTTGAGCTGGCTGGACTTTAAACCTTGAAGATTGCCGTAGATGGTTTCGATAACTCTTTCTCCCGATCGATCTGTTTATTTCCTATTTTAGGTTAACTAAGAGGCGATCGTGTTCTGGGACAGCAGTTTAACTTTACTAAATTTTCTTGCCTCTAGCAGAGCGCTGATTCAGTATTGTCGAGTCACCAGCGCCGTTGTTTGTCCGGCAGGGGCGATGCTTGCATTTCATAGCAGCCCTCTCAACTTGCGGTGGTATTCACTATCTACATATACAGGCGATCACTTAAAAAATCTCGCTCAGCCGAATTTAACACATTATTTTCGGTTTCAAAATCCTCCTTTAGACTTGGGTGTATCTTGAGCCTACAGGCAGATAGCTAAGTAGAAATTAGGTCGCTACGATGATGAGCGAAACCTTGTTAAGGAATGTAAAAACATGGAAACTCGCCCTACTAACTTATCTCCTACCGCTAATGCCTACAACGGCAAAGATCGGAATGCCTTTCTGTTTGGCTTCAACCCGCAAGCAGAACTTTGGAACGGTCGCTTAGCGATGATCGGTTTCTTAGCTTATTTGCTCTGGGACGCGGCTGGATTTAGCGTTCTGCGCGACATACTTCACTTTCTGCCTACCTATATTGTTAAGTAATGACGATCGGTCTTTACTGTCTGGCAGCATGAGGAAATGCCGCAACTGCCAGATAGGCTAAAAGTTACAAACGGCAGCAAGTATAACTTTTACCCTTTGTATCTTTCGTTACTTTTGAATGGCATTAACAAACTTCTTGCTGTGATTCGATGATTTGGGGTGGGGGCGCTGGGGCTGGCGCGGTGAATATTGAGAGTAAAACAGATATTTATTGCATAAAGCCGATCGCCCCTGCTGTATTTTTGGCAAGAAATCTCATCAAGCATCTCTGATAGTTTATGAAAAATAGGAGCATCAACGATGATTAACTCAAATTTACTGGCAGTGGTAGAATCGGCTGTGACTGACACAGCATCAGGAAATTGGCAAAAACCGATAGTGATGTTTGTTTGCAATATCTTAGCATTGCTAGTTCTGAGCCGGAGAATTTGGTATCCCCACGTTGGGCCGAAAATGCCTTTACCCTTCCCGTCTCTGTTCAACAATGTTAGCGTTCCGGCATTTCTGGCTTGCATGAGCGCCGGTCATTTGCTGGGAACACTCATGATTTTGACCCTCAACATCGACAAGTATTTTTAGGAACAATTGCGTCGGTTTTGTGGCGATTTGTTCCAGCTATACTGTCGTTTCAAAAATGCAAAAAGTTTGGGTAGGGGTAAGTCAAAAGCACTCACCCCTAATTTTAAATTTAGAGTGGGATTTAGGCAGAAACTGGTTTTTTTACGATGCACCATACAACTTAGACAAAATGCGAGAGTTCGATCGACTTGTCAGGTGGATCAGTTAGATAAAACTTTTAAAAATCGAGATATTATGAATGCTGACGCACCCTACAGCTACTCCTTACTTTAGGTAGAGGCAGGGGGGTTTGCATTTGAGATACATTGTCAAAAAATGAAAAAAATTCTGCCTATCTGATTTTGGACTGTCGATCGTATATTTTTCGCTATTAATTAACGAGGTTTAAAACAATGGAATCTACATCAATGACAAATTCCGACAAAGAAAACCAAACTAACACCGGCGATACCGAACGCTGGGCTTCGTTAATTGGCGGCGGGGCGCTGGTGCTTTTCGGTTTGTCGCAGCGTTCTCTCAGAGGTGCTTTGCTGGCGGTTGCGGGCGGCGGTTTGGCGGCGCGCGGGCTGGGAGTTGTGGAGGATTTGCAGTCGGCCTCCGATACCAATCAAAGCATTAAAGTTGAAAAGACGGTGACGATCGACAAACCAGCCGATGAATTGTACCGTTATTGGCGCGATTTTGAAAACTTGCCTCGGTTTATGAAGCATCTCAAACACGTTGCGGTAATAGATGAAAAGCGTTCTCACTGGATTGCCAGCGCGCCGATCGGCAATAGTGTAGAATGGGATGCAGAGATTGTCCGTGAAGAAGAAAATCGCTTAATTGCGTGGGCGTCTGTGGAAGGGGCTGATGTTGAGAATTCGGGTTTTGTGCGCTTTCAATCGGCACCCGCAGGACGCGGTACTGAAGTAAAAGTTGTCATCGAATACAACCCACCGGGCGGTGCGATTGCTGCTGCTGCTGCTGCTAAGCTATTTGGCGAAGCTCCTGAACAGCAAATTGCCGACGATTTGCGTCGCTTTAAGCAGTTTATGGAAGCTGGGGAAATAGCTACGACCGAAGGCCAATCTTCGGGCCGCAAGTAATCAGTTAAGTGAGCCCCTGTGAATGCTGAAGAAAAGAAAAGTTGTTATTGACATCCAGGGGCTTTCAAACCTTTTAAACACCTCTAGATGTACCATAAGTGTGCATTCCAATCAGTTTCATAGTTGTTTGGCAACCGCTCACGTAACGATCGATCCTGCACATGTACCACTGTTGTTATTCCTGTTGTCGTGCGAATTATTTGGTACTTGTCTTCGAGTGATTTGAGTGTTTTAGCTAACCTCTCTTGATAGGGCAGCGTGATTGCATTTAATCGACCTGCAACTAGCAGTTCGATCAAGACATTTACATCTGGTTGCCATGCGATCGACAAGTTTTGTAAACGCGGTGTGCCCAGGTAATATTGCTCGAACGCTTTGAGTTGCATAATACTGGGTTTCGAGTGGTAATTTAACTCTGCGATAAAAGGACCGCAACCGACGGGATTGGTGATGAAGCGCTTGGAATCGGATTCGTAGACTCTAGCAGGCACGATCGGCAAAGTCCAAATTTGTGGATTGAGCGTGGAGGCAAGTTTTTCGGACAAGGTAAAGACAACGGTATAGCTATCGGGAGTTTGAATGTCGGTGATTACGCTAAGCAACTTAGACCAAGTGGAGGATTCCATCGCGCGCTTGTAGGAAAATACCACATCTTCGGCGGTGAGGGCTGAGCCATCGTGGAAACGCACATCTTGACGTAACTGATAGCGCACACTCGGCATACTCAGATCACCGGGTCCGATCGGTTTGATGCGTCGAATAGTCTGATCGATCAACGGATCGCTTTTAATAGGGCGGCTCAAATCCGGCAACAGCGCGCCATTGTTAGGGTCAAATCGCATCAAGCCGCGATACACTAAATTCAAGACATCTTGACGTAGTTCCCACGGCTGTTGACTCGTAAACGGATCGAGTGAGTCAATGATAGAGTAATCACCTAAGTTCACACTTTTTTGAGCTGGTGCGACGGTAATGGTTTTACTAAAGGTGCTATTGGCCCGATCGACATCCGCAAGTTTTTGATCCGGATCAGCCGTAAAACTCAGTTGGTGTTCGCCAGCGCTCAGTCGTGTTTTCCAGACTAAGCTGCTTTCTTGCGACGCTTGGTTGGGTGGCAGCAAGCCGTGGGGTTGCGGAGTTTGCTTCAGATCATCGATAAACCACTGCACAGTAAAGGCACTCGCTTCGCCAGAACCTTTGTTAGCTAAGCTGGCTGTTAGCGTGATTTCGTCATTTGCCTTGGGATTTCTGGGCGTAATCGTAATGTCTTTGACAATTAAATCAACTGTGAGGACTTCCCAATCGATCATGTTGCTAATTTGATCGTTAATGACCAAAAAAATCACACCGCTTCCGGTTGCATTGGCCGGGATTTTGACTTGAATACGTGCATTGCTCCAGGCGACGATCGAGACAGCCACACCTTGAAAATAAACGCTAGCTTGACTCGGCGGCACGGCTCCAAAGTTGCCGCCTTCTAGCCAGATTGTGCTGCCCGGTAAGCCTCGATCGGGCTTGAGTGCTTCGAGATAAGGCAAGCGTAACACTTGCCGCAGGCGCGCATCATCAATGCTAGTTTTGCGGCTGACTTCGCCGATCATGGCGGCAGTTTGGGTATAGCGACGTAAATCATCGATCGAGTAAATCGAGATCGCATTCAAGGGGCGGATTTCTTCTGAGGTCAAGCCCAGCTTATCCAGGGGCCGCCGATCGATATCTTGCTCTAGCTTCCGACGATCGTCGCCCAGTTGATTTTTCAGAATTTGGGCAAAGTCTAATTTGAGTGTCGTCGCGCTGGTGGAATTGGGATCAGCAGTGCGGAATTTAACGTGGCCATTACTGTCGCGGCGCACAGCAACTTGTAAATCTAAACTCAATTGTGTAATGGAAAACGACATACCGCGTGCATAAGACTTCAGTGCTAGGGTATCTTCTGCACGATCGATTTCGGCCGTGATCGCATCCACCATCTCGGCAAGCTGCCATTCTGTATTGATGAGTGTTTTGCTCTTATCCTCAGCCATAGTTACTAGCTCGGTAGATGTATTGTTCATAATATTTAAGTCCGAATATTTAAGTCCGATCGCTCGTTTTATCGTAGACAAAAGTCACTCGCAAACGGCCTAATCGACCAGCAGGCGACGTTTCTCTGAGGTTGGGGAGATCTATTGTGACGTGAGAAGGATTTGTTTCGGGATTGGGCGATCGATCGAACCGCACGTAGGCCGGAATATCGAGATCGACATCACTGACGTAAATCCGAGTTTTGGTGGTAACATCTTGAGTCACATCTTTAGTTTGGTCGATCGTCTGAGCTATTTCTTGACGGATCGTGATGAGTAAATCGCCGAGTGTTGTCTGTGCCATGAGAATGAATATCCAATCGATCGTGGATTTCAGGGAAGATCCCCCTAAATCCCCCTTTTTAAGAGGGGGACTTTGAACAGATTTTTCCGGTTCCCCCTTAAGGGGGTTAGGGGGATCGATTGATTACGTTGTCGGTTTTGTTACGATCGGTGGCTCAAACGGAGCGAAGGTTTCAGTCTTGAATTTAATATACACTTCACCAATCATTTCAGCAACCATGTTTGTGTTGTTGTAGTTTGTCTCGTTAACAGTGCTGATATTGATTCTAGAGTTGGCAAACCCACCGGAAACTCCCCACTTCTTCCCAGCATAATATCCACTCACAGAACCACCACGGCTATTAGCGAGATATTGGGATGCCTGTTTGATATCAGTTTCAGTAGTGTCAACTTTGAACGTTAGCTTCGTGTTGATGAAGCCTTCGGTAATGACGATGCGAGCCATCCCTTCGCGGGCCATTGCGCGCAGATGATCCATCTTACTTGAGGCTAACATCAAACCGATCGCGGTACGGATTTTCGTGACCTCTAGCCCTGTAACTGTCAAAGATAATAAAGTACCTGTCAATTTGTTAGTACCAAGACCAGCAGTCTCTTTAATTAAAGCATCTGTGACAGCTTGCTTCCTTTGGTCGTCAGTCGTAGTCACACCGCCATCGGTAGTCGGCTCAAATTTATAGTCCTTTGTGATAGAGGTTCCGCCTTTACCATCGGGATATCGGTTTGACAAGTGTGCGTTAATTTGATCATCCGACACGTTTTCTGCCCGGAATTGATCCAAGCTTTTCACTACATCTGCCACAAGAGCAGCGTAGGCTTCCATCTGCTTAATCGTCGCACCAACAATTGCGTCAAAGGTGCCGTTGATTAGACCAGCCGTGAATTCGACAAAGCCTAAATTCTGCACCTGTTTAGCCACATCAATACCTTGACCGGCCACAGTATTCATAGTAACAGTATCCAAATTCGGGTTTTTGAGCGAGGTACCTTGACTAGCCATCATTGGTGCAACAACACCAGTTTGACCCATCAGGCCGCGCAGCAGATTCACATTCGCCAGTGCTGTTTCTTGGTTTTGTGTATCACTCAAGTTACCTGCTTCAGCGCTGAGGATATCGAGAGCCTGTTCAATATTTTGGGACGAGAACGGCATATCATCGGAACCTTGAGACAGATTGAGATTTGATTCAGTCATAATTAATCACCTAAGTGTTTTATAAGCTGTATGTAGAAGTACGTACACAGGTAATTAACCGTTTCCGGAGTAATGCTGAGTTTCTGTACAAACTTGGGGTCGATCTCGTCATTGATTACCAGACTACGCGCTTTGAGGATGTGGTTCACAAGGCTGATGTGGTGCTGGATACACGAGGCGGTGAGGTGCAGCAACGATCGTGGAGAACGCTGAAACCGGGCGGCATTCTGGTTTCAATTGTGAGTGCACCGTCTTCTGTAAATGCAGTTGGCTACGAGGTTCGCAGTGCGGTAGTTTGGGTCAAACCGAGTGCAACACCTGACCAAAAGCAGCCAGGGTACAAAGCCCCCGAATTTATTCCGAAAGCAGACTCAGGACGGAGGGAGAAAAAAGCTCCGAATCCTCATCACTTGCCCCCAGATTCATCCGTGGGGTCGATTCTCAAATCTCAAATCTCAAATCTCAAATCGATTGACCGAAATTGTCCAGTTGATTGATGCAGGCAGCGTGATGCCAACGATAAAGTTTGTGTTGTCAACCTATTTTTTTACCTGATTAACTGATGTCATCTCAAGTGGTTTTTGGAAATGCTGGCGCAGAAGGTGCAAGTCGCGGCGGGTGGTTTGCGGGTCATTTTATGACGCCGGGCGATGACGCGCGATCGACTTCTGTTTTAGAAGTAAAATGGGGCACTCACCCCGCCGGAGATTGTAGAACTGAGTGGGCGGTAAATACTGAAGCAACCACGCTTTCTATCCTGGTAAAAGGGCGTTTTCGCCTGCAATTCCCAGAGCAAGAAATCTTGCTTTTTCGCGAAGGAGATTATGCTCTCTGGCAGCCGGGAGTGCCTCATTATTGGTCTGCTTTGGAGGATTCGGTTATCGTCACTGTGCGCTGGCCTTCCCTGTCGGGAGATAGTTCTGGTATTAAGAATTAAGTTTAACTTCTGGAACCAAAACGCGGCCGGTATAACCCGCCCGCTGGTAGCGATCGATCGCCTCTGATGCGATAACACCCCCTTTGCCGCTCTCAACCAGCGCTACGCAAGCACCGCCAAAACCTCCGCCCGTCAGCCTTGCGCCGAAGACTCCGGGGATTGACTGCAAGATTGTCGCCAGCGCGTCTACTGCGGGTGTCGAAACTTCGTAGTCGTCGCGCTGGCTGGCGTGGGAAGCATTCATTAACTCGCCGAAACGCTCGGCGGGCAAAGATTTTACGGCTTCGAGCACGCGGTTGTTTTCGGTAACGACGTGGCGGGCGCGCCTCCTGAGAGGTTCTGGCAATACTGCGACTGCTTTGGGATCGGTGATATCCCTGAGAGCTTTAACTCCCAATATCCGCGCGGATTCTTCGCACTCGGCGCGGCGCTTGTTGTAGCCGCTTCCTGCTGCTAGGTTATGGCTTTCGCCGCTGTCAATTACTAAAATTTCTGTCCCTGCGGGAAAAGGCACCGGGCGGTATTCGAGACTGCGGGTGTCGATAAATAGCATGGTGTTGGTGTCTGCTAAACTCGACGCCATTTGATCCATGATCCCACAGTTCAAGCCGGCATACCGGATTTCGGCTAGCTGTCCGATTTGAGCTAGTCGCACGTCGTCTAGCGGCAGGTTCAGCAGCGCGCGCAATCCTCTGAGGGTTGCTATTTCTAAAGCGGCGCTGCTCGACAAACCGGCGCTGATCGGCACATTCGAGGTAATGTAGAGATTTATTGGCGGTATTTTGTATCCTTCTTTTTCTACAAGTCTGATGCAGCCGCAGATATAACTGACGAATTTTTGCGGTATGGTATCGTCGTCTGAAAAATTTATGAGCTCGTCATATTCTGCTGAATAAAAATGGTGTCGATCGTCGCTGCTAAAGCCGATTTGTACTATTGTGCGCTGGGGAATCGCAGTCGGGAGTACAAATCCGTCGTTGTAGTCTGTGTGTTCGCCCAGCAGGTTTACTCTTCCGGGCGCGCTGGCTTGGGTTTTAGGTAATGTACCAAATACTCGTTGAAAGTTCATTTTTGGGTAATTGGGAATGGGGAATTGCTAATTGGGAATTGGGAATTGCTAATTGGGAAGGATAAACTTATTTTTGATTGTTGATTTTTTTTACTACCGGGCGATCGCTCGATCGGCTTTTTTTCAACCGCGATCGATCATAAATCTGATTATTACCGATCGCCCACGGGTAGGATGATGTAAATAGGTCGTTAGCGCCGCCCTCGAAGAGGATCGTACTCAGCCAGCGGGCTGCTATTACGCACTCTACTATGGGGAGTTTCTGAATTAGTCCGATCGCCCTTTGTAGTCACACCTATCGAAAACAGTTTGCTACACAATAATCATAGCTGAGATTTTTTTATGTCTAAACCCAAACAGCCTCTAGGCTGTCAGCCAATGCTGCGGCGCACTTTTTTGTTTTTAATGAGTATAGCTTTGGCGCGGGTTTTGGCTGACTATTTTTCGGTTGTCCAAAATCGGGATTATTTCTTGACTCTGGCGGGTCAATTGTGGCAAAAATCACTTGCTTTTTTATCAAACAAACAATCAAATCAAACTCCTCAACTTCTCCCCAACAATCCCGTTGTAAAATCTGGAAAAACCAATCAATTTCTCCCGAGTAATCCGATTGTCAAATCTCCCAGAAATTCTCCGGTTGCGCAGCAGTCTCAATCTCCTATTATCAAGAATTCAGCAAAGGCAGGAAAACCAGTAGGATTCAGCAGTAAAACTGTAGCTGGCGCAAGTTTTTATCTAACAACTATCGACCTGACAGATCCACAAATTTATCTCACAATTGGTTTAGCGAATAATGCCATTTTAGCAAATAATTCTAAAGTAACTGCGGGTGACGAACCTTTTGAAAATATGGTAGCGCGTTATGGGGCTGCTATTGTTGCTAACGGTACTTTCTTTGGGAAAGATCAGCAGAAAGCTGTGCTGGGAAATATGGTGGCGGCGGGTAAGTTTCTGAAATACAGCCGCTGGGAAAATTACGGCACGACTTTGGGAATTAAGGCGGGAAATCAACTGGAAATGGTGACGGCTAGAACTGAGGGTAAGCCGGATTGGAGTCAACATTGGTTTTCGTTAACTTGCGGGCCGAGATTGATTAAAGGGGGGAAAGTTTGGCTTTCTCCTTTGTCGGAAGGGTTTAAAGATTCTCATGTTTTGGGTGTGGGTTCGAGAACTGCGATCGGCTTTCCGGCTTCTAGGGATAAGTTGTTTTTAGTGACTTTTCTTGATAGTTTGTCTTTGGAAGCAGAAGCTAAAGTTATGTTGGCGATTGGCTGTTTTGAAGCAATGAATTTGGATGGTGGTGCTTCGGTGGGTTTGGCTCATCAAGGGCAGATTTTATTGCCTGCGGGACGGAATTTGACGAATGTGTTGGTGGTTTACGATCGCGATCATCCTGCTCCCGCTCAATTAAAACAGTCTTGGGAGCGTTTCCAAAAGGGCGATCCTCTTCGAGGGCTGCGCTAACAACCAACGCCCGACAAATCGGTGTTTTTTGACTGAATCCGCAATTGCTATAATATGACGTAAGCTTTTGCAGGTAAACATTATGACAGCAACCAAAGAAAAAACCTGGACAGTCGAAGAATATCACCGCATGATTGAAGCTGGCATTATCAATGAGGATGATAATATTGAACTGCTAGATGGGATAATTGTTGAAATGAGTCCTCAAACACCGCTCCATGCTGGCACAACCCAGCGCAGCGATCGATATCTACAACACCTGCTAAGAGATTTAGCAGAAATTCGCGCACAGTTGCCAATTACGTTAGCAAGTTCGGAACCAGAACCAGATATAGCTGTTGTTTGTATCGATCCGGGTGCTTATGGCGATCATCACCCAAACCCTAGCGAAATCTTGCTGTTAATTGAGGTTTCCTACTCGACATTACAAATCGATCGCCGGGAAAAAGCGCTGATTTATGCTAGAGCAAATATTGCTGAATATTGGATTTTAGATGTATCAGCGCGCGAGGCGTATATTTACCGGAATCCTGCCCTGGGAGGCTATCAATCTGAGATAGTTGTTGCAGATAATGCTGTTATTAGAATGCTGGCTTTTCCTGAGATTGAAGTTAGTTTTTCCGAACTGTTTTTGCCTGTTTAGTTTGTGTTTTAAATTTATCCGCAGATGGGCAGATGAACGCTGATGAACGCCGATCAAGATTTAGAACAAACAAGAAGGAAGTATAACGAACAATGACAAGTATTTAACCGGACACGATCTAAGATCGCAGAAATATATTATTCCGATGCAACCGGAAATGATACAGCATATTCCAGGTTTATGAAGTGTAGGGACACGGCAGTGCCGTGTCCCTACCGGGAACTTATGCTTAAAGCTGAGTTGGATCGATACCCAATTCTTGCAGTTTTGCAGCCATGCGATCGCACTGTTGCTCGATTTCATCGCGCTGTTGCTCGATTTCATCGCGCTGTTCCATCAACTCTACATAGGGCTTGCTGAAGAAGTTGCAAAAGTCAACACTGTATGAGTTGTGTGACCATAAAAAGGTGGAAGGGTGCAAGAAAAAGGGTTAAAATAGATCAAAACCCGTGCATCACCATCTGTAATCGTGTACCGAAAAGCTGAGCTTGCTCCCCCCTCACCCTCCGACTTTGAACTTCCCTTATGTGGAAAGTTGTCAGCAGATAACCGTTGGATAAAGATGGCTCAAGTAATACCGTGGTCAGAATTTGAATCAGAATATGCTGAAAACTTCCCGACAGAAAAAGGGGCACCAGCCAAATCCTTTCGGATGGCATTGGGGGCATTAATTATCAAAGAAAAATTAGGAATTAGCGATCGGGAAACAGTCGAACAGATCCGCGAAAACCCCTATCTACAATACTTTATCGGTCAATCAAGCTACAGTAATGAACTACCATTTGACTCATCTCTATTAGTTCACTTTAGGCAACGAATTAGTCTGAACATGATTAATAAAATCAACGAGCGCATGGTCGAAAAAATGCGGTCTATCACCCCAATCAAACCCGAAAAAAAAAAGGATTCGGACGACAAAAATGAGTCAGTAAATCACGGACAATTAATCATAGACGCGACTTGTGCCCCAGCCGATATTAGTTATCCGACCGACTTAGGACTATTAAACAAAGCGAGAGTTCACACCGAAAAAATTATAGACATCCTGTATAAACAACTCAAAGGTCAAATACCGAAAAAACCAAGAACCTACCGTAATCTCGCCCGAAAAGATTACTTGTTAATAGCTAAACAAAGAAAACCATCCCGCAAAAAAAGAAGACAGGCAATTAAGAAACAACTTCAATATATCAAAAGAAACCTAGCTCATATTGAACAGCTAATCGATTCAGGTGCGACCCTAGAAGCTTTGAATAAAAAGCAATATAAAACCTTGCTAGTCCTCACAGAAGTCTATCGCCAACA